>Ga0164318_10005970_pt1 | contig 11795 bp, 11 predicted proteins | sample GuaBasSedimGuay9_FD_113734 | JGI IMG/M metagenome (GOLD analysis project Ga0164318, IMG submission 113734) | Subseafloor sediment microbial communities from Guaymas Basin, Gulf of California, Mexico - Guay9, Core 4571-4, 0-3 cm | ecosystem: Environmental > Aquatic > Marine > Hydrothermal vents... | reverse complement strand
TGTCCTCCTCTTTCCTATCTTTGTCCTTCCCTCACAGAACCAAGAGCCGGGCAAGGCCCGCGTTTTTGGTATGCTCAAACTTTTTTCTTGACACCAAACACAGTGTTCCTGTAGAAATTATTCGTGCAAAAAAAGGCTTGGACCAGGCGGGCCGACTCTCATTATATTCTTTCCAGCTCGGCATAATTATGCTACAAGAAGGAACAGACTGCACGGAACCTTCTGCATGCTCTGATGATAATATTTCGGGTATCCCTGCTACACAAAACCTACAAAGGAGGATTAATTTTATGAGGAAAAGACTATCTGTTGCTCTTGCGGTAATGCTGTTTGTCTTAGGTATGGGAATCGCTGCTCATGCTGACCAGTGGGGAACAATAACCATTCCTGCGGACAAACCCATCAAGATCGCACTGGGATCCATGCTTACGGGCGATTATGCGAGCCTGGGAATTGATATCAAGAATGGCGCCGAGATGGCTGTGAAAGAACAGGGAACACTACTCGGACACAAACTCATTCTGCAGGCTGAAGATGACGGTTGTGCAGGCCCCTCTTCCGTGGCCATCGCGGAAAAGGTCTGCAATGATCCCCTTGTTGTCGGTCTCGTCGGATACATGTGCAGTGGCGGGAGCAAGCCGGCATCCGATGTTCATAACAAATACAAGGTTGTTATGATTTCTCCCTCCTCTACCGCCCTGGAATTGACGGCCAGGAATATTCCCATCTTTTTCAGGACATGCTGGAATGACAAGATTCAGGCCGCGAGGGCGGCTGCTTTTGCATGGAGCAGGGGATGGAAAACCGTCGCCGCCATTCATGACAAGAGTGATTACGGACAAAGCCTTGCCGAAGATTTTGCGAAAAACATCAAGGCCAAGGGTGGAAAAGTTGTGGCCATCGAAGGTATCACGCGTGGTGACAAGGACTTCACACCCGTGCTCACGAAAATCCGGCCCCTCAAACCCCAGGTAATCTACTTCGGTGGCATGGCCGCTGAAGGGGTGATGATCGTCAGGCAGATGAAGCGTGCCGGTCTCAGAAAAGCTCACTTCATGAGTGATGATGGATGCTTCACTGAAAAGGACTTCATCAGGGCCGGCGGGTCCGCCGCCATTGGATCATACGTTACCTACGCCAAAGAACCTGATCCCCAATGGGTAAAAAAGTTTGAAAGCATCTATGGCCCGCGCCAGACATTCTCACCCCAGGCCTATGACGCCGCAAAGGTCCTCATGGCGGCCGTGGCGAAAGTAGCCAAGAAAAAGGCCGACGGCACACTGGTTATCGGGAAAAAGGCACTGCGGGATGCGATTCGCGGTACCCACATGAACGGTATTACCGGCAAGATCGCATTCGACAAGCATGGTGACCGGACCGGTTCAGTTGTGGTTATCTATAAAGTAGTAAAAGAAAACGGCAAAAGCTTTTTCAAGCAGATGAAATTCTAAACCTGAACTCTCTGCTCATAACCGTTTTTTGATTCTCGAGGATGGCGGAGCAATTCTCCGCCATCCTTTTTACATAAATATAATTTTACCAGCCCAAGAATAAGGTGCTTTCATGAGCCATTTTTTCAGCCTTGATATCCTCATTGATCAAGTCGTGAACGGTCTGACCATTGGAGGAATTTACGCCCTGATTGCCCTGGGGTACACACTGGTCTACGGCATTCTTTTCATGATTAATTTCGCCCACGGTGAAATATACATGTTCGGCTCCTTTGGAGGCTTTGCGGCCCTGACCTACTTTGTAAACAGCGGCTTTGCCGGACGACACCCGGCGCTCTCGATAGCCGCTGCATTTATCGTTGGGATGATTGTGTCATCAATCCTTGGTGCCATTCTTGAGCGTATAGCATACCGACCCCTCCGTGACGCTCCCCGGCTTTCTCCGCTTATCAGTGCTATCGGAGCATCCATTTTCCTGCAGAACGTCATGATGCTCGTAATCAAGGCCCGCATGCAGATCTATCCCGACATCATAGAGGAGAGATTTATTGACATTGGTCCTACCAGCGTCTCCTATTTCCAGATTTTTATTATCCTGGCTTCGCTCCTCCTCATGGTGGGTCTCTACTTTTTCATTCAACGAACCAAGACCGGCAAGGCAATGCGGGCAGTAGCCGAGAGCAAGGAAGCGGCCGCCCTGATGGGAATTGATGTGGACCGGATCATCATGGTAACGTTTATCATTGGTTCCGCCCTCGCCGGTGCTGCCGGTGTCATGGTCGGCATCTATTATACCCAGATAAATCACATGATGGGTTTTATTCCGGGCATAAAGGCATTTACGGCGGCCGTGGTCGGGGGGATCGGGAATGTCGTAGGGGCAATGTTTGGCGGATATTTTTTAGGGTTGGCGGAGGCATTGGGTGTGCTTGTCATGCCGTCAGAATACAAAGATGTTATTGCGTTCAGCCTCCTGGTACTGGTGCTTATCTTCAAACCGAGAGGGATATTCGGCGAGGTGGTTTCAGATAGGGTCTGATTAGAATCGTGGATTTCCCCGGATCTGATTTCGTCTGAAACATACTCGCAGAACCACTGGTTATCGCTATGGGTATAATTGATCAACTGAAAGAAAAAATTCCTGTCCCCGCAAAAGGGTACCTTGCTTTCCTCATCCTGCTGATCGCCCTGCTCCCTCCCCTGATAGGGAATTACTGGACCCAGATCCTGGGGGACATCGGGATCTATGTCATGCTGGGCATCGGCCTCAATGTGGTTGTCGGTTTTGCCGGCCTGCTTGACCTGGGATACGTGGCATTCTTCGCCATTGGGGCTTACGGCTATGGACTGGTCGCTTCCCCGCAATTTGGAATCCACATCCCCTTCTGGGCCATGCTCCCGGCATGTGTCGCAATGGCGGCCCTTGGAGGCACACTCCTCGGGATCCCGGTGCTTCGTATGCGTGGCGACTATCTGGCCATTGTCACCCTCGGTTTTGGGGAAATTATCCGGATTGTGCTCAACAATCTTGACCCCATTACAAACGGGCCGAGGGGTCTCTTGAGAATTGACCCCCCCATGATCGGGGACTTCCCAGTCAATAATCCCATGAGATGGTACTACTTGATCCTGGTGGGCATTCTCTTTTCCGTATTTGTTGCGGATCGACTGAATAATTCCAGGCTCGGGAGAGCATGGGTAGCCATGCGGGAGGATCAGGATGCTGCCGGCATAATGGGAATCAATATCTTGAAAACCAAGCTTCTCGCCTTCACCATCGGCGCATCTTTTGCCGGCATGGGAGGTGCGATATTCGCCGCGCGGCAGGGCTCCATTTTTCCCGAGAATTTTTCTCTCATGGTTTCGGTCAACGTCCTGTGTCTCATTATTATCGGCGGCATGGGCAGCATTCCCGGGGTCATTTTAGGAGCGGTTGTTTTGATCGGTCTGCCGGAGGTCCTCAGAGAAGTGCAGCTTTATCGCATGCTGGCATTTGGTGGACTCCTTGTTGCGATGATGATCTTTCGGCCTACAGGATTTATACCTTCGGCCAGGAGAAAGTTGGAATTCAAAAAATAACCGATCGGAGTGGTGAAAAGGCGTATGGGTATCTTACTGAAAACCACAAAACTCGTTAAGGAATTCGGGGGCCTTCGAGCACTTAACAATATCGATTTCGAGATTCATGATGGCATGATCGCCGGCTTGATCGGCCCTAATGGTGCCGGAAAAACAACCCTTTTCAACTGCCTGACCGGTGCATATGAATCCATTGAAGGTGGAGATGTCCTTTTCCGGGGAAAAAGCCTCAAGGGACTAAAGAGCCATGCAATAGCCGAGCTCGGTATTTCACGCACCTTTCAGAATATTCGCCTCTTTAACGAAATGACGGCGCTGGAAAATATCCTCGTAGGTCATCACTGCCGCATGAAGGCCGGCATTTGGGGAGCTATCAGCCGCACAGCAGCCACCATGAAAGAGGAGCAAGAGGCATTTCTGACAGCCAAGGAACTCCTGCATTATGTGGGGCTTGATGGAAAAGGAGACACTCTGGCCAAAAACCTCCCCTATGGGGATCAGCGAAGGCTGGAAATCGCCAGGGCTCTTGCAACTGAACCGAAACTTCTCCTCCTTGACGAACCCACCGCGGGCATGAATCCCCAGGAGACATCTGAATTGACCCAATTCATTCGGCGCGTCAGAGATGAACGAGGTCTGACGGTTATGCTGATCGAGCATGACATGCGAGTTATTATGCGCATTTCCGACCGGATTACGGTACTGGACTACGGCCAAAAGATAGCAGAAGGAAAGCCTGAAGAAGTCAGAAAAGATCCGAGGGTAATAGAAGCCTACCTGGGCCGCATGGCGACATCCATTGGCCGGAAAAGCACCCTGGGCGAATCTGGAGAAGCATGATGAGCGTGCCAGAAACACTATTAAGAGTTGATGATATCCACACATATTATGGAAATATCCATGCGCTGAGGGGTGTTTCCCTCAACGTCAACAAGGGAGAAATCGTTACCCTTATCGGTAGTAACGGTGCCGGCAAAAGCACTATGCTCAACACGATCTGCGGCATTCTCAAGTGTCGCGACGGCAAGATTTTTCTCCAGGAAAATCCCATCCAAAACACTCCACCGCATAAGATTGTCCGGCAAGGGCTTTGCCAGGTTCCCGAGGGGAGAAAAATTTTCACCCGGTTGAGTGTAACCGAGAACCTCGAAATGGGTGCCTTTCTCAGAAATGACCCCGCTGAAATAAAGAAAGATATGGAAGAAGCCTTCCGTCTATTTCCCCGGCTCAAAGAAAGAAGAAATCAGGTTGCGGGGACCCTTTCAGGTGGAGAACAGCAGATGCTTGCCATAGGAAGGGCACTCATGGCCCGCCCGAATATACTCCTGCTGGATGAACCTTCCATGGGACTTGCGCCGATATTTGTTGAAACTATTTTTGATACAATCGCTGATATTAACCGGAAGGGGACAACCATCCTCCTGGTGGAACAAAATGCGCTCATGGCCTTCCAGATAGCCTCCAGGGGCTATGTGATTCAAACCGGGGCGATTGTACTCGAAGACACCGCTAGAAATCTCGCAAACAACGACATGGTCAAGGAACTCTACCTGGGCGGGGAAACAGAGTAAAAAACTTTTCCCCCGCTCCGCGCAATTGGCCCCGGTTTTTCTTTTCACCCCTGCCTGAATCCGTTGAATCGCCGTCCCGCTACCAGGCATAATTCTTTTGAAATTTGGATCGTTTAGTGTTATAAAAGCCCGTAATTGGAATAGCAGGTTTTTCCGTGGGAATGGAAACCTGTTAAGGCACAATACCCTAACAAAGAGGCAGGGAGGTTAATCATGGGCAAAATGTTGTGGAAGCCTTCAGAAGAACGAATCAAGAAGACAAACATGTACCGTTTCATGCAGACCATCAGCGAGAGATTCAACAAGGACTTTGATGACTACAACTCCCTCTATGCATGGTCTGTTGAAAATATTCCTGAATTCTGGGCAACCATGTGGGAGTTTGCCGATATCAGGGCTTCCAGGGCCTACGACGAGGTCATTGACGATGTGACCAAAATGCCCGGCGCAAAATGGTTTTCAGGGGCCCAGCTTAATTTTGCCGAGAATCTCCTCCGCTTCCGCGACGATCAGATCGCGCTCGTCTTCAAAGGCGAAGACCAGGATGCGACACGAATGACTTATGCGGAACTCTATGATGCGGTAGCTCGCCTGGCTGTATCTTTGAAGGACATGGGCATTCAGCCCGGTGACAGGATCGTCGGTTTCATGCCCAATATGCCGGAAACCATCATTGCGATGCTCGCCGCCACCAGCCTTGGGGCGACCTGGTCTTCCTGTTCTCCTGATTTCGGCATAAAGGGAGTCCTGGACCGCTTCGGTCAAATCAAGCCCAGGGTCATTTTCACCGCCAACGGCTATTCATTCAAGGGCCGGAAATTTGACTCCCTCGAGCGAATATCGAATATCCTCAAGCAACTTCCCAGCATCGAAAAAGTGGTTGTGGTTCCCTATACCCAGGAGGACCCTGATGTCAGTTCTGTGCCCAACGCGGTCCTTTACAATGATTTCAGATCAAATGAATCAGGGCTGGACATAGAATTCAGGCAACTGCCCTTTGATCATCCTCTTTATATCATGTACTCATCCGGCACAACCGGTCTCCCCAAGTGTATGGTCCAGAGTGCAGGTGGCATCCTCATCCACCACATGAAAGAGCTCATGCTCCACACCGACCTGAAACGGGAAGACGTTATTTTTTATTTTACCACCTGTGGGTGGATGATGTGGAACTGGCTTACCAGTTCCCTTTCCACCGGCGCGACGCTTGTCCTTTTCGATGGAAATCCCTTCCATCCTGACCCTGGTGCACTGTGGAAAATGGCACAGGATGAAAAGATCACTGTTTTCGGGACAAGTGCGGGCTACATTGCCGCCTTGCAGAACGCAGGAGTGCGGCCTGGAAAAGAATACGATCTTGCTCCACTCAGGGCAGTCCTTTCCACCGGCTCGCCCCTTTCCATTGAAGGTTTTGAATATGTCTATGCTGAGGTAAAAGAAAACCTTCAGCTCGCTTCCATCTCAGGAGGGACCGACCTCAACGGATGTTTTGCCCTGGGAAACCCCATGGGCCCTGTTTACGCCGGCGAATTGCAATGCCGGGGTCTTGCAATGAAAGTGGAGGCTTTTGATGAAAACGGAAAGCCCGTTATCAATAAACAGGGTGAACTGGTGTGTACGGCTCCATTTCCCTCCATGCCTATCTATTTCTGGAATGATCCCGATAACAAGAAATATCACGCCGCTTATTTTGATGTGTATCCCAATGTTTGGCGTCACGGTGACTTCATTGAAATAAATGAGCGTGGAGGCGTGGTTATCTACGGCCGCTCAGACGCCACGTTGAATCCCGGGGGGGTACGCATCGGTACCGCTGAAATCTACCGGCAGGTTGAACAGCTTGAAGAGATCGAAGACAGCCTTGTAGTGGGGCAAAACTGGAAAAACGATGTGCGCGTGATCCTGTTTGTTAAAATGGCAGAAGGATATGAACTTACAGATGACGTCAAAGCAAAAATAAGAGCGACCATTCGCAGCAATGCTTCACCGCGCCACGTACCGGCCAAGATCATCAAAGTCCCTGATATTCCCTATACCCTGAACATGAAAAAGGTGGAGCTGGCCGTAAAAAAGGTCATTCACGGTCAACCTGTCCTCAACAAGGATGCCCTGCGAAACCCGGAAGTACTGGACTATTTTCTGGACCTGGAAGAACTCCAGGAAGACTGATTTCACATTGGAAAATGAAGAGGCAGCTCATCTATTGGGCTGCCTTTGTCATGAGAGACACGTATGAATAAGAGCGACAAAATCGCGCTGATTTTTCCGCCTTTCGGCCTCAGCCAAGGGAATCTGGAATCTGCATCATTCCTCTTCGGCCCCCTCGGTGTTTGCCTTCCCTGGTACATGGATGGGCCGACTGGACAAGGAGGAAATATCAATTCCTCAACCGGTTCCATTCTCCGACCTCCCGAGGAATTGAAACCGCCCGAAGATTTCCCGAAACTGGTTCGGGAATATCTTGCCTGGATGGAGGAGCATGCTGACCGGTCAGCCCTGTCATTCCTTTCAGCACTCACAGGGACGAATGAACCAGAAGACACACGCTGGCAAATCCAGAAGATACTCCGTGAAGGCTCCGCGCCCGAAACTTCCGAATCGATAAAGAATGATCGCCTTAAATGGCACCTTATTCTGCACCTGGCGGTACGTTTGGAACAGGAACGCCGTGAGGCCGAAAACACCCTTCGTGAGTCGGCAAACCAGGGTTCCCCGCTGAAGGATGCCCTGGGGGAAGAAGCTGAAAGCCCGGACATCATGAAAGACATTTCCCCGTCACTCATCCAGCCTGTTGCTGAACGTGGTCTGCTCATGCATATCTGTGAAGCGTGGCTGGGCCTTTTTGGGAAACTGCTCCAAAAGGAAACCACCCTGGTGACCTTTCATGGAGAGATATATTCTTTCGTGAACAGTCTCTTTGAGGAGACGGTATTCGAGTTCAATGTGATTCAAGAGCTTCCACGAGCGTCCTTTTCTCTCGGGAGCCCTCTGTCCCCGACCCATCGTAAAGCAGGCAAAGAAGGAAAAGAGGATCTCACAAAAAAACTCGGGTCCGTTTTGTACGAATTAAAAAATGAACTTCATTATAAAGAGGGCAGAATGCAGGAGAAGATCACGGAACTTGTCCATTCCCTGCAGAAGATGCTTCCCCCAGGAGAAAATTCTCATTTCATACGCGTTGAAATGTGCTCGCTGCCCGACATAAGAGGATCGCACCTGTCACGAAACCAGGCCGCATTGCATGGGTTTTCAGGAAAAACACTTGTGTTCCTGAGAGAAGGTACGGAAAATGGAGAAAGAACCTTGAACCAGGGAACCTGAAAAACGGTAAAGACAAGTATCAGGTAAATCCTTTCCAAGAAGGAGACTTAGGATATGGCAATCAGCAAAGAACTGCTCGATATTCTCGCCTGCCCCAAGTGCAAGGGAGAAATACACCTCAATAAGGATGGAAACGGGCTCATCTGCAACCATTGCAAACTTCTCTATGAGATCAGGGATGATATTCCCATCATGCTCATAGATGAGGCAAAACCCATCACAGTGGATAGTTAGGCGATCGGAAAAAAAGCTGGCTTCAATGCAGAAAAAAAAACCAGTAAAGTACCATATTGGTCATCGGGCTGTCCATCTGGCAGCGCTTGCCTATGCTTCCGTCTCACGGTTGTTTCCATTGGAAATATGGCTGCTGATCGGAAAGTATTTGGGCCGGTTTTTCTACATCCTGGATTTTGCTCACCGGAGAATTTCCAGGAGAAACCTGAGGTTTGCTTTTGGAAACCAAAAAGATGCGCGTGAGATCGAAACCATTGCCGGAAAAAGTTTCGAACAGTTCGGCATGACTGGAAATGAATGGGTGTTGCTCAGGTATATGAGCAAACAGATGCTCCGCTCGCTGGTTCAGGTTGAAGGCAAGGAGCATCTGGATGCGGCAAGGAGAAAAAGCAGGTCCGTCATTCTTTTGGGAGCACATTTCGGCAACTGGGAATATGCCCATGCCTATTACGCGAGCACGATCAATAAGCTGAACTTTATCGTCCGTTCCATCGACAATCCTCTCCTTGAAAAGGAACGTGTGCTCAACAACCAGCGGTTCGGTGTCCGGATCCTGTATAAGGAAAATGGCCTCAGGCAGGCGATCAGGAGGCTGAAAAACGGGGAAGATTTGGTGATTTTCGCCGATAGGAAACAGACATTTACACGGGACATTCCCTGCCGGTTTTTCGACAGAAAGACATCCACCATGACGCTGGTTCCTGTCCTCGCCAGAAAGTACCGGGTACCCGTTGTGCCCATGTTTATCGTCAGGGATGAAGACCTTGTTCATCACCGCCTTCTTTTCTTCCCGGAACTCGAGGTCCGCTACGATGACGACAAAGAACAATGTATTTCCGAAGCAGCACAACGGCAAAGCAACATGATAGAAACAATAATCAAAAGCCATCCTGACCACTGGGCGTGGCTCCACAAGCGGTGGAAACGGGACTATCCGTCACTTTACCCGGAAGACATGGCCAGGCGAGCGCGAAAAAACACAAAAAGGAACCGCTGAATGCCCAAGATTTCCATTTTAATGTATCACCAGGTGGGAATATTTCCCCGGCCTGATGAACACCGTGCTATCTACTGCCACATTCGGCGTTTCAAGGCCCAGATGGCCTATCTCCATCTTTTCGGTTACAAGGTACTCTCCCTCCGCACTGCCCTTGATGGGCTGTTCGGAAACGGGGAACTGCCTCACCATGGAGTTGTCCTGACCTTTGATGATGGATATCAAAATTTCAGCAATTATGCCTTGCCGATACTCAAGCGCTACAATTTTCCAGCCACTGTTTTCCTTGTGGCTGATCTCATTGGGAGAAACGCGAAATGGCTGGAAGAGGACGGTCGGTATGGTGCTCCCCTCATGGACAAGAAAACCGTACTCGAATTGCGCCGCCACAATGTTACGTTTGGATCCCACAGCCTTACCCATCCTTTTCTCACCCTCATTGACCGGGAAAGACAGAAACAGGAAATAGGAGGAAGCAAATCAGCGCTCGAAGATCTGCTGGGCGAAGGAGTGAAATATTTCTGTTATCCCAGCGGGGACTACAACGAAGCAGTTGTTCATCTGGTTAAAGACGCAGGATATGAGGCGGCCCTTACCTGCGATCGCGGTGCGGCGACGCCTCTTGACAATCCTCTTGCCTTACCGAGAAAGGCAATATCATTTGGTGACAGTCTCATCGGTTATTTCTGGAAGCTTCACATGAAACACAAAAGGAAATTGCAGCCGGCGAAACAGGGATGATCAATTCGCTTCACATTATTGGCAGCCGCCAGATGGGCGGGGCGGAACGATTTCTCATGAGGCTGGTCCCTGAACTCAACAGTCATAATCACCGGGCAATCGCGGTCGTTCGACCCAACAGCCCCCTCAGGGTTGCTCTTGGCCAAAGCATTGAACAGGCGCACGTGGCCATGCGAAACGGGTGGGATCTTCTGTCCATCCTGACCATTCGCCGTATCATCAATAAGACGCACCCGCAGATTGTCCAAACCTATATGGGGCGGGCAACAAGGCTTACACGTGTACCCTCCCGGTCAAGCGCCGTCCACGTGGCCCGATTGGGCGGCTACTATAAAATCAAGGGATATTACGAGCACGCGCACGTCTGGGTTGGAAACACCCGGGGTTTGTGCGACTATCTTATCAAGAGCGGAATGCCCCCAAAAAAGGTATACATGATCGGCAATTTTGTTGAAATGGGTGAACCCTCCCCTCCCGAAGAGTTGGACACGTTAAGGCGTTCTCTTTCTCTCCCTTCAGAAGCCCTCATTTTATTTTCGCTGGGCCGCTTCAACCACCAGAAGGGGTTCGAAGATCTCCTTGAAGCCTTCTCTCTCCTTCCGAAACAAATGCATCAAAGGCCCCTTTACCTTTGCATTGCAGGCGACGGCCCATTAAAACAGGCGCTTCATTCCCAGGCCAATAGCCTGCAAATCCAGGATCGCGTTTTATGGCTCGGGTGGCAGGACAACCCAGGCCCCTACTATGATCTTGCTGATATTCTGGTTTGTTCCTCCCGACATGAAACACTCGGAAATGTTATATTGGAGGCATGGTCTCATCATCTCCCCGTTATTTCCACCAGCGCGCCCGGCCCCGTGGAAATAATCAAAGATGGAGAGAACGGCATCCTTGTTCCCTGCCGTTTTCCCCAAAAACTTGCAGCAGCAATTGAGGAATTTCTCAAGGCAGGACCCCGTCTCTGGCGAAGCATTGCGGAGCACGGTATGCAAACTCTCCTGCGCCATCATTCTAAAGAAGCCGTGGTGAAAAAGTATCTGAACCTCTACGAAGATCTCGTGGGAACAAACGTATGAGCAGGCCCCTATCTGAAATACGATCGATTCTGATTATTCGCCCCAGTTCCATTGGGGATATCGTCATGGCCTCACCGATGATCAGGGCCTTGAAAGAGGGCTACCAGGATCCGAAAATCTCATGGCTTGTGGATCCTTCTGCTATAGAGCTCTTACGATATAATCCTCTTCTTGACGAGGTGATCCCCTGGGACAAGGATCGATGGAAAAGGTTGTGGAGAGAGGGACATCTGTTCACTTTCCTGCGGGAAATATCTCGATTTTCAAAGCAAATGCGGGCGCGTCATTTCGATCTCGCTCTTGACGCCCAGGGATTATTGAGAAG
>Ga0164318_10005969_pt1 | contig 11795 bp, 6 predicted proteins | sample GuaBasSedimGuay9_FD_113734 | JGI IMG/M metagenome (GOLD analysis project Ga0164318, IMG submission 113734) | Subseafloor sediment microbial communities from Guaymas Basin, Gulf of California, Mexico - Guay9, Core 4571-4, 0-3 cm | ecosystem: Environmental > Aquatic > Marine > Hydrothermal vents >... | reverse complement strand
TTTTTAATGCTTTACCGCCGTTTGTTTTAATACGTTTATCATAGTAATCGGCCTCCCAAGAGATAAATTTCCGGATATTAGTGATATCATAAAATTCCCTTTCAATTTTCTTGAAGGCTGATTTTTCTTCCTCTGTCTGGAGAAGCGGATCGCTGCCGCCGAGTAGCACAAACCATACGGCTGTTCGTGCGGCATCATTGTTGGCGCTTTTGTCCAGGGTTTTTGCTTTGGGTTTGCGATGTTTTGTATCTATTCCGAGACCCACGGCGCGAACCATCAACTCGGTGGGAGAACTGACTTCGATCAAAGTGGCCTCGTGACCCCGCGGCAGATTCGAGGCGAACGAAATGATCAGCAAAAGAGATAAAATAGATATTGTTTTCTTAAACATATTATAAAACACCCTGTTTTTTCATCTGGTTCTGGACGATTGCCGCCGGATTGAAAGGCAGAGTTGGCGGAGAGAAATGTATATAAATACCGATAGTCGGACTGTAACTGAAAAACTTTGGAGCAGTCCACCAGGCATCATTTATCACATCGATCTCTTCATCGCCATATTTGACCGTCCACCAGTCCAGCGGTGGAAACACCTGTAAGCCCGCAAAAACACCAACATTCCAATCGATGTTGACCGCATATTCCAGTCCCATATTCAGCCGCAGGCCCAACGTGTAGTTTGAAATGGTCACTTTTTTCTTTTCATCGTCATTATAGAAATCATCACCCCTGATTTTCCCGGTTGACACCACCTGTGTGCCCAGACTCGCTTCTCCGTGAATCGCAAAAGGTCCCAGATAAAAACGCCTCATATATCCTGCATAGCCATAGAATAAGCCGGCAGCCCAGTTCCGGACAGGGAACAGATCAAGCCAGCTGTAATCTTCGGATAAAAAGTTGTAGTCAAAAATAACGCTTTTCACCGGGATGGCGCTAACTGTTCCCCCGAACACCAGAAATGACTGGCGTTTTTTTGTCAGGTTTGCGATGTTCCACTGAAAGTTCATATCCAATCCAAGCGTCCAGCTGTCATAATTTTCGAAATAAACGGCAAACAACTCCTTGGCGCTTGCCATAATACCGCTTTCCACATTTACTTCAAACCAGCGCGGTCTCACGGCGATATCAATTCCAAGTCTGGGGTGCTCTTTTATCATCATTCCACGGATCCAATCGCCTTTTTTGATGGCAATGGCCTGTGATGGTTGTCCGTCGGAACTTTTGTTGTCTGAAACTGTGCTCACGCGCACAAAACCGGATTTTTTAAACTTAATTTTTCCGGATGGCGTCTCAACCCATTCGCCGACAAAAAAGGGTTCATCGAGACGAATACCCTCTGCAGTGCCAAGCGGAAAACTGATTTTGCGGCGATGGATCTCTGTTATGGGCGCTGTCAGCCGGAACATGTCTAATTCCCGGGTCTGGATCTCCAGGTTCATGGCCATCGTATTGGCGGCGCCCCAGAAGGCATATTCCCCGGCGCTTAAGTGACGGCCGTTAACGTTATATCTGTCATCGGTTTCTGCGCTGAAATATGTATCGGTATGTAAAGTAGTGATTTTTTCAACCCGCGGGTTTTCGCCGGAGACAACCTGAAACCAGATAACACCGCCGGATAATGACACCGTAATCTCTTTTTTATCTTCATTTTTATCGACGCTATATTTACTGATGAAAGGAATATAGATATAGGAAGAATTCATCACCGCTTCCAGTTGCTGGGCGGTAATTCCGGCCTCCTTTGCTTTCAATGAGATAAAGGAGTTACGCTGGGCGTCGGAAACGAGTTTACGTGCACGGATCTCTTTGTAAATATCGAGAATCTTCAGAATTTCAGGGACGAGCGCCTCATTAATCTCATCGGCCAGATTCTGTTCGGTGATGTTATGCATAGAGGACAATTTCCGCCTGAATGACGTCTGGACATTTTCCGGCAGCGGATTATAATCGAAGCGCGGAATGTGTAAACCGGTGTTTAAAGCATCATTAAAGAGAAATTCTTCCTGTGCACTAAGTTTAATATCGCCCAGCGACAGAACGACTGTCGTATGGGAAATGGATTTGCGGGTATAAAACCCGGGTGTCCGGGCGTTGATTGCCGTTAAACCGAACAACAACAACGCAACAAAGGGGAAATATTTTTTTCTGTCTGTGTAAAAGTAATTTCGAATGTGCATTTTATGTCCACATTTTAGCCGAAGTTAGAATAAATTTCGATGTCAAAGGGTTAGATGTCAACCTTTTTCTTAATGATGTCACCGGAAATATTAATATTGACATTATGTGATTCGGCGCATAAAATTACCGTGAAGTGTAACGGGTTTGGATTATTTGGGATGAAAAAAAACTACCGGATAAATTTCTTTTTCATTGTATTGGCGCTGTCAAATGTAATAAATGCCCAGCAGATTACACTAAACGAAGTAATGTTCAATCCGGTTGGGGCCGACGATTATGATGAATATATTGAAGTAATTAATGCCGGTGAAACAGAGGCCAATCTGACCGGCCTGTATTTAGTTATTAACGGGATTGTCGATTCAATTTTTTCTCCCGGCGGAGACACTTTACTGGCGCCAGATGGTTTTGCGCTTGTGATGGACCGCGGTTACCTTATTGAGCGTCGTTCGGCAACCTATGATACGATTATACCGACCGGAACAACACTGCTTTCCATCCAGGATAACGCCTTTGGTACAAACGGGTTGTCCAACACGGGTTCAAGCGAGATATTTTTAATGAATGTATCCGGGGATACGCTTTCCCGTGTATCCGTACTGCCCGATCAGGAGGCCGGTTTTTCCGAAGAAAAGATTGACTATCTTGGGAAAGATATAACGGCCAATTGGGGCAATTCGACCCGACTATACGGTACTCCCGGTTTGGTAAATAGTATTGCCCGGAAGAACATCGATCTGGCTATATTGGATTTCAGCTGTATTAGCGATACGAATAAAATCCTGCCCGGCGATAACATCGAAACAGAATTGCGCATTGCAAATCCCGGCCGTGAACCTGTCATAGATGCCCGAATATATCTTGGCATTGACAAAAACGGCGATTTGTTGCTTCGGGACAGCGAGATAATATTTTCAGACCGGCATACGTTTCAACCGCTGGATACACTGACAATTTATCCGGTTATTTCGAAAATTAAGTCCGGCAGACAGAGAATAGTGTGCTTGCTTGATGCCGTGGATGAAAACCCCGAAAATAACAGAGCACAACTGCTTCTAAAGATTCCCTATCGCAAAGGCTGTTTGGCGATTAACGAATTTATGTTTGCCCCTAAACCGGATTATGGCGGTGAATGGATCGAGCTAATGAATATTTCTGATGATACGTTGAATCTGGCGGGTTGGTCGATTTCCGATAATTCTTCAACGGTAACAATAACTCAGGACGATAATCTTCTTCCTCCAAAAGATTTCGCGTTGCTCTCTTCCTCTGAATCAATTACGGAACACTGGCGAATAGGAGGACTTTTAATTCACTGTGTAAAGCCCCTGCCAACCTTAAACAACACTGAAGACTCCATAGTAGTTCGTGATCTTTGTGGGAATATAATCGATTCATTGAAATACTCAAGCAGCTGGGGATATCGGCAGGGTGTCTCTCTGGAACGAATTGATCCGTATAAAGACAGCGATCTTGCATCCAACTGGGCGCTGTCGATAGATTCCACCGGCGGTACGCCGGGATATAAGAACAGCATAGCAATAAATGACTTCGATCTTACCGTTACAGAGATCGGACTTGTCGCAGATGCTGGTTGCCCAAAGCCCGGACAGCCTGCGGAATTGTTTGTTGTTGTTAAAAATGCAGGTCGTAAAACAGTTGAAGATGCGGAAATTTATCTCGGTATTGATTCCAACCGGGATTCGCTGCTGCAGCAGAAAGAGGTATTGTATATCGATGTTCTGACGATATTTCCCGGCGATTCGGTTGTTTTGTATCCTACAATTCTTGGATTTGAATCAGGGAAAAATACGGTGATCGGCCAACTGATTACCGAGGACGATAATATGGAAAACAACACGGGGAGCTTTGTTTTGAGAGCGCAGTTTCCCCGGGGAAGTCTGGCAATAAATGAATTTATGTATATTCCCAACACCGGATTTGGCGGTGAGTGGATCGAACTTTTTAATGTCTCTGCAGATACGGTAAACCTCTCCGAGTGGCAAATCTCCGACAATTCCAACACTGTGACAATTACCGAATCTGATTGGTTGCTGGCTCCCTCTGCATATACGCTGATATCATCCGATGAGACCATAACGGATTATTGGAATGTCGGTGGTCTGTATATTCACATGGACAGTCCGTTGCCGACCCTGAATAATGCCGGCGATTCAATCGTTGTTCGGGATTTGTGCGGTCACGTGGTTGATTCGCTGAAATACTCGAGCGGCTGGGGATATCGGCAGGGTGTCTCTCTGGAACGAATTGATCCGTATAAAGATAGCGATCTTGCATCCAATTGGGCGTTGTCGATGGATTCCACCGGCGGGACGCCTGGTTTCAAAAACAGCCGGATGATTAAAAACATTGATTTGGGAATTGACTCCGTGTGGTGCGTTTCAGACAGTCTAATGGATGGTGACCCGTTGGAAATTCACTATATAGTCGGGAATAAAGGTCTTCGTGACGTTCAGGGCTATACGGTATATTTAGGCCTCAGAACCCAGGGTAAAAAAGGAAACTATCGGGCGGTTCGGGACACTATCGTATATTATTCAGATTCCCTTTCGGCCCAATCCTTTCGGCAAAACACGGTGGTTTTTGAGAGAGTCTCCAGCGGTGTCTACAGGCTTTATTGTGAATTGTTTCTTCCCGATGATGAAAAAATTGAAAACGATTCGGACAGCTGTATTGTCATTGTCGGATATCCTGAAAACAGCCTGGTTATAAATGAAGTTATGAACATACCGGAACCGGGTGAATCCGAGTGGTTTGAACTGTATAATACAACGCCGGACAGTCTTGATCTGAACCTGTGGCGTTTCAGAGATGCCGGCGGAGGCTGGCAAGACATTGTTACTCAAAGACATATCATTAGTCCCAATGGCTATTGTATTGTGGCCGCGAGAGCGGATTTCCGGCAGACATATCCGGATTTTGACGGCGACCTGATTGTTCCCGATAAGTTTCCGATTCTCAACAATGGGTCCGATTCGCTTTTTATTGTCGATGGAACAGGCCATCTGATTGACCGGGTTGTTTTTCAGCAGTCCTGGGGCGGTTCAACCGGTGTAAGCATTGAGCGGAAAAACCCAAGCGTTCCGGCGCTCGATCAATATAACTGGGGCAGCTCAACAGACTCGGGCGGGGCAACGCCGGGCAGGCAGAATTCAATTCTAAAGTACCAGATGAACCTGGCAATTATTCCTGAAAGTTTTCAGTTTTTTGATTCTACTCTGACCCGAAACTCACAAGCCGTGTTTTCGATCGATGTCTGCAACAAAGGGCGCCAGGAATCAAACAGCTTTTCCCTGACAATATACCGGTCTTCCGAAAATGAAGATCTGCCGGACGAGGAAGAAATTATCTGGACCGCCGACAATATTTTTCCAATGCTGCCGGACTCGATATGTTCAATCACCGGAGAATTTCCGGCTAACCGGTCCGGGCGCAACCATTATCGGGCAATCATTGAGATGAGCGGAGATGAATATATCGGAGACAATGCCGCAAGCGCTGATTTGCTGGTTGGGTATCCGGATGCCAGTGTAACATTGAATGAATTTCTGGCATATCCGGCCGGTGATCAAGTGGAATTTATTGAAGTTATAAATTGTTCCGATGAACAGGTATGTTTTGACGAGTGGTGGCTGGGAGATAATCGCAGCCGGGTTAAGCTTTCCGCAACCGGAAAAACAGCCCCCGGGGCATACGTTGTGATCGCTCCGGACAGTAGTTTCTTTGATTCGTTTCCCACAGTTCTCGAGTGGGTTATAATTCCGGACAAGTGGCCTGTGCTCGGCAATACTTTTGATAATATCATACTGAAAGATATCACAGGACAAACCATTGATTCGTTGTTTTATGATGAAACCTGGAATATGAAGCCGGGTGTTTCATTTGAAAAGATTTTGCCGGAATATCCCGGTGGCGATCCGAGTTCATGGACTTTATGCCGGAGTAATACCGGAGCCACTCCCGGTTGCGAAAATTCCGTTACGCCGAAACTTTATGATTTATGTCTGGATTCAGCGGCCATTATTCAAGAGAGCGACAGCCCGGATAGCCTTATCCGAATTATCTGTTGGATTTCAAATTCTGGTCGAAGAGAGTGTCCCGCAGCCGAAATTGTACTGACGGAAAATAACAAGACTGTTTCAACTTACAAAATTGATGTTTTGCCGGCGGGTGAAAGAGATTCCGTGGAGATGATTATCGATCCACCCCGTTCGGGCGTTCATTGGTTACTGTTGTCAATTAATTGGGATATGGATATGTCGGCGGAAAACGATACGTTTCTTGTAACAGTCCGCATTCCCTTTCCCCGTTTCTCTCTGCTGATATCTGAATTTATGGCTAAACCGGATGATTTGATAGAAGATAACACTAAAGAGACGGAATATGTTGAAATATATTCACCGCTGTACGATATTCCTTTGGAAGAATGGAAACTGAGCGATGCAAACATATCTCAGGCCGCGGAACTTTTATCGGGGCAAACAATTGGACGGGGACAATATTTCGTTCTGGCGGCGGACTCTTCGATTTTCAATTATTCCGGATGCAATTCTCAAAATACAATTGTACTCGATAACTTTCCCAATCTGAATAACGACGCCGACGCAATTGTCATCAGAGATCCGGCCGGACGTACGATTGACAGTTTATATTATGACGAAGGGTGGAAAATCGCTCAAGGGATTTCAACCGAAAAGGTCTGCCTGGAAAATCCCAACAGCGCCGAAAACTGGCGTCTTTCCACAGATCCTTCTGGTGGAACCCCGGGATATAGAAATTCGGTTTGTATTGATATAATAGCGAAAAAGCACGGTATTCACGGAGAGCCAAATCCCTTTTCCCCCAATGGCGACGGCATCGACGATTCGATTGCTCTTGTCTATCAGCTGCCCTACCCGAGTGCAAGAGTCACGGTGCAGATATATGATTTGATGGGGCGTCTGATTTATGAACCCGCAAAAGACCTGCTCAGCTCAGCCGAAGGGGTTGTATATTGGGATGGAAGCAGTACTACCGGTAATAGAGCCCGGGTGGGCATGTATGTCGTACGCTGTTCGGCAACTGATCTGGCCAGCGATAAGACTGTCGGATACGTAACAACTATCGTCCTGGCGCGCTGAGAAACACAATTATCGGGACTTTTTCCGAAAAATGTACTGCAGGTCCTTTTTCTATTGGCTTGTGAAATGCTGAAAAGTAGGGTATATTTTCGATCATTATGTCCGATCTCCTTGTAAATATTGCTTTCCCCTCATCTGCAATACGACAGCTCTATACGTATCGGATTCATCCTGCTTGGGATTGGGAAGTATTCCCGGGTCAGCGTGTTGTGGTGCCACTCAGGAATGTACCCACAATTGGTTTTATTGCTGAAGTTGATGTAGCCGCACCTGAAAATGTTCGCATAAAAACAATCTCAGAGATCATCGACCCCAAGCCGTTGATTCCACCGGATCTGTTTAAATTTTTAATGAAACTTTCCAGTTATTATCTGGCGCCACTGGGAAAAACATTATCAGCCGCCATCCCAAAGGAGTATCACATCCAGAAAAGGCGTAAATTATCGGTTATTGATCCCGACCCGACCGGAATTTCCGATAAATATCGGGCAATATTTGATGCTATTTCGGCAAAAACGTCGGTTTCGTTGAGTTCTCTGAAACGTCTGTTTGATAAAGATACCCTGCTTCGGGGAATTGAAGAAATGAAGAAACGGGGCAAAATCGCTGAAACACCGGATTTTTCAGTTACCAAACACCGAAAGTCAGTATATCGACAGATTCGTTTATCACATACGGCCGAAAATCTATTGAAGGGTTCGGCGGAGCTTGCCACAAGAGCGCCACGGCAATGGGAAATCATCGAATATTTACAGACCCACAAATCCATTCCCCAGGCCCGGTTTCGGGATTTTTCAGCATCAAGCATAAAAGCATTACTGGCGAAAAACCTGATTACCATTGATGAAACCGAAATTAATGACGATATCTACTGGGAAGATTTTCTGACAAAAGAGAAATCCGTGACCCTTACCGAAGAGCAACAGAAAGTCATCGATAAGATTTCAGAGGATATTGGTAAGAATCGATTTTCTCCTTTCCTCCTGCAGGGAGTGACCGGCAGCGGAAAAACCGAAGTATATCTGAAACTGATCAACAAAACGTTGAAGGCCGGCAAATCCACCCTTGTGCTGGTTCCTGAAATCACTCTTACCACTCATCTGGCCGGTCGCTTCCGCGGCGAATTTAAAGATAAAATCGCCATTTGGCACAGCCAGCTGAGCACATCCCAAAGAAATTTTCTCTGGACAAAGATTCGCAGCGGCGATTATCCGGTTGTCATCGGTGCCCGCAGCGCCGTACTACTTCCCATTGAAAACCCCGGATTAATTATCATTGACGAAGAACAGGATAATTCCTACAAACAACGTGAGCAGGAACCACGCTATCATGCCCGGGACGCAGCATTAATGCGGGCCGTGGAAAGCAAGGCAGTCGTTGTTATGGGGTCTGCTACTCCCAGTCTGGAAAGTCTGTACAATGCCGCCACGGGTAAATTCCGTAAACTGGAACTCTTACAGAGATATTCCAGCGCTCCGTCGGCAACTATAGAAATCATAGATATGAAAGCGGAATGGCAAAATACCGGCGACTTTCAAAACCCGCTTTCCCGGAAACTGGCGCAAAAAATTGCTGAGAAGCTGGAACGTGGCGAACAGGTTCTGCTTCTCCAAAACCGTCGCGGATATTCAAATGTACTCCTCTGCCCCGACTGTGGCTGGACCCCAAGATGCCGGAACTGCGATATTTCAATGACTTATCATAAAAGCGAACGGATAATGCTGTGTCACTACTGCAACTCAAAGCAGCGTCCGCCGGATGTTTGTCCCAATTGCCAGTCAAACAAATTTCTCTTTCCGGGTTACGGAACACAGCGGGTGGAATTAAGCCTTAAAGAGCTGTTTCCGGAAAATAAAATTGTCCGTCTGGATGTCGACAGCGCCAGAAAATCCGGTCACATGCAAAAAACGATGCGTGATTTTGAATCAGGGGAAATTGATATTATTTTGGGTACGCAGATGATTGCCAAAGGACTGGATTTTCCCAATGTCACACTGGTGGGTGTGTTAAATGCCGATATCGGTCTTTTTCTTCCGGACTTCCGGGCCCGGGAACGGGTGTTTCATCTGTTGTATCAGGTCGCCGGACGGGCCGGTCGCGGCAGCAAACAGGGTGAAGTTTTTATTCAAAGTTTTAATCCCCAGGATATCACAATCCGCTTTGCCATGCAGCAAAATATTGATCAATTTGTTGCCCTGGAACTCAACGAACGCAATCCTATCAATTATCCCCCATTCAGCCGGATTGCCGCCATTCATTTTTCCGGAACGAAGAGCGCTCAGGTGGAAAAAGCCGCCACAATCTGTACGAAAGAGCTGAAATCGAAACACCGCAAACTGGAAATATTAGGACCGTCGCCAGCACCCATCAAAAAAATCAAGAACCGCTTTCGCTACCTGTCAATTATCAAATCCCGCAAGGAAAGCGATCCCAATGGCAGCCTCCTTCGAAATACATTGAAGAATTTCATTGCTTCCCCGGTGTACCGGGCCCAAAACCGCAATATCCGTATCAATATCGATATTGATCCCCTGGACCTCCTGTAATGTTCCGACTTCTGATTATATTTTTGGCCGGCCTTAATATTTTTGCCTCTAAATTGGTCCTTCTGAATTCGGATAATATTCATATCCATTATCCTGAAAAAAGGATGGAACTGGCCCGGTTTATTGCCCGCACCGTCCGGAACAGACTGCCTGAGATGGAGAAAATCTTTGGTAAAACAGATACCCCTATCCAAATCTATGTGGCAGAAACACAGTCGGATTTCCGGAAAATGGCGGGAGTTCATCTGCCCGATTGGAGCGCGGCGGTGACAATTTATCCAAAACGGATCATCGTTCTCAAAAACCCACTTTTAACTCAATCGTCACTTCATGAATTCAGGGAAATCGTGGAACATGAATTTGTCCATCTCTATCAAAGCCTGCATGTTCCGCTAAACATTACGCCGGTCTGGTTTAATGAGGGCTTTGCACAATACATTAGCACACCATATAATATCCAGGGTCGAATCCTGTTGTCCCGGGCTCTCGTGAATAACCAGCTGATCCCCATGTCAAAGTTGGCGGACGTGCTTGGCTATAGGCACCAGAAAGCAGCACTCGCTTATGCCGAAAGCGCCAGCATAGTTGAATTTTTAATCGTGGTTTACGGAGAAAACATCATATCGGAGATGTTTTCGGATATACAAAAAACCAGGGATTTTGAAAAGAGTTTCAGAAATATTCTGGGAATCGGTCTGAGTGATTTCGAGCATCAGTGGAAAAAGTATGTTGCTCGGCGATACCGCTGGTTGTTTTTGCTGGACATTCAATATATAATATGGTTAATTATACCACTGTTGGTTATTGTTGTATATTTTATCAAAGGACACCGAAACAAAGAAATCATTCAACAGTGGAATACAGAGGAAATTGCAATGAAAGCGGACATTGAATGCAAAAAACCAATCTAATCCTTGCTTTATATCTGTTTATACTTCTCTCCACCACTCTCAGCGGACAAGCGCTTTTTCAGGGATTAAATTACCCGGTTAACGCCCGGGGATGGGGCATGGGTTCGGCCATCAGCAGCCAGTCAATAACGGGCTCCGGGGCGTCACTGAATCCGGCCGTCATTTCTCGTTCTCCCAACGTCTGGCAATTGAATTACACCCGTTTTCCTCTGGACATTAGCGCTAACTCCGCATATTGTGTTTTTACAACTCCGATTAAGGGTAAATTCGCACTGCTTCTCAGTTACTATAACTACGGGTCCTTTGTCGAAAGGGATTGGGATGGAAACGAGACCGGCAATTTCAATGTTTATGATTTAGGTTCATCAATTTCCTATGCCCGAAATATAAGCCGTCGTTTGAGCCTCGGGCTGTCCGCCACATTTGCCCAATCTCAGCTGAATTCTCTAAGGGCAACCGCCCTTACGGGTTCGGCGGGGATTTATTATTACAATGAGATTTCCACGTTATCCATCGGTTTTGGTCTGCGTAACTATGCTTTTTACATGAACAGTTATCTGGATAATCGGGAAAAACTTTCGTCGAATCTTGTCCTGGGAATCTCTAAAAAACTGGCCCACATGCCGATGATTTTGTCGGTTGACATTTATCCGACTTATCGAGATCAATATCAGGTCAATATCGGCGGAGAATTCATTCTCAGCGACCACCTGTTTTTACGCTGGGGTAATTCGACAAAACGTTTTTACAATCGTGGTCAGGAGGGTTTTAAAAATTTCTTTGCATCGGCGACGGCGGGGCTAGGGGTGAATGTCCACTCCTTTTTATTTGATATTGCTGTTGTAAGTCTCAGCGATGCCGGATATATTTCATCTGTCAGCATCAGCAAGACACTATGAGGAGGCAATTATGAAGTCATTTTTAACGAGAATCATCTGGGCGGTTGTACCGCTAACCTTTCTGCTGCCCCGATGTGAAAACAGCAATAATAGGGATGTCAGCTTCAACGATGATGTTCT
>Ga0164318_10005968_pt1 | contig 11796 bp, 12 predicted proteins | sample GuaBasSedimGuay9_FD_113734 | JGI IMG/M metagenome (GOLD analysis project Ga0164318, IMG submission 113734) | Subseafloor sediment microbial communities from Guaymas Basin, Gulf of California, Mexico - Guay9, Core 4571-4, 0-3 cm | ecosystem: Environmental > Aquatic > Marine > Hydrothermal vents... | reverse complement strand
TACCAGATCGCAATCACGAAGAAAACTTTCCGAATGCCCACCAAATTCAAACTCTACCCCTTCCTTTTTAAAATCTTCGACAAAAGAAAAATTGTTCTGTGACTTCTCTTCACTTACTTTTACCTTTTTCCCTAAGGAAAGCAAGAGTTTACATAAAGCAACTCCTGTTTTTTTAAACCCTATTACACCAATCTTTTTAAATTTTTCTATATTCATCTTAATTTCAAAGTAAGCAAGGCTAAGACAGCAAAAGCAATGGAAACTATCCAGAATCTTACAATTATTTTAGACTCAGTTATTCCTTTAAGTTGAAAGTGATGATGCAAGGGTGAGGCAAGAAAAATCTTCTTCCCTTTAAGTCTTACAGAAAGAATCTGTAAAATTACACTTAATGCTTCAATAACAAATATCCCTCCAGAGATAAGAAGAATAAATTCTTTTTTTATAAAAAGAGCAATTACCCCTAATCCTCCTCCTAAAGCTAAAGCCCCTGTATCTCCCATAAAGATTTCTGCCGGATATGCATTGAACCATAAAAATCCTAATCCTGCTCCCAAAACTGCACTGCATAAGACAGTTAATTCTGCAACATCTTTTATATAAGGAATAAAAAGATAACGGGAAAAAATAGCATGTCCACTAACATAACAAAAAACAGCAAATACTAAAAAATTAGTGATTAGCCCTCCCATAGCCAGTCCATCTAAACCATCAGTAAAATTTACCGCATTTGAGGTAGCAACAATTACCAGTGTTGCCCAAAGAATGTAGAAATACCCCAGATTTAGAGAAATCTTTCTAAAAAAGGGTAAATTTAGCTGAGTAGTAATATTTTTATCTAAAAAAATAATTATTCCCACTATAACTCCTATAATCATTTGAAAAATCAACTTTTCCTTGCGAGAAATTCCTTTATTTTTCTTTATCTTGAGAAGATCATCTCTTATACCTAAAAGTCCTAAAAGAAAAAATATCAAAAGAGTATACCAAAAAAAAGAATTTGTCCATTTTACCCATAATAAAGAAGAGACAAATATGCTGAAAAGAATCAATAAACCTCCCATAGTAGGAGTCCCTTTTTTATCTTTATGCAATCTTTCTAAGTCTTTATGCCCATACATATCTATTTTTTCTTTCAAACCCAACTGATAGAATTTATCTTTTAAAAGACACCATAAAAAGAACATAAGAGAAAAAGAGGTAAGCAAAGCTAAAGCAGAACGAACAGAGATATATTTTATTACATTAAAGATAAAAAAATATTTACTTAAAGGATATAAAAGATGATAAAGCATAACTAAAAGTACTCAATTACTTTCTCCATCTCCATGTTATGTGAACCCTTTACAAAAATTAAATATTTCTTTTTATCCACAATTTTTTTTAAAAAGCAAGCAAGCTCTTTATGAGAATCAAACTGATACGCTCCTTTAAATCCCTTTTTCTTAAGATGTTGAGTTAATAAAGAAGAAAAATTACCCAAAGTAAGAATATATCTAAAATTAGCTTTAAGAAGAAAATCAGCTAACTGAGTATGAAAATAATTACTTTTTTTGCCTAACTCTGCCATATCTCCCAAAACAGCTATTTTAGGAAGAGAAAAAATACTTAAAGATTTTACTGCTTCTTTTAAGGCAAAAGGATTAGAATTATAACTATCGTTGATAAAAATTACATTTTTCTTTTCAATTTTTTGCATACGCAGAGGCAGAAAATTTTTAAACTCAGCTAATCTTTTAATGCTTTCTTTTAAATCCAGCCCCATCACTTGCGCACATAAAAGAGCGGCTAAAGCGTTAAAAATATAAAAAGAAAAAGGTGTAGAAAGTTTTAAATGATATTTATCGTTTATCAAAAAATATGAGGAATCAAAAGAGACGTTTAAAAGTTTTGCATAAAGATGAGCATCTTTTGTTTTCCCAAACCAAAACAACTGTTTTTTTATATTAACTCTTTTAAGCCAAGAGTCACTTCTGTTTAATATTGCTTTTTTTACAGAAGAAGTCTTAACTAAGGAAATCTTTTCTTCAAAAACTCCCTTTAAATTACAGAGTCCTTCAAGATGGACAGGTTTGATAAAAGTAATTATTCCTATTTTAGGTAAAGATAAAGAAGAAAGAGTTTTAATTTCTCCTTTAGAATTAGTTCCTAACTCTACTATAACTACTTCCTCATCTTCTAAATTAAGAAAGGTTTTGCTTACTCCTAAAAAATTATTTTCTGTATCTTTATTTTTCAACAAATTAAATCTTTCTTCTAAAAGGTAAGCAAGCATCTCCTTAGTTGTTGTTTTTCCTACCGAACCAGTAATAGCGATAACCAAAGGATTTTTCTTCTTTCTTATATACTTTACAATTTTCTCCAGCGCCTTATAACTATTTTTTACCAAAAACACACATCCTTTCATCTTTTTAAACAAATCTAATTCTTTCTCACTTATTATTAACTTTGAACCTTTCTCATAGGCTTCTTTTATAAAATCATGCCCATCAAAGAAGCGTCCTTTTAAAGCAATAAAACCTGTATTTTTCTTAATTGTGCGAGAATCTATAGAAAATTTAGCCGGAGGAAAGAAATACTCTTTATTTATAACTTTTGTTGGTTTTAATAACTTCAGCAATGTAGAAAAAGAAAACATCATTTTTTCAAGAAATTTTTTACTACTTTACAATCATCAAAAGGAATTCTTTCTTCACCTATAATCTGATATTTTTCATGTCCTTTTCCTGCAATCAACACACAATCATTTTTTCTTCTCAGTTTTAATGCTTTCTCTATTGCTTTTTTTCTATCTACAATAATAGTAAAATTATTCTTTATAAATCCTTTCTTTATCTCTTCCAAGATTTTATAGGGATCTTCATTGCGAGGATTATCTGAAGTAATTATACTAAAATCAGCATAAAGAGAGGCTATTTTTCCCATAAGTCTTCTTTTGCCTTTATCTCTGTTTCCTCCACAACCAAAAACACAAATAATTCTTCTGTAGCCTGTTTCTTTCAATGTAAGAAGAACATTTTTTAAAGCAGAAGGGGTATGAGCATAATCTACAAAAACAGAAGGTGCCACCTCCTCCAGTCTCCCCCGAGGCAGTTTAAGAAAAGATGTCTTTTTCTTAATCTTTCCTAAGGAAAAACCTAAAAGATTAAGAGAAGCAATGGCTGCGGAAAGATTCTCTATATTAATTCTTCCCAATAAAGAAGTAGAAAAACTTTCTTTTTCTTGAGGAGAAAAAATATCAAAATAAGATTTTTTATATGCAATTTTTTTTATCTCTATACGATAATAAGCACTTTTTTTGCTTCCATAGCTAAATTTTTTATTTTCAATTTGAGAAAATAATCGTCTTCCATAAAAATTATCAATATTTATCAAAGCTAAAGCTTCAGGGTTATCTAAAAACAGTTTCTTTTTGGCTGAAAAATAATCATGCATATTTTTATGATAATCTAAATGCTCACGACTTAGATTAGTAAAAATCAACTCCACCGGAGAAATTCCTTCTAATCTATCCTCTTTTATCCCCTGAGAAGAAGCTTCCATAACCACAAAAGAATCTTCCTGTTGAGCTAAAAGTCTTCTTAACAATAGATAATCAGGAGTGGTAAGCAAACTCTCTTCTTTTTCTTTATCAGAAAAATAATATCCTATCGTACCTATGAATATAGAAGGCAAATTAAATTTTTTAAAAAGTTGATAGATTAAATAAGCAGTGGTGGTTTTGCCATTGGTTCCGGTAACAAGAATAAATTTAAATCTTTCTACTACTCCTTTATATACCCTATCCACAGCTTTTCTCAATTCCTCTTTTATATTTTCTAAAAAAATCACTGGTCTTTTTTTTATTATCTTCTCAATCCTTTCTTTATCCTGTCTTTCGGCAACAAATATCGCTATTTTCTCCTCTATCTTTTTAAGAATTTTAAAAATATCAAAATTTCCCCCTTTAATAATAAAAAACATATCTTGATTATCTAAATATTTATGATGACAACTTATCCCCTTTATTTCTATTCCTGCTACTGAAAAAGATAGATCAAGATAAGGAAAAACTTCTCTTACTTTCATTGTTTTGCTAATTCCAATTGCATACTTTGATTATAATCTATAATTTTTTCTGCAATCTTTCTAAATAAAGATGCAGCTACTACCCCTCCATAGTGAGATTTTTTTGGCTCCTCAATTGTCACCCCTATAACCAAACACATATCTTTTCCCTCCAAAAACCCCACAAAACTGGCCTGATAAGAGGTATGAGAATATCTTTTCAGGCGAAAATCAAATCTTTGAGCAGTACCTGTTTTCCCCCCTACCTTTATCCCTTCAATCTTTGCTTTTTTACCTGTTCCCTCCTCTACCACTCCAATAAGCACTCTTTTCACTTTTTCTGCTACCCAAACAGGCAAAACCTTTTTTCTTGGGTATTTCTTCTCTTTCAAAAAACCTTCTCCGACAATTTTTTTTAAAATATGAGGGTGAATATCAAATCCTCCATTTACAATAATAGAGACTGCTTTTACTAATTGAATAAGAGTTACCCCTATCCCCTGTCCAATGGGAATTATAAAAGAAGAGGTGCGACTCCATAAAGAAGGAGGTTTAAGTAATCCTTTCTCTTCTCCAGGTAAATCAATACCTGTTTTTCTGCCAAAACCTAATTTTTTAATATAGTGATAAATAGTCTCTTTTTCCAATAAATTTGCCAGCTTTGCCACTCCAATATTAGAAGATTTTTCAAAAACTTCCTCAAAACTTAAATTATCAAAGGCACGCCAGTCGTGAAGCACACTACCGGGGATTTTAAAATTTCCTTGTTCACAAAATATTGTTTTAACTTTTTCATCTAACTTATGAGCTATTGCTGCAATTAAAGTAATGATTTTAAATACAGATCCTGGCTCAAAAACTGTTGAGATAGCATAATTTCTTAAATATTCTTGAGGGACTTCAGATAAATAATTAGGATTAAAATTGGGAAAATTGGCTAAAGCTAAAATCTCGCCATTAAAAGGATTCATTACAATTACTGTTCCTTTTTTTGCTTTAAAATAATCTATAGTTTCTTCTAAATATTTCTCTGTCCAATACTGAATCTGAGCATCTATCGTTAAAATTAAATCCTTTCCTCTTTCAGGAGAAAATAAAAAGGGTGAGGAATAAAGGATGGAAGAAGCATCTTTTAAAACCTGAACTAATCCTTTTTTCCCTCTTAAATAAAAATCATATTTTAACTCTACCCCCTCAATCCCATGATTATCTATATCTACTCCCCCCAAAATATGAGAAGCAAGCTTTCCTTGAGGATAGAAACGTTTCTTCTCCCGGATCCATCCTATTCCTTTAAGAGATAATTCTTTTATTTTTTCTTTGTCTTCAAAAGAAACTTTTCTTTTTATCCATACAAAACGTCGCTTTAATCTTAACTTTTTCTCTATTTTTAAAGGATTCATTTTAAGAATTTTGCTTAATAATAAACTATAGTTTTTCTTATCTTTTTCTTTAATTTGAGAAGGGTCAGCATATATAGAGAAAGTATTTATATTTGTAGCCAAAATTCTTCCTTTACAATCATAAATCTTTCCTCTTTCTCCTTCTAAAGAAATCAAAGAGTATCTTTGAGAATGGGCTATTCTTTTTAAAAATTCCTCACGAAAAAACTGAAGATATATTATTCTTGAAATAATTAATAAAAAAAAGAATAAGAAGAAAAGAAAGACAAAGTTAAAACGCCAATTTATTTTATTAATCTTCACATATATTCTTTACTCTTCTTGGGCAAATACTTCTTTTCCAAAAAATGTAGTAGTCTCTTTTGGTTTCTTTTTAGCATCTACAAAAGTCTTCTCTTTTTTTCTCAACTCAACAATAATTAATTTTTCTCTTTCTGGTAAAGTAAAATGATTATTTTCTGCCCATTGATTTAGACTCTTTAGGTTTGTTTTTTGTGCTAAATTATATAATAAAGTATCTCTTTTATCAATCAGTTTATTGTAAAGCTTATAAAGATGAGTCAGTTTATATACAGCAATAGAAAGGGAAATTTTTAAATGAAGATAGAAAAAACTCATTATAAAGAGAAAAACTAATATTAATATTTTTCTTTTCATAAATAAAGAAAAAACAAAAAAAATTAATTACTTAACCTTTTCTACAGCTCTCAACTTTGCTGAACGTGAAGAGAAATTCTCCTCTACCTCTTGCGCAGAAGGTCTTAAAGGTTTAGGGGTTAAAATTCTTACTATCTTTCGAGAAGCATATTCTTTAAATATATGCTTTACGACTCTATCTTCTAAGGAATGAAAAGAGATTACTGCTATTCTTCCACCAAGAGATAAAAAATTTATCGCTTTTCTTAAACCTTCCTCTAAACAATCCAACTCACGATTTACCACAATTCTTAAAGCCTGAAAGACTCTTGTAGCCGGATGAATCCTAAATCCTCTTTTTTTAGGAATTGCCTCTATTATTAAATCTCTCAGCTGGGTTGTGGTAAAAATAGGATGTCTTTTCCTTTTTTCTACTACATAATGAGCAATCCTTTTTGAAAAATGTTCCTCGCCAAATTTTTGAAATATTTTGCATAATTCCTTTTCACTTAAATTATTAATTAAATCATAAGCACACAAAAAAGAATCTTTATCCATCCTCATATCCAAAGGACCTTCTTTTAAGAAACTAAAACCACGTGAGGCAGAAGAAAGCTGAAAACTGGATAGACCCAAATCAAAAAAGAAAGCATCTACTTTCTCTATCTTTAAATCCTTCAAAATCTTATCTAAATTCCTAAAATCTTCTTTAACTAAAACTATTCTTTTATCCTTAATATCTTTTAATCTCTCTGCTGCCAACCCAAGTGATTCTTTATCTTTATCTATCCCTATAAATGTAGAATAAGCAGGCAATTCTTCCAAAATCTTTAAAGCATGAGAAGCTACCCCTATCGTGCAGTCAACAAAAATATTCTTTGAAGAAGGCTCTAAAATATGCATTATTTCTTTATACATTACCGGATAATGATAAAGAAATTCTTCAGAAGAGTTTCTGAGCAATTTCTTCAAATCTTCTTCGGTTATGAGCATAAAATTCATCCCACCTTTCTTTTGCCCAAATTTCAATTCTTTCTGCCACGCCAATAATTACAACTTCCTTCTTTATCTGAGCAAATTCCTTAAGATGTTGAGGTAAATTTATTCTTCCTTGGGAATCTATCTCTATCTCTTGTGCTCCACTAAAATAAAGTCGGTTAAAAAAGCGCACCTCATATTTGGTAAAATCAAGAGAGTTAAGTTTTTCCTCTAATCTTTTCCAAATCTCTTGAGGAAATAAAAAAAGACACCCATCTAATCCTCGTGTAAGATAAAATTTTTTTGGTTTTAATTTCTTTATCTTTTCTCTGAATTTTGCGGGAAGCACAAATCTATCTTTGCTATCTAAGGTGTGACGATATTCACCATACCACATTCCACTTTACTCCACTTTCTCCCACAATTAATATAATTCAATCCCCTTTCTTTGTCAAGGGAATTCCCTAAAATAATCAAGAATATACAACAAATTGGGTAGGAATTTATCTTATACTCTAAATCTAGTGAGGACAAATTGGATATCTTTCTCTATTGTTTTTTTTAACTCCTCAAGAGTAGAGAATTTCTTCTCTTCTCTTATCTTTTCTAAAAAAGAAAGTTTTATTTTTCTTCTGCGCCACTTTCCTTTCCAATTTAAAATATGCACCTCTATACTTAAATTTTTATTCTTCCCTATGGTAGGTTTAAATCCAATATTACAAACTCCTAAATACTTTTTTTTATTTATTATTCTAACTGCATATACACCATTTTCAGGAAGCACACAACCGCAATTTTTTAAATTTAATGTAGGGAAACCAAGCCTTCTTCCCAATCCTAAGCCTGAGGTAACCTCAAATTCCCAAACAAATTCCCGCCCTAAAAACTTTTTAGCTTTGTCAAAATCAGCTTTTTTTATTAATCTGCGAATTAAAGAACTGCTCACAGGAATACCTTCTCTTTTTCTTTTCTTTATCACTATCAGTTTAAATTTCCATTGATGAGAAATTCTTAAAAGTTCAGCAATTTTAGTTTTTGCTTTATATCCAAAAGAAAAATCCTCCCCCACCACTAAGGTTTTAATCTCTAATCTTCTAAATATCTTTTTTAAAAAAATTTCTCCTTCCAATTTTAAAAAAGTAGGAGAAACTTTCAAAATCCAAAGATAATCTATTCCTAAAGAAGAAATAATCTTCTTTTTTTCTCTAAGAGTAGTTAAGTATCCTAAAAAGTTTTTATTGAGTATCTCTTCTGGATCCGGCCAAAAAGTTATTACTAAGGAAGGAAGATTATAAAAAGAAGAAATTTTTTTTAATTTTTTTAAAAGATAGATATGACCCCGATGTAAACCATCAAAAACACCAATAGTAGCAACACATTTTATTTTTTTACCAGAAGAGGTTAGCTCTTTCATTTAGATAGAAAAATCTTTAAGGTGAGAATAATCTATCTTCTCCAAAGATATTGCATTTTCTAACCGAAAAGGTCCTATAGCAATTCTTTTTATCTTTGTAACATGAGCACCACAGCCTAATTTTTCTCCAATATCCTCAACTAATTTTCTTATATAAGTCCCTTTAGAACATCTCACATAAAAATCTACAAAAGGCTTTTGAATATTTAAAATCTTGATCTCATGAATCTTTACTTTCTTAGGAGGTCTTTCTATAATTATGCCTCGCCGTGCTAACTTATAAAGCCTTTTTCCTCCTATTCTTTTAGCACTCATCATCGGAGGTGTCTGTTCAATCTCTCCACAGAAAGAAAAGAAAACTTTTTTTATTTTTTCTTCACTGATATCTTTAAAGGGTCTTGCTTTTATAATTCTTCCTTCACTATCCCCTGTAGTAGTGGTCTCTCCTAACTTCATTATTCCTAAGTATTCTTTATCCAGAGAGGAAAATTTTTGAAATAGTTTTGTATATCTTCCTACTAAAATAACTAATAAACCTTCAGCTAAAGGATCAAGAGTGCCGGCATGTCCTACTTTTTTAATTTTTAATTTCTTCCTTACTATTTCTACAATATCATGGCTTGTATATCCGGAAGGTTTATTAATCAGAAGAATGCCTTCTTTTTTAACACTTAAATTTTCCATTGGTATATCTTTTAACAAAAGAAATTACTTTTTTCTCTACATTATAAATATTATCCTCAATCGTTGTGCCACTGGCGCGTTTGTGCCCTCCTCCTCCAAAAAATTTAGCAATACGATTCACATCCACATAAGAACGAGAACGGAAATTAACCCGTGTTTCATTTTTCCCTATTTTTTTAAAAAGAATAAATATCTCTGCATCTTTTAAAAACCTTAAAATAGAAAATATAATCTCTGTTAAATCGTATTCTTTTTTAGGCCATCTTTTTATAACCGACCAAACTATCTTCCCTGAGGAGTCAATCTTTAAATTATTTAAAATTTGACCAATAAACTTCAAATCCGGAATTCTACAGAAACTATGTACCTTTTCATAAATTTTATGAGGAAAAATTCTGTATTTCATCAATTCACTAATTATTTTATGAACTTGGGGGGTAGTATTGGCATAAGTAAAATTTCCTGAATCGGTAAAAATTCCTGTATAAAGAGCTATGGCTATCTTTCTATCTAAAATATCTAATCGTTTGCATAAATAGTAAACCATCTCTGCAGTAGAACTTGCTTTAGGCTCCACCCAGTTAAGATCTCCAAAATAAGTATTACTGATATGATGGTCAATATTAACAATAATTTTTGCTCTGCTTAAAAAATCCTTAACTTTTCCTGCGCGAGAAGAATCAGAACAGTCTAAAACTAAAGCTACATCAAATTTATCTTGCTCTTTTAAACTATTTTTAATTTTTTTTACTTGAGGAAGAAAAGAATAAGCCAAAGGGGTAGGATCATGGTTGAAAATAGTAGCTTGTTTTTTTAACTTTTTCAAAAGCAAAAACATGGCTATCTCTGAACCTAAAGCATCTCCTTCTAAATTTATATGTGCAGTAATTAAAAATTTTTTATTTTCTTTTATAATCTGAATTATCTTCTTTATCACCCATAACCTCCTCTATTTTTTTATAAATCTCTACACTATATCTTATAGAATCATCAGGAGAAAATTTTAAAGAAGGAAGAACCTTTATGCGCATTCTTTTTCCCAAAAGCCGACGAAGGTAATTCCTCATACGATTTAAAATCTTTAAAACTTTTTCTGTATCTTCCTCTCTGAAAACACTAAAATAAATATGTGCCTCTTTTAAATCAGGAGTGGTTTTTACTTTAGTAATACTTACCAACTCCATACAAGGGTCATCCACCTCTTTCTGAATTATCTGCATTATCTCTTTTTTTATCTGGCTATTTACCTTCTCTAAACGACGACTCACTAAAGAATTCCTTTCTCACACTCCATAATTTGGATATCATTACGCAACCTTAAAAATTCATCAATCTTTGACATTAACTCATCTACACATTGACGTGTATAATTTATACATACAAAAGAAAGTTCTGCTATCTGCCATTTATCTATAGGTTTTTCGGCTACAGCAACATTAAATTTTCTTCTTATCCTCTCCTTAATTCTTAAAAGAATCCGCCTTTTTTCTTTAAGAGATAGGCTCTCAGGAAGAAAAATATTAACTTTATAATACCCAATAAACATCTATTTTTGAGGATTAATTATACATTAATTATCTTTCTTTATCAATCTTTTTAGCTCATCTAATTCTTCTTCTTTGGTTTTAAGACTGAGTTTAATTTTCTGATAAAGTAATTTTTCCAGATACTCTCCATATTTTTTGAAAGGTCTAATACCTAATCTTTTTAAATCCTCTCCCTTGGTAAGTAATCTTAAAGAAAAAAGTTCAGTAAAATATATCCGAATAGCTTTTCTTATTTTTCTATCTTTAAAATAGGCATAGTAAAAAACGATACTTTCGCAACTCAATGGTTTAAAAATTTGATATATCTTTACTTTATCTAACTTCTCACTTTTTAATCTTTTAATTTTATTCCTATAATGAAAAGTTTGCTCCATTATTTTTCTTTCTATTTTTCTCAAACCAAAATTTTTAAAAAAAATAGGCAATTTAATAAAAATTTTTAAAAGAGGCAGACTGTTAAAAATACCTAAAAGATACACTATGGGAATATTTAAAGGAGGCAGGAAAGAGAATTGATGATAAAGCTTTATTGCTTTTTTTATTCTTCTTAAAAGAAAAAGGTCTTTCTTTTTTAAATATTTTAAATCAGGATCTAAAAAGCTAAAACCTAAAAGTTCATTTATCCTCCTCAGACAAGGATAAGGATTCTCTTCTTTTAAGATTAAAAAGATTTCATTGCGAATACGATGTTCATCTATCCAACTTAAAGCTTTTTTTTCTCTGGCTTCTTTAAGAAGAGACAAAGTATTCCTCTCAATAGAAAATTTAAATCTCTGCTCAAACCTTATTGCTCTAAAAATACGTGTAGGATCATCTAAAAAACTCTCTTTATGCAAAACCTTAATTAAGCCATTCTTTAAATCAGAAAGTCCATTATAAAAATCAATCAATTCTCCATAATTTTCTTTATTTAAACTAACTGCTAAAGTATTTATGGTGAAATCGCGCCGGAATAAATCATCTTTTAAATTGGAAAAAGATACACGAGGTAATGCCCCTTTTTTAGGATAAGACTCTTTTCTTGCGGTAGCAAAATCTATTTTAAATTTATCAAAGAAAACAGTGGCAGTGCCAAAAAATTTATGAG
>Ga0164318_10005966_pt1 | contig 11798 bp, 7 predicted proteins | sample GuaBasSedimGuay9_FD_113734 | JGI IMG/M metagenome (GOLD analysis project Ga0164318, IMG submission 113734) | Subseafloor sediment microbial communities from Guaymas Basin, Gulf of California, Mexico - Guay9, Core 4571-4, 0-3 cm | ecosystem: Environmental > Aquatic > Marine > Hydrothermal vents >... | reverse complement strand
CCAAGAGGCCAACAATCATAAATTTTACAAACTTGATTATTTCCTTCTTATTCATTCTCAATACGCTCCAGGGCCTCTCTGATTTCCTCGTCCTCTGGACTTCTCTTAAGGGCTTCCCTCAAGGCTCTTCTGGCTTCTTCCTCCATATCCATATTGACATAGGATATGCCCATGGCATACCAAGCATCTGGATCGTCGGATATCTCTATGCATTTTTTGAAGGCTTTTATGGCTTCCTTATACCTTTCAAGATAGTGCAGTGCAAGACCCTTATTGTACCATGCATTATCGTAATCTTCCTCTATATCTATCGCCTTCTCCGCAGCCTCCAGGGCCTTTTCATACTTATCCTGGAAAAGAAGGGCCACCGAGAGATTATTCCACGCCTCCGCATCCTCGGGATTTATCTCCACCAATTTTTTATAGTATTTCTCCGAGATATCGTATTTCTCCTGGGCATCATAGCAGGAGGCAAGATTGTACCATGCATCCACATTTTGAGGGTTTATCTCTGTGACCCTGCGGAAATACTTGGCGGCATCCTTGTAATTTTCATTATCAAAAAGTATCATCCCTTTCAAAAGAAGAAGATCTTCATCCTCCTCCTTCTTAAGCAACTCATCCACAATTTCCAAGGCCTCATCATCCCTCTCCAGAGACCTTAGAATATATGCCTTATAGGTCATGGCTCTCTTATCCTCACCTTCCTTGAGAATCTCTTCCACAACCTCCAGGGCAGGCTGATATAGACCCATCTGTAGATATTTTTGCACATCTTCTTCCCATTGCTCCATAAAGATAGATTGCCTACTACCATAAAAAAGTATTGTTGGGAAGATTTATTAAGATTGAAATTCTTGCCATTCTGTGAGATTTCCCTACAAGATGAGAAGGGGACAGCGGGAACTTATGGAGGATATTGAGAATGTTCTTGAAAACGGGTACCATATGGTGTTTGAGGCCCCCACGGGCTCTGGAAAGACCATTGCCACAATTTATCCCGCGGTAAGGTATGCAATGAAAAGCGGAAAGAAAATATTATATCTCGTGCATACCAATTCCCAGGAGCATCAGGTTATAAAAGAATCTAAAACGCTTGGCATATTCGCCGTTGCCCTTCAGGGAAGACACAACCTATGTCCCCTTGCCAAGGAGAAGTTCAAGGGCGGTAATGCCGAGGAACTGGCCCTTATATGCAGTAAGCTGAAGAAGGATGTTATGAATGGAAACTTGGATGCCTGTCCCTATTACTCCAATTATCTTGAGAAGGGGGATGAGATAAGGAGATACATAGAAGAGGTGCATACGGCGGAGGAGGTTTTTCAAAGAGCCATTGAGCTGGGTGTTTGTCCCTATGAAGCCATTAAGGATTCCCTGAAGGATGCGATTTTGATCGTTTCCCCATATGTCTATTTCCTCTATCCTTTCATAAGAAGGAACATAATGGAAAAGATGGGCGTTTCTATTCAGGACATAATTCTCATCGTGGACGAGGCCCATAACCTCCCTGAAATTGCCAGGGAGATAAGGAGCATGGAATTAACGCAGCACTCATTGGAGCTTATGGAGAAGGAGGCCTTGGAATATGGAAATCCTCAGATACTGGGCCATTCCATAGCGGATATAGCCGAATTTCTGAAGGAATCCATTTACAATCTGGAAAAATTCTTACAGGAGGAGGAGGGGTTAATACCCTCCTATGCCCTGGAAGAGGAAATTTCAAAATTTCTGGGAATAGGGATAAATGAAATGGAGGAGCTATCAAAGCAACTCATATATTACGGGGAGATGGTGAGGGAGGATAAAATAAAGAGGAGAAAATTACCCCGCTCCCACATTTATCATGTGGGCTCGTTCCTATATTTCTGGAAAGAGGCATACTCCTATGAATTCATAAGACTGATAAAATGGGGGAAAAATCCATCACTGGAGATATACTGTCTTGATCCTTCCATAGTTACAGACATGATAAACAGTGTCCATTCCTCCATACATCTCTCGGGAACCCTTGCACTGGAGAACTACAAAAACTTAGTTGGACTTCCTGATAATACGATGCTCCGAAGATACCCCTCTCCATTCCCTGCGGAGAATTTAAAGATTCTTTATGTGGATGAGGTTACAACAAAGTATGAGGAGGTTGATAGGCATATTGATGCCTTCGCCTCCCATATTGAGAAAATCATAGGGATAGGAAGGAACACTGCCATATTCTTCCCATCCTACTCCCTTCTCTCAAAAGTGGAGGAAAAACTGAAAATAAAGCCCCTTGTGGAGGATAGAAGGATGAGGCAGTATGCCCTCTTTGATATGATTGAGAAATTTCGAGAGGAGGGGGGTGCCATTCTCTCCGTTCTCGGAGGCAGGCTATATGAGGGGCTTGATTTCCCGGGTGAGCAACTGGAGATTGTTGTAATCGTGGGTATTCCATATCCCAAACCCACTCCCCGGGTAAAGACCCTGGAAAGATACTATGAATCAAAATTCGGGAATGGATGGGATTACGCCTTTAGGATCCCTGCCCTGATAAAGATGCGCCAGGCCATAGGAAGATTGATAAGAAGCAGCGAAGACAGGGGCGTCGCAGTCATCTTGGATAGGCGTGCGACCTCCTTCAAAGGAGAGATACCCATGGAAAGGGCAAAAAATCTTGTGGAGGAAATTGAAAGATTTCTAAAGATAAAAAGGGGAGGAGGGGCGTCATCGTGATTGGTGAGAAGTGATGCGTATTCGATTTGTATACCCTATGTATGGTTATGCAAAATAATTATATAAAACCTTCGCCTTGCTATTAAATAGCAAACCATTTAAAATACTAATTTTGCAATTAAAGAATACCCGCCAAAAAAGCATCCCTTGTCTCTTCGCTTGTGTATTTCTGAATTTTTGCACTCCTCTTCCTCACAATGGCTTTTACGATACCCAAGAACTTCCCGTTCTTAATGACTATATATCCAGAAAATTCTTAGGGTAGATTGTTTCAATTATCAAATTCAGAGGATCCCTTGGTGCCAAGATGATAGTATCATCATATATCTCTATGTATTCCATCTCTTCAATATCCTCCCTTGGAAGCCTGTAAATTTTCCCATCATTGAAGAATGCACCTTTTACGAGAGGTATGGACTCCAATATCTCCACACCTTCCCAAGGAGAGATGTGCGAGCCGCTTAACACTGCTACGAGCCCAGGGCTCGTTATGCCAAAGGATTTGACAAGATTATCAATAAATATCTCCATTGCATATTCTCTGGAGTATTTCCTATCAATATAGATGTACCCCCCGGGATACTTGGCAATATAATTGCCGTGGAACAGCCTATCCAGAGCTCTGGCTGTCCTTTCCCTACCCAGTGGAGATTCCTCAAGTATTCTGCGCATATCCATCTTCCTGAATCTTTGCATCATGCTGAGAACAGTTACCATATCCCTATCCAGTGGCTCTGCCCTTATTGCCTGAAATAGAGAGATGTGCTCTGGGATTGCGTAGGTTATATGATTTCTCAAATCCACAGTCTCGTAAAGGAGCTCGGATTTGAAATACTTCATCAGATCAATAGGCCTATAGGCACGAACATTCTCCATATCGTCATGCATACCCATTAACAGCTTTGCAACATCCAAGGTAGTCTTTAATTTCCTACCCGTTATCACTCTGTTTTTCCACAAAAGATACCTTATCATTATATCCATAGGTATGATTTTATCCGATACCTGGCCATGCACGAAATAGTCTCCAATTTTCTTGTATCCCGAGATCTGGGGCTCTTCCTGGGTAACCACTATTCCCTCTTTCTTCAAACACCTATAGATACCCTTTCTATCCCCGATGCTCTCCTTAACATAGATGTGATCTGCGTATCTCTTAATCTCCACCGTACCCTCTATATCACCATCTTTCACGTAAACGTATCCAAGAACCTCCCCCAGCTTGTCGTATATCTCGTTAAGCCTTGTATAAATAAATGGATCCGTGGATGGAAGAATGTATCTGCCCCTGGCCTCTCCCCTAATCTCCTCATCCATATAGTAGAATACCCTCCCTCCAGAGCTAACCCTCTTGAACCTTCCCAGATAATCCTTTGGATCAATGCCTGTGAGGTTCTCTATATCTTTTTTAGTGAGAGGCCCGTAACCCTTCACAATCCTAGCTATGAACTCTTCAACGCTTCCCTTTGGTTCCAACTTCATTATCCCAAAATGATAGCTCTGCGTGGACCCATGGGACCCAATTTTGCGATATATGTAGAGATTGTTCTCAAGCTTTTCAATTATCCTCTTAACCTCATGGGGATACATATTGCTCATTTCCTTGAGCTTGGAATATGTGGCCCTCTCACCCAGCACCCCTATCTGATAGAGAATCTTCTCATCCTTATTATCCAGGGGTTCCCTACGATAGACAGCCATGAGCAAAGGTACAACGCTCCTGTGGGCATAACATAATTTCCCCCTCATAAATCTACCATAAAGTACATCACCACTTTTCAATGCCTCAACGAATTCTCCATAACACTCCCGGGCCCTAAGAGAATCCTCATGGAAGGCCACCAGGAAATTATCAAAGTACTCCTCCAGGGACATTTTTTTAACCATCTTGGAAAACCTGTAATTCTGCAACTTACCCTCGTCCATTCCCGATGATTCCCTGAGATTCTCATAGTCATCCCGGAGCATATATTGCTCTCCATAGCCGACAAGAAACACTCCCTTAACAACCGTGCCCTCTTCCACCATATACTTGAGCACCCTTCTTATCTCATTCTCAGATAGATGGAGGGCATAAACTATCTCCTCAAAGGTCAAAGGCGCACGGAAGTAAAGAAGATTCTTTATGAGCATTTCAAGGGCATAGCTCCTCTCAATCTTAACGGGCTCCCTCATATACCAGTAGATGTCCCTGCCTTTTATTTTCCTGCCCACAAGATACGCCTTCTCCATGCACCTCAAAATCTCCCTGAGTTCCTGCATCTTCAAATTTTTCTCTTTGGCTATTTCCTCCGCCTTCTTCAATCCAGAAAAATCTATGATTTCATCGCATTCCCTGGCGTAAAGGGTGGAAAATATGGGATAGTTCTCAGGCGTGGTCCACAGGAGACGGGTGGTGTATACCGATACTATCTCGCCTTTCCATATAAGTTCCTCAATCTCCTTCTCCATCTCCTCCAGAGGCATCTCGGAGTATTCAAATACATTCACACCCCTGCGCTTAAGCACATCTGCCCCCGGTGCGAGATTCAGAAATTTCACTATATCCTCCCTGCTCCTTATTCTGAATTTATTATGGAAATACGCTGTTACTTGAGCCTCTTCAAACATAGAGGCAAGCTCCTCTTTAGGTATAACCCTCTCAAGCAGTTTCATATGCAATTCTTTGAGCAATGCACTGCGATCCTCCATAAGCACTATGTCAGATATGCCTGCAAGAATTATGCCATGGGCAAAGATGCTGGGCGTATCACTGTATGGCAGAATCTTCACATCTATTTCACCGTTTTCTATATTTTTCAGAACCTCAATGGCACTGGGCAAATCCATCACTATGTTGAATATCTCGTTGTAGGTCTCTTCCATAATGGGGAAATCCGGTATTTCGTTGAGCAGTCTCAATATCTTATCGCTCCTCAACTGCTGCCTCGCCACGGATATATCGCGACCTTTATAGCGGCGCAGTACCATAAAGGAGCGGGAGGCCACATGCCTGAATCTCTGCTTGAATAGCTCTGTGTTAAATATGGCCTTCTTCAAAGTATCTTCCAAATCTTCATGGGAGAGGAGATCCTTCATATCCTCCAATCGCACCCTTCTCTTGAGGGTGAGCATGAAAGCATCATCCGTCACACTCACTCCCACATTCACACCATATCTCTCCGTGAGCTTGTAGGCATAGGCTCTGGATAATGCATCATTAACTCTCCTTCCAAAGGGATAGTGAAAGATTATGTTGTGCTTCCCGGATGGATCCACATACCCCTCTATCACCACCCTTCTATGGGTTGGGACGGCATGATGCATTCCTTGCTTTATGTACGAGACTATACTCCTGGCACCCTTGTAATCCAGATAGTAATCCTTCATCAAGAGCTCTATTGTTTTTTCCTCCCCCTTCTCCCCTATGCTTCTTTCCACAAATTCTCTGAATTTTCCAACTTCAATGCTCAAATCAAAGGAGCGGGGCAGCATCTCACCCACCCATGAAGGTACGGTGGGCCTCTTCCCCGTGGCGTCCCTCACAACAACCTTGCTACTCCTTATGCTCAAAACCTCATAGCTTCGGGCACCTAAAACAAACACATCTCCCTTGCGAAGACGCTCCACAAACTTCTCACTTAAAGATCCGAGCCTCTTACCCTCATGGTCAATCACTATGTAATCTGCCTCATCGGGTATGGTACCCATGTTCATAAAGTAAATCATCCTACTGCTTCTCTTACGTCCGAATATCATATCCTCCTCATCAAACCAGAGCTTGGAGTAAACGGTATCGCCCAAAACATGGCCGCCAAGATAGCGAAGCACTTGAATGAACTTCTCCTTTGGCAAATCGTGGTAGCAATAGGAGTTGCGAATGAGCTTGTATGCCTCATCCACATTCCATCTCTTCTCAATGCTCATTCCCACCAAGGTCTGGGCTAGAACATCCAGGGAGTTTTTTGGTATGCGCACCCTATCTATCTTTCCATCGTAGGCACATTTAACGAGGGTGGTGCACTCTATAAGCTCATCATTGTCAAAAACAAGAAATCTTCCCTTGGCGGTGGCTCCATAGGCATGACCGCTGCGCCCTATCCTTTGCAAACCCTTGGCTATGCTCTTGGGAGAGCCTATTTGCACAACCACATCTATGTACCCTATGTCTATGCCCAGCTCAAGGGATGTGGAGGATATGACAGCTTTGAGCTCTCCATTCTTCAGAGCTTGCTCAACACGCAATCTCGTTTCCTTGCTCAGGGAGCCATGATGAGCTTCCAGCTCCTCTATACCTCGCTCCTTCAGCTTATAGGCAACATGCTCCGTGCCACTCCTTGTATTTGTGAAAATTAGCGTGGTGCGATGCTTGTTTATTATATCCACAAGCACATCGTACATCTTCTCATTGGCCACCTCATATGGAACGAGTGTGAGATCCTCCACAGGCGTAATTACCTTCAAATCCAGCTTCTTTCTAGCTTCCACTTCAACAATATGCACATCCCTAGGCTCCTCGCCTTCGTATCCACCAAGGAACTTGGCTATCTCTTCAATTGGAGCTTGCGTGGCGCTCAATCCTATTCGCTGAAAACTCCCGGCAAGATAGGCCAGGCGCTCAAGATTCAGGGAGAGCATAACTCCACGCTTATTGTTAGCCATCTCATGTATCTCATCAACAATAACATAGCGAACATCCCTGAACCTCTCCCTGAATTTGGGAGCTGTGAGCACAAGAGCCAGGGACTCAGGAGTTGTGATGAATATATGGGGCGGCTTTTTGAGCATCTTCTGCCTCTCGGATGTGCTCGTATCTCCAGAGCGAACTGCCACACGGATCTTTGGCACATCCACACCCTTCTTTTTTGCCAGTGCATTTATCTCCTCCAGAGGAACTTCAAGATTGCGATGTATATCGTTTGCCAGAGCCTTGAGGGGCGATATGTAAACACAGTAAACCTTATCCTCAAGCTTTCCCTCCTTCGCAAGCAAAAATAGCTCATTGATTATGGATAGAAAAGCAGTGAGGGTCTTTCCGCTCCCCGTGGGTGAGGATACGAGAACATTCTTTCCCTCGTGAATTAGAGGTATGGCATAGCTCTGGGGCTCCGTTAGCTCTGTATATCTTGAAATAAACCACTCCCTTATTATGGGGTCAAAAAGCGATAGTACCTCGCCCATGCTGTATGCTCTATTAGCCCTATGCATCCACTTCCCTCGGAATTCTAAGATTAGTGTATGCACACATATAAGTTTTGCCCTAAGTTGCCTAGAGAAAATTATTTCTATTCCCTGGAGATTTGCCAACTATGAAACCTCGCACCATAAAAGGGAGAATCTGGATGGTAAAGGACAAGGAGGGAAAGAGAATAGACAACATTGACACGGATATGATTTTTCACAATAAGTATCTCTACATCACGGACATAAAGGAGATGGGAAAATATGCATTCTCCAATCTTCCAGGCTGGGAGGATTTCCCCCAGAAGGCAAAGCCCGGAGATATCCTTGTCGTTGGCAATAATTTTGGAGCTGGCTCATCTAGGCAGCAGGCTGTAGACTGTTTCATCGCATTGGGTATAGCAGCCATAGTGGGTGAGAGCTTTGGAGCCATATACAAGAGGAACGTGATCAACTCCGGGCTTCCGCTGATTGAGGCTCCTGGCATATTTGAATCTGGATTGAAAAGCGGGGATGTCATAGAGATAAATCTTGAAACGGGGGAGATATTCAAGGATGGAGAGCTTGTTTTCAAGGCAAAGCCCATGTCAAAAGTTGCCCTTGATATATACGATGCCGGTGGAATATTCGAGTATGGCAAAAAGTTGAGCTGATATGCAGAAAACAACAGCCATCATCTCCCTCTTTCTCGTATCGGTGGTGTGGGGAGCAACCTTTCCAGTGGTTAAAAACTCCCTGGATTTCATAACCCCCCTGGGTTTCATAACCCTCCGATTTCTCCTGGCCTTCGTACTCCTTGCATTGTTCTTCCTGAGGAGCATGAAAAGGGATAGAAATCTCATCATACCTGGTTTCGTTCTGGGCTTGTTTCTCTTCCTGGGCTATTTTTTCCAGACCATGGGGCTCAAGTACACCACCTCCTCCCACTCTGGATTCATAACCGGGCTCTACGTGGTCTTTACGCCCATATTTGCGGTCTTGATTATAAGAGAGAAAATTTCGCTGAAGGTGATTATTGCAGTGCTCCTATCCCTGACAGGTCTCTACTTGCTCTCTAACATAGAAGGGGGCATGAATTTCGGAGATTTCCTTACCTTGCTTTGCGCCATATCCTATGCCATCCAAGTTGTTCTGGTCACCAAGTACAGCCGAATGTACGACCCCACATCCTTAACGGTGGTTGAGCTAGCCTTCGTATTTCTCCTCTCTGCAGGAGGTTGGGCATGGGAGGGTTTCTACTATGAGATAAATGGCATTATGCTCTTTGGAGTGATATTCACCGGCATATTTGCCACAGCCCTGGCCATTCTTGCACAGACACATGCGCAGAGAGTGATACCTTCCTCCCACGCAGCGGTGATTTACACAACAGAGCCTGTGTTTGCAGGCATATTCTCCTATATCCTCCTAGGAGAGACCATGGGCCTGAGAGGCATAGTGGGCGCAGCCCTCATTCTTCTCGGAATGCTCTTAGTAGCCCTTGATAAATCTCATCCATAGCCTTGGAGGCTTTCTCCCTTATGACAAAATCAGCATATCTGCTCACGGGCGTTTCCTCAATATTTATTTCCACGATCTTTGCGCCCTTGCTCCATGCCAATCTTGGCAAATATGCGGCTGGATAAACTTGCGCAGATGTGCCTATTACAAGCATCACATCGCAATTCTCCGCCAGGGTATGGGCTCTCTCTGCATCGTAAACAGGCTCTCCAAACCAGACCACATCGGGGCGCAGCAATCCACTGCATTTCTTGCATCTGGGAGGTATCTCCTTCAAGGGCGCCTCATAATTATACTCCACTCTACCACATTCTGTGCATCTCACGCGCCATATATTGCCATGGAGTTCAACCACATTCTTACTGCCTGCCTTTGTGTGCAATCCATCAATATTCTGTGTGATTATCCATAAATCGTATAAATTCTCCATCTCTGCAAGAACTATATGTGCGCGATTTGGCTTCGCTTTTGCTATGTTTATTCTCCTTTCATCGTAGAATCTCCACACAAGCTCTGGGTTCCTATCAAATCCCTCTGGCGTGGCTACCTCCTCCACCGGATATCCTTCCCAGAGCCCACCGGTGCCTCTGAAAGTGGGGATGCTACTCTCTGCACTTATGCCGGCGCCTGTGAGGGCCACAACCCTTTTTGCATTCAGAAGTACCTGGAGCAGCTCTTGAGGAACCATAAAAGTTTATGGAATTATGCAATATATTAACTTTGTTCTTCTCGGAAAGATTTAATACTCCCAATCCTTAGTATGGGGGGATGAAGGTTAGGCTCAAGCTCCTGCTCTCCGTGGTTCTCAACGCAATTATAACAATAGCGGAGGTTATAGGAGGCATACTGTCTGGAAGTCTTGCTCTGCTTGGAGACTCGTTACACAATTTTAACGATACCATGGCCATTGGGATAAGCTACATTGCCCTGAGAATAGGAGAGAGGGAAAGAAATGAGAAATATACCTTCGGCTATAAGAGGGCTGAGATTTTAGGAGCGTTTATAAACTCCGTCATCCTTGTATCAGTGGGCATCTTTCTGATATACGAAGCATATAGAAGATTTTTAGTGCCTTCACCCATAAACAGCGTGTTGATGCTCATTGTTGCATTTATAGGGCTCTTTGCCAATCTATTCACAGCTACGCTCCTCCATTCCCATTCCCACGAGAGCATGAATGTTAAATCAGCGTATCTTCACATAATTGGAGACACTGTATCCTCCGTGGCCGTTATACTGGGTGGATTTGCAATTCTCTGGTGGGGAGTGGTTTGGATAGATCCCCTGATCTCTGTACTCATATCCACCTACATAATCTATGGAGGATTCAAAATCCTAAAGGAATCTGTGGATATATTGATGGAATCTGCCCCTAACATAGATTTCCAGACCTTGAAGAGGGAGATTGAGAGCATTGATGGTGTGGAGAACGCACATCATTTCCATGCCTGGAGGGTGGGGGAGAAGGATATACTTATGGAATGTCATGTGGATGTGGAGGATATGCCCGTGAGCCAAGCTCAAGGAATCATAGATGAAATTGAGAGAAGAGCAAGAAGATACGGTATAACCCATATCACAGTACAAGTGGAGTGCGGAAGATGCAAGGTTAAAAATACAATCTACGAGGATTCATAGCTTCTTCAATGCCTCAGCAATCACATCAGCCACGGTTATCTTACTATGCATGCTTTCAATTGTGTCCGTGGCCGCGAAATCGTTGACCTTCTTCATATTCTCCATGGCCCTACCTATGAAGAGCCCGTGGGTGCACACTGCGTAAATCCTTTTTGCTCCCTGCTCTCTGAGCTGCTCCGCAGCCCTAGCTATTGTGCCCCCTGTGGATATTATATCGTCCACAATGCCAACTATCTTGCCATCCGCATCAAGGTTCTTGGGCTTTATAATCACCTCTGTGCCGCTGAGTCTCGTTTTTTCAAGATAATCAAATTCCACACCCATCTCGTTTGCCACATACTTGGCACGATTGTAGCCACCCTTGTCTGGAGAGATTACCATATCCACACCCTTTGCCCTGAGCCATTCCGCTATGGGCTTCGTGGCATGAAGATGAATTGTGGGTATGGAGAACCATTGAAGCACATTTTCAGAGTGCAAATCCATACCTATGAAATAATCCGCGTGCATCTCAATGTGCTTGACCATCGCCCTGGCGCTTATGGCCTCTCCGGGCTTGAATATTTTATCCTGGCGAGAGTATCCAAAATAAGGGATAACGGCGAGTATGCGCTTGACCCCCATCTCCCTTAGTGCATCCTGGAGCAGGAAGAGCTCTATGATTCTCTCATTGGGATAGGTGGTTTGAATGAGAACCACATCCTCATCCGCCTCTCCATCTATGCGCACATAAATCTCTCCATCGGGAAAACGCTCAACATGGGGTCTTATGAACTCCACCCCCAGAGCAT
>Ga0164318_10005965_pt1 | contig 11798 bp, 10 predicted proteins | sample GuaBasSedimGuay9_FD_113734 | JGI IMG/M metagenome (GOLD analysis project Ga0164318, IMG submission 113734) | Subseafloor sediment microbial communities from Guaymas Basin, Gulf of California, Mexico - Guay9, Core 4571-4, 0-3 cm | ecosystem: Environmental > Aquatic > Marine > Hydrothermal vents... | reverse complement strand
TCCGTCACTAATAATTGGTTCTTCATCTTTTAAAAAGAGGGGTTGGCATTTCCAACCAATAGTCTCTAATATCTCATAAATTTTTATCCAACCTAGTCTCGGTTTTACAACTATACATCCATATACTTTTCCACCATAAGGCTTTCTTAAAGGGGCCAGTCCAATTTTATTACCTGGAGTGAGTATTAGCTCCTTCTTTTCATTATCCCATCTATAAGATACACCTAAAAATTCAAGGTACTTAGAATTTGTGCGAAGCCATTTCTCTATGCATTCTTGTGGATATCTTTTATCAAATTTGCCTGGTGGAAACCAATTCTTTATTTGTTCTATGGGAAATGTTTTTTCCTCACCAAATTCTACTAAGGAAATTTTTACTTTCAATTTTGTTCACCAGATATGTGCTCTATAAATGATAGTATCTCGTTTTTTGCCATAGATAGTCTACCTTCGTTTAAATACTCTTGGAGTAGTGGAGCGATCTCATACTTTAATTTGTTTTTTAACTCGTTTTTTGAGCTAGCAATGAAGTAAGTATGTCCAGGCTGCAAATGCAACTCCTCATCAGTTGCAAACTTAAAAAATATGTCTTGAATTATGTTATAATGTTTCAAAGCCAAACTCTTAGTTTCCTTATCAACTCCTTTCTCCTCTAAAATTTTCTCAAGTCTTTTTCCCGAGGGCCAAACATCAATGAATGCAAACCTTCTACGAATGGCAAAATCTAGAATAGCTATTGTTCGATCGGCAGTGTTCATTGTTCCAATTATATAAAGATTTTTTGGCATAGTTATCTTTTTGCCTGATCTTAATTTAATTTTCCTTTCCTCATTAGGTTCAAGAAGAAATATCGCTTCTCCTAAAATTTTTGCCAAATCGCCTCTATTTATTTCGTCAATTATGAGTAGATATCCTTTACCTTCATTTTTAGCTTCTTCAGCTTTTTTAATACTTTCCAATAAAGGACCTTTATGCTCTTCAAAGATTAATTGATTTGATTTTGTATTAGGTTTTATTCCTTCAACAAAATCTTCATATGAAATAGATGCATGAAATTGTATGATATTGAAATCAGTGATATTTGATTTTTCTTTAAGATATGTAGCTATTTTTTCGGCCAAATATGTTTTTCCTGTTCCTGGTGGCCCTTGTAATATAATATACTTTCTTTGGAGTAAATACTCAGCCAAATTCTGAGGACTAGGATAAGATCTCCACAAATCAACTAATTCTGGTAATAAATTGTTTTCCCAAATCTCCTGGAAATCCTTTCTTAATGGCCAATTTCTAAACTTAGCATATAAAACTAAGTGGGAAAGAAAAGCTTTGGCACCTTTCTCATTGGGGTATATCACACAAACAGAGGGTAAATATTTACCGTATTTTCTCCATAACTCCGCGTACTCTGAAAAATTACCTAACTTACTTTTTATAATATCTGGAATGTCAGAATATTCATCAGTAATATCATCTTTTACAAATACCTCAGTACCTTCTGCATTCCAAGATTTTCTTTTAACTAATCTCAAAAGAAGTTTAATACTCCTTTTTACCCATGGAATCCCTAGCCATTCAGCATCGTCAGTAATTCCACCTGTACCAATTCCATAACATAAAAGTAATTGTTTAGGATCATCTGTATTATCAGGAAACAACACCAATGAAAAATTTTCATAAACTCCACTTTGGGAAGCATTTTCATACAGTACACCCCAATACTGTATATTTTCCTCCGGACCACTTAGTGATTTATATCTCAATATACCATTTCTATCAATTTCGTCGGCGAAACGCTTACCAAATACTGCTTCAAAAAGTATTTTTGCGTTTTCTAGACTTTGTTCAGCATTTTTAAGTCTTATAGAGTCTAACAATTGTTTTGCTAATCCCACATACTTTTGATTAAACATTTTCGCTCACCCTCCAACAGCATCTTTTGCCTAACTCCAATTCCCGGAAATGTTTTCGAGGAATTCACATTAACTATTAAGAAAAATTATAAAAAGTATTCTAAAAACTATTAACTTGGTTCTCTCCTCAGATAATGTGGTGTTCCAACGGCGATTATAACCAGACATGTTTTCAATATGCCAGTCAATAAGGGATTCCTTACCGGTTAAAACATTATCCAGCTACGTGAAAAACTCTTTTTAATGCTCTTATCCTCAATCTTCCCCAGGTGAAGCCAATAACAGCAGCTACCATGTTGCCCATCATAATTCCGAGCCACACTCCTTTCAAGGCAAGAGAAGTATATTGCACAAATAGGTAAGCAAAGCCCACCTGCATGATTATCGTTCTTAGGATGGTTAAAATAAGCGATTTTTCTCCTTCCCCTATACCCTGAAACATGGCTGAGGTCATCATGCCGAAGGGTGTCAAAACTAAAAAGATGGGGAGCATTCTAAGGGCAGATATCAATCCCGCTTTTATTGCCCTAGCAGAGGCAGAATATGTGAAGAGATAAGCCACTTGTGGTGCAAAAAGGGTTATGAAAGCAACAACTAATAGTTCTATCAGGAAGGCAAATTTTATGGCGGAAAGATACGCTGTTTCCAGCTTCTTTATATTTTTCTCTCCATATGCTGCTCCTGTAACTGCTACAGTAGCGGAAGCCATGCCGAGTATGGGCACTATCCCGAGCATTGTAACACGCCAAGCACTTGTGAATATTGCAACACCGTTTTCTTCACCTGCCATTATTGCTATACTGTTGAGAAAGAATATTGCTATCGACATTGAAAGTTGAGAAATAGATGATGGAAGTCCGACACGCAAGATATCCTTGAGGATTTCTCTACTTGGCGAAAAGTTTCTTAGCGTTATATTCACATAGGTGTCCTTCTTAATGAAAAGCCAGTAGGCTATAAGGAGGAAAGTCACAATCATCGAAAGGAGTGTGGCATAAGCAGCACCAACAACACCTAAGCCGAGAGTGTAAATAAATATCGGGTCAAGGATTATGTTAAGGCCTGAGCCAAGCACCAGCGCGAGCATTGCCCTGTTTGCATCTCCTTCTCCCCTCAGAATACCGTTTCCGACGTTGTTGAAAACCATCACAAAAGCTCCTGCGAGAAGGACTCTCGAATACTCTATTGCGAGTTCAACCACTTCTCCCTTTGCACCCATGGAACGAAATAGCAGGTGTATGGTGGGGAGCATCGTAACTGTTATGGAAATTCCGAAAATCAATGAAAGTAGAAAGGAGTGTATGGCTACGTTATCCGCCCCTTCCTTATCTCTCGCCCCTATCCTCCTTGCTATTGCGGAGCTTGCACCTATTCCCAAGCCAGCAGCAAGAGAAATAATTCCCATGAAGACGGGAAAGAATAGCCCTATTGCAGCCAAAGCCTCTGAGCCCAGGCCCGATACCCACATCCCATCGGCAAGATTATATAACGTCTGAACTAACATGCCTATCATCATTGGAATGGAGAGTTTTATTATGGCCCTCTTTGGGTCGCCCAGAAGAATATCTATGTTTTTCTTCACCTTCTCATTCATGTTTTCACCTTTCTTTGTGCTTAATGATTTTGTTCATTCCTTTCCTCGTGAGTTTCAGTAACTCTCTCCTCACCAATTCCATGTTCATGTATATCTCCTTCTCTCTCCAAGCATTATATCGTGCATGTCAAGAGGCAGTGGCATATTAATCTTTCTAAAGTGTTTTCTTTACTCCAACGGAATGAGTAAGTCTGCTATTCACCTCTACTTTCTAATTTATTTACAATTCCTCCCATCCATGCCTCCATACAACATTATCGCCTCCTTCCTGCTTATGTGGAGGCGGATTTTCGCTTCAGACAACTTTCCCGGCCCTCTCAAAAACCATAATTATTTAAAATCGTTGCATATTAATGGTGTGGGAAAATGAATGTGACAGATTTCATAAATTTGCCGGTTTATACGAATAAGGGAATATATGTAGGAGAGGTTAGAAACGTGCTCATTGATATAGAGGAGAGATGCATAGCAAAACTTATTTTAACAGAAACTAACAAAGAACTTGTTGAGGATGGAATGGATGTTGCAGTGCCTTACAGATGGGTCTCTGCTGTAGGAGATATAATAATACTGAGTTACTTCCCTGAAAGAGTAGAAATTCCGAGAGAGGAGGAAATTGAGGAAGAGGAAGGAGGAAAAAAATAAATATACAATCCCTAATATCAGATTATCTGGAGGGTTAAAATGTTTAAAAGAACTGTTATATTGGCTTTAGCTGGTGTCGTCCTGCTTTTGTCTCAAAGCAGCCATGCAATATCATGGGGAAAAATAGATGCAACTGCAGATACATCCATTGCCTATGTAGAGAGATATGGGCTGCAGGAAATAAGGCTAACTGTAGAATACCAGCCATATTATATTGGCTATATGCCAGCTTATGTAGAAGTTTCTATTGAAGGCAGTCCGAGCTGGCTTACTGTTATTGCATCTCCTCAGACATTTGTCCTGCAACCGAGGACTCCCAAACAGGTTACTCTTATAATGCAGGTTAAAGAGCATGATATCCAAGCAGGTCAGTCAGGTACGGTTGATGTCACAGTGAGAGGAAGAATAGTTGCAGGCGGAATGTTCAGAACAATTGATGAAGCAAAACTTTCCATAATAGTCGGTTATAATCCCTATACAGAGATTGCAATAAGTGCTGTGCAGCCAATAGAGAGAACTTCTCCTGATAGAGAACTTCCTTTCATCATAAACATATACAATTATGGCAACTCCCGTGTAATTGTGGATTTGACAGCGGAAAAAGAACCCGGTGACTGGAAATATGTTATTAGCCCATCTACAGTTATTATAGAGCCAAAGCAACCCGGAGATGAAACATTTCCATATGCCACAGTAACCATTACTCTTACATCCCCACATGGTACAGCCATATCATACCACAACGATTGGGAGGATTTCTCCATAAAAGCAAGGGCAAGGTCGGAGGCACCATATTATGAATATCAGGGAGGAAAATGGGTGCGTAGAACAGATGAAATACCACTGATTACCCAATATGAAACAACGGCATATTTCTTAGCGAAAAATAAGGGATTCTATGTGCCCGGCTTCGACGCCATTATAATGATTGCTGGACTTGCCATAGCTGGCTTACTGATTGCTAGGAAGAAAAAGTAACATGCGAATTGCATGCCTCTCTCTCATACTTTTAATTTCCCTATCCTTATTCACAAGCTATTTTGCTTTAGCTGAGCAGCCTCCAGAGCCCGATGAACCGATGCCTCAACTCGTTAATTTGCAAATTGATCCTATAGGCCCTACAACAGCAGAGATAGAACCCACAAAACAATACACATTTTATTTTAAATTTTACAATGGTGGATTTTTCAGCAAAAATTACTATCTCTTTTATGCAGAATTTGATGTGGAAATCGAAGGCGAGGGATGGCAGGCATTTGTTTCCCCAACATGGACTTATTTCTGGCCAAACGAAACCAAAATTGGCAGGATTATTGTAACTGCATCAGCTCGCCCCTCCAACTATGCAACAATACATCTTTATGGTCGCATAAAAGATTTACCGGGAAGAATCTTCGATTACTGGCATAAAGCCAATTTCACCTTCCAAGTAAAATTAGCACAGTATCATTCCTTTGATGTTGAAATTAATAAAACATTTATCAAAGGGAGGCAGGAGGAAATATACAGCCTGCCCGTCAAAATAAAAAATCAGGGGAATTATGAGGATCGATTCTATATACGTAAAATATATGCCCCGCCTGGCTGGAAGGTTGGTTTCTCACAGTCCCCAATAATCATACCACCAGATGGAGAAGCTTCCGTAAATCTGTATTTTGCCATACCTCACGAAGGCGTATACGTGCAGGAAAGAACCCATTTCATACTCGTTGAAGTGAGGGCGGAGGGCGGAGGAGTGGCGAAGGCAGTAGCAGTAATTGTCTCTGTTGAAGGTTTTCATCTCACACTTGGTCAAATGGTGGCTTTGCTGAGCAGCATGCCTTCTCTACTCATTCTTGCATTTGTGGGTATTGTTGCCTATCGCCATAACAATCCTGTAACATATTTACCAAAACCATGGAAAGAGGAGGAGGAAGAGTTGGCAAAATTGAGGGGAAATGCCAGAAGAAAAATGCTCAGAGAGATGAAAGATGAGTGGAAATCAGCAAAGTACTACATGAAATGGAAACTGAGAGAGGAAAGGAAGCTTGAAGAGCTTAGAAGGAAAAAGAGGATAAAACAGAGGAGGCTCGAAGAGAAAATTAAAAATGCATGGAAGGAAGGATGGGAGCCGCTCTATAACAAATGGCAGGAGGAAAAGGAGAAGATAAAAACAGAATATGAAAAACTAAGGAGATACATTGAGAGAAAACTTGCTGAAGCTAAACGGAAAGGGGTGTTTATAGATATTTCTCTTCCAGAGATAAAATATCCTCCAGAACCAAGAAAACCTGCAATGCCGAAGATTCCAGAATACAGGATAGATGAACGACGCCTTACGCTTATTGAACCAGATGAGGTGGAAGTGGAAAGAATAATGATTCCTCTTGAGAGAAATAAACTTTTGGTAAAGAGAGAAATTAGGAAAATTGAAGAAATGAGTAAGAACATTATCGAAAATCTCAAAAAATCATTTGAGGCAATTGAAAGAAAAATAGATGCCGAGATAAGGAAAAAGAGTAGAAAATGAAGAAGATATTTGCTGTTATAATTGCAATTCTACTTCTCAATATCTTTGCAGGATGTGTATTTAGGCAAAAAGGAGACAGAGACGGGGATGGGCTTCCAGATGAAAGAGAGGAGGAGGGATGGGAGGTAAATGTCATTTATCCAGACAGCAAGAACATTACCACCTACACTGTAACGTCTGATCCAACAAAGAAAGATACAGATGGAGATGGATTGAGTGATCTGGAAGAATTTTTATATCCCGGAGGAGCAACTGATCCAACAAAGAAAGATACAGATGGAGATGGATTGAGTGATCTGGAAGAAAAGGAGTTAGGAAGTGATCCAAGAGATTGGCGAGGAGATATAGATGTGGACGGTTTTCTCGATTATTATGAGATTTTGTATTATGAGAAACATAATATATCTCATGAAAAAATTATTCAGTATCTGCAAACAAAAGATGTGGATAAAGATGGTGTGCCAGATGGTTATGATATAGATCCCCTAAGAGACTTAAAAATAAAAATATGGATCAAAAATATTATAATAACATCAGATATGGGAGACGGCGATGGAAACATTGAACTCCGTATAAATATATCTACAGGAAATGAGTGGGCAGTTTTTCCTGAAGGAATTCCCTTTTTGGTAACGCCCGTTAATAAAAACGAGAGCATAAATTTCAGCTATGTATTTGATTTAAGCGATTATGGTGTGCCAGGAAATGCTTCTCATCCTCTTATGATAGTCGTCGAAGACATAGATGAAGGTTTGGAAATTAATTTAAAGGATGGCATAGCTGGTTATGATTTGGTAAAGGTATTTTCAAGCAATGTTTCTCCGCCTTCACCTGTATATGCAAAAAATATAAACATTTTCAAGGATTGTGGCAAATATCACGAAAAAGGTGTGGATGGAGAGATATGGTTTGAAATAATTGATGCAAGTGTCGGCGAGAGTTAAATTCTTATATGATTAAGCATTAGCATTTAACATGAAAAGGAGCTTCGCAACCATAATTTTGCTTGCATTTATTCTACCCGGACTTGCCATAAATTTTAATGGAGTCTCGCCAAATATTTCAAAGGCTGGAAAGGAGGTAGCAGTTATCGTAGAGGTCAAAAGGATAAGGAGTTTGAACCTGCAAAATGAGAGTGTTTATCTCAAAGTGTTCATAAATGGACAGGATAGTGTATGGTGGAGACAAATATTTAAGGGCATGGATATATGGCCGGAATGGGCTTTTGCATACAATGTTGTCGAATATGAAGAAAATAAGGAAATTCCTATTCAGATAGAGCTCTGGAGGAAGGGAATAATTGACCAGCCATGTGATATTTCTCCACAAAAAGGAAGATATCTTTATGGCAAAACATTAACACTCTTTTACAACCTTACAAGCGGAGAATGGCGTGGCGATGACTGGCTAGGCGATGGAAGCGGATATGGACATGCAGGAGGACATGAAGATGGAAATTATGATGAAAATGACTATGAAATATGGTTCGATATATATGAGGAAGGAAGCACAGATGGATGGTGGGGTGGCGGCGATAGAATGACTCCATGGGAAAAGGCAAAATATGGATTGAATGAAAGCATGGAGTATGGAAATGTTGATATAGATGGGGATGGCATTCCTTCTGACTGGGAGGATAAATATGGCTATAACCCTGTAGTGCCAGAGGATCATAAACATCTCGATCCTGATAATGATGGATTGGATAATGTTGAGGAATATCTAACGAGTAAATGGCTATCTGATCCGTTTTGCCCGGATGTCTTCCTAGAAATTGATTTCATGAAAGCAAAGTATCCGTGGCAGAAAGACTATGTCCTTCCCAAAAGGAGTCAAGAGATGATTGTGAGTGCTTTTACCAAACATAATATAATCCTCCATATAGATGATGGCCGGATGGGAGGAGGAGGCGATTTGATTCCATTTGATGATAAGATGTATGGAGATGAACTTATAGCAGCGAGGGAAAAATATTTCCTGAACGGCGACATAAATAATTGGAAGAGAGGCGTTTTCCATTATGGCATAATGTGCTGCCAGATGGGCTGGGCTGGCAGGCCCGCAGGCGGAAGAATGTTTTACATAGATAGCTTTTGTATTGGCGTTCAGTATGTAAGAAACTGGCTTTGGATGATAAAACTGCAGGGAAGTGATTATGAAACAGCTCTTGCCAGCGTGACAATGCACGAGCTCGGCCATACTCTTGGTCTTATGGATTTTGATGGTATAGATAATGAAAGCACCCGTTTTCCATGGAGCAAAGGATACTACGTATGGAAAAACTATGAGAGCTGTATGAATTACAGGTATGTATATAAGCTCGTCGATTATTCAGATGGAGATGACAGCGACCATGACCAGAATGATTGGGAGGTTATAAGAGAAAGATTGCCTCGCTTCCAAGGTGATTGGTGGTGAAGGAGAAAATATTTGCCATGATTGTCGCCCTTTTGCTTCTTGCTGGCTGCTTGGAGAAGAAAGATAAGAATGCGCCAACAATTAAAGTAGGCATAGAGGGAAAGAAGGGGGAAGAAGATTGGTATGTGAGTAGTGTAACCATAACATTTGAAGCCCATGATAACGAGAGTAGCGTAAAGGAGCTGAAATACAGGATAAATGGTGATTTGTGGCGCGATTATGTAATGCCTCTCACACTAAGAAAGGATGGATTTTATTTCATCGAATATTATGCAAAAGATAGCAGAGGAAACGAAAATTATGGAAATATGACAATAAAAATAGATGCTACACCCCCCTCAATAAATTTCACAAATTTTGAGCCAGGATACATATATTTCTGGGGAAAGAAAACTCCCACACCTCGCATACCCCGAGATACAATGATAATAGGAGATATTACAATTGAAGCGTCGGCAAATGATAATCTTGCAGGGGTAAAGAAAGTGGAATTCTATATGAATGAAGGACTCTCCTTCGAAGATAACCAGCCACCATATGAATGGAGTATTAAAAATGCAATTGGAATATACAACATTACAGCCGTCGCTTTTGACTATGCAGGCAACTACGCTTCTATAACCATACCAGAAGTGCAAATTATAAATATATTTTAACTCACAATCTTCTCCAGTTCATCCCTTTCTATAGCCATCCTTAGTTCGAGAGCCATTCTCCTGCCGGTGGACATGTTGCATCTCCATAAAGAGTTGCCATAGGGATGTCCGACCCACATATGAACGTTTGTTCCTCCTCCTATGCGGGGTGCAACGTCGTATATATAAAAATTTAAATCCTTGTCCACACATGTCTGTAGACAGAAGGGGCCAATTATTCCATAATCATAATGTTTTTTGCATGCTTCAACAAATTTTTCGGCTAAGTTAAATGCCTTTTCAAGCAGCGACTCTCGCAATGTAGCCATATTGTGCCCGCATACCGTGTATTCTGGAATCTTCTGCTTTTCTGGCAAACTAAGCTGTTGCTCTGCTGGAAGACGCACATGTCCATCGAGGCTCGTTTCAAATCGCCAATCGATGCCGAGTAATTCAATCTGTTTTAATATTGGAGAATAGAAAAAGTCCAAATTGAACACAGGGCCGATAATATATCTTTCTATTCTGGCTTTCTCTAAATCTTCTTCAGTTATAACACCCTGTTTTATTAACTTCTCCGCTTTTTCCTTATATTCCTCATATGATGCACAGGTAAAGAAACCTCGCTCTAATTTTTTGACCGCATGATGCAGCTTTACTATGCACAATTCATCTATATCCTCCGGATTCTCTATTTTTTCTGGAAACGGCAATCCCTCCTTTTCAAGCAACCAGTAATAATCTCTCTTCTCCCCCCTCTCCTCCATTCTTAGGAGGCATCTTGAGCCAAACATGGGCACATAAAAATTATTTTCTATTTCATCCAAGCTACAATATGAGGTAAACGAGCGATTTGGAACAAAGACAACGTTTTCTTTCCTCAATCTTGTTTGATTCTCTTTTTTAAGTATTTCATTAAATTTCTCAAATATCCACGTTTCATCAACATATCCTATGCTCCTCTCGCCGATTTTTTTGCTCCTGAAATAAACATCATATGTTTTGTGCCTTCCTCTCTGGCATATTGCGAGAGTGGAAAAGCCTTCTTCCTTCGCACCGTCAAATGTGTCTAAGGCGGAGTGAGAAGCGATGGCTGCGACTTTTATTTTTTCATAGTCATAATTTTCAAGGAGATTCCATATTTCTTTTCTTTCAATCATGAAAGTAATGTAGTCACTATTTTTTTATTTTAGGGTGTAAGGTTTTTCTCCCATATTCATAACCTATTTACTCACCCATCACACACACCGCTATCCTTCTTTTCCTTCCTTCAAAAAGCTCAACAAGAAATATTCTCTGCCATGTTCCCAGTGCTATTTTCCCATCTATTACTGGTATCGCTAAATTGCTTCCAAGAATTTGATTTTTTATATGTGCTGCAGCATTTTCATTTCCTTCATAACTATGACGATATTCCCTATCCAGCGGTACTAACTTGTCCATAATCTCTTTTGTATCTTCATGCACAGAAGTATCATTTTCTTGAATCGTTAGAGCTGCGGTGGTATGCAATTCATGTATTATAACCACGCCATTTCTAACTTCACTTTTATCAATCATTTTTTCTATTTCTGTCGTTATGTCAATATATTCTCCTCTTTTCCCACTCCTCACCTCAACAAAATCTGCAAATACCTTCATAACAGTTTAAAAGAATAGAAATTAAAAGCATTATGGGAAAAGGAAAGGGTTGGTTTATAGTAATCTGAGAGATGTATATAAATTTGTTCCATTAAAGCAATTTTGTTCATCGAAAGCAATAATTTATATTTTCCTATATATTGGTGGGGGAAGGAAAGGGTTGGTTTTTATGTCCACAAGAGCCTTCGTCCTTTTTTCCTTCCCCCTCTATTAATGAAACGGAGAAAAGCAGAATAAAGGATACTGCAAGCGCTATTATAGCAGGAAGGAAACCGAAAGATGGCAGATTCGTATGGTATCACAAAAAGCAGAGCTTCACCTTTTCCAATTTCATGAGTCGATGCCAAATATTATAAGTATGAGGAATTTCATTTCTCATCCCATTATCTATCCATTATGGGTAGATTATTTAAATAATCTTGCTCTCCATGCAGCATATCCATATC
>Ga0164318_10005964_pt1 | contig 11798 bp, 8 predicted proteins | sample GuaBasSedimGuay9_FD_113734 | JGI IMG/M metagenome (GOLD analysis project Ga0164318, IMG submission 113734) | Subseafloor sediment microbial communities from Guaymas Basin, Gulf of California, Mexico - Guay9, Core 4571-4, 0-3 cm | ecosystem: Environmental > Aquatic > Marine > Hydrothermal vents >... | reverse complement strand
ATGCTGCTTGGCGAATTCATCTCTATTCCGCCATACTTCTTCGATAATATCATTCTTCATCATGACTGCTTTCCTCCATTTAATTTCAATGCGTATGCAAAAATCTTATAAGTATTTATACAACTATGCTTAATCAAGGCAACAAGACAGTCAAACAAAATGATTGAGCAGATGCCTAAATCTGTGGTGATTTGAAATTTAAGTTGTTTAATAGTTTGCCGTAAATTTTCAATTTATCCTATTCCGCCGGCACTGCTCATCATTGGCGTTCCCTGCGGTGCTGACTTCGTCAAGCAACCTTGTTCCGCCGCTCTCCGCGCCAGAACAAGGTGATGACCGGCACCACAATTTGCATCTCACATATCCACTCTGGGTGAAGGTGCGCTAATTTAATCAATCAGTCAAAACCGAAAGCCTTTGCAATCCGGCCTTGTTGTTCACTTTGACGATACTTATGCTGCCCTGTAAGGGTTAATTGTCATTACCGGAACCGGCGACCGCTTCACCACAACTTCCGCTACGCTGCCGAATATCGTATGTTCCAGTCCTTTTCGTCCATGTGTTCCCATAATGACCATATCTATTTTCCGGGAAGCGATAATTTCCAGGATCCTGGCTGCAGCATCACCGGAAACAACCTCTTTTGTATATCTGGTACTGGTTTTGAAATGGTTATCGCAGATTCTGTTTAAAGCCTCCCTGCCGCTTTCCAGAATTCTTTTTTGATCGAATTCCAATGAAAAATATGGAACGTAGAGCTCTCCCCATTGATGAAGGTCCCTTACTACATGGAGGATATGAATTTCGCTTTCATATTTTTCAGCAAATGATAAGACATATTTAATTATTTTTGGTGATTTTTCGGTTAAATCACACGGATAAAGAATCTTGTTAATCTGCAGCATCTTATACCTCCTTCTCCTTGTGGTTCCGCAGTCTTTTTTCCAGCTCATTAATCCTGACTGTTATCTTCATTATTGAATCAGGATTAAGGGAGATGGAATCGATCCCTTCTTTTACAAGAAACTCGGCAAATTCCGGATAATCGCTGGGCGCCTGGCCGCAGATTCCACTATGGCGGTGATTCTTCCTGGCTCCCTTGATTGCCATGGAAATCATCTTCATTACCCCTGGATCCCGTTCTTCAAAGTCATGGGCAACCAGCGCGGAATCACGGTCAACACCCAAGACAAGCTGAGTCAGGTCATTTGAACCGATTGAAAAACCATCAAACATTTTGCTGAATTCATCAATCAAAATAACATTATTCGGAATTTCACACATCATATAAACTTTCAGTCCGTCTTCTCCCCGTTTTAGTCCATTGGCAGCCATTTCCGCCAAAACCTTTTCACCTTCTTCCACTCGCCTGCAAAAAGGGATCATAATAATAAGGTTTTTCAATCCTATCTTTTCTCGAACCAGTTTCATTGCCTTGCATTCAAGGGAAAAACCCTCTTTGTACTGCCGGTCATAGTAACGGGATGCCCCTCGAAAGCCTATCATGGGGTTTTCTTCTGCCGGTTCAAAATACTTTCCGCCAATCAGGCTGGAATATTCAACAGTTTTAAAATCACTCATACGGACAATGACCGGTTTTGGATAAAAAGAGGCCGCTATTGTTCCTACTCCCTGGGCCAGTTTTTCCACGAAGTAATCCGTCATAAGAGTATAGCCGGATGTAAGTTTATTGATCTTTTCCCTTACATCATCATCTGTAACTTTTTCAGGATATATAAGTGCCATCGGATGAATCTGTATAAAGCTGTTAATGATGAATTCCATTCGCGCCAGACCGACTCCGTCATTGGGTATCATGGAAAGAGAAAAAGCCAGATCAGGATTTCCAATATTCACCATAATCTTTGTTTCAGGCCGTTTTAAATCGATCAGGTTGATTTTTTCAATATGAAATGGAAGTTTTCCTTCATAAACGAAGCTGTCGTCACCTTCTGCACAATTTACAGTTATCTCCTGGCCGGTATGGATTTTTTCCATGCCGTTTCTTGTACCTACTGCAGCAGGAATACCGAGTTCACGGCTGACAATAGCTGCATGGCATGTTCTTCCACCCCTGTTGGTCACAATGGCTGAAGCGGTTTTCATTACCGGTTCCCAATCTGGTGTCGTTGCGTCGGCTACAAGGATCTCTCCCGGCTTAAATGAACCAAGATATGCGATATCGGAAATAATATGGGCTGTTCCGCTTGCGATCTTTTCCCCCACACTTTTGCCCATAGTCAGCACACGGCCTTTTTTGTCCAGATGATAAATTTCAAGAAAATTCCAGGCTTTTTGAGATTGAACTGTTTCAGGCCTGGCCTGTACAATAAACAGTTCACCGGTTATACCATCTTTTGCCCATTCAATATCCATCGGACAGATTTTTCCAGCTTTATTTGAGTAATGCTCTTCAATAGCAATTGCATAACCTGCTAATTTTAAAATATCGTCGTCCGTGATACAGAATCTTTTCCGGTCGGCTGTCGGCACTTCAATGTTTCGCGTTAGTACCTTTGAATCGCCGCTGCCGTAAATCATTTTGATTTTTTTAAGACCAAGATTTTTTTTAATAATCGATCTGTATCCTTTTTTGAATGTGGGTTTGAAAACATAATATTCATCAGGATCAACAGCTCCCTGAACAATATTTTCTCCCAACCCGTAAGATCCGGTAATAAAAACCACATCAGAAAAACCGGTTTCCGTATCAAGGGTAAAGATTACACCACTTGAAGAAAGATCGGAACGCACCATTTTCATCACCCCTATTGAAAGGGCGACGCTGAAATGATCAAAGTTATTGTCAATGCGGTAAGAGATGGCACGATCGGTAAAAAGCGAAGCAAAACATTTGGCGCATGCCTCTCTCAAAAGATGATTTCCTTTGATATTTAGATAGGTTTCCTGCTGACCTGCAAATGATGCCGCAGGCAGGTCCTCCGCGGTAGCGGAACTTCTTACAGCCACATCTGTGTGAGGGCCGTATTCATCACATAATTCATTATAGGCGGCCTTTATCTCGGACCAGAGATCATCTGGAATACCTGCACCAAGGATCAGATCACGTGCTGTTCTTCCACGTATGTGAAGATCGTCAATATTTGATTTGTCCAGCCCGGCCAGGGCTTCTTTTAGTTTGCCTGTGATACCGCCGGCATCTAAAACATAACGATAAGCCTGAGCGGTTATTGTAAATCCATTTGGAATTTTAACGCCTCTGGCCGAGAGTTCACGGTACATCTCTCCCAAAGAGGCGTTTTTCCCTCCGACCAGAGGTATATCATCGATATTAATATCTTCAAACCAGCGAATATATTTAAAGTCTTTATGCATAGCCGACACCTCCTTGAACATTTGATAAATTCGCTTTCTTTAAAACAGCGATAAGTTCATTTGAAAATTCACTTTTCTGCCATTTTTTCATCCCTTTGATTGATTCAAAATCCTTTGTTTCAACCGGATTTTTTAAGGCTATTGAGTTTATAAGCTGATTATTGCAAAGCAGTCCTGGACAGATTCCAAGCTGCTCAGCCTTTTTTTTTCTCCAGCATTTAATATCTTTTATCCTTTTTTGAATTTGAGGGTTTAATACCGGCGTATTATTTCGAGGGTAAACAGGAAGATCCTTTTCAGCGATCTTAAGAGTATTTTCTATCAATTCAATGATAGATTTGCCATACATGCATATCTGTCTGGAACTTAAGGCTTTTATCTCAGTTAGCCGTTTTAGGGAGTCCGGCAGTGATATAGCGATATTCATCACTGAATTGTTTCCGATGACCTTGAAAAGAGGTCTGTCTTTTTTTTCAGCGATCTTTTTTCTAAATTGCAGAAGAGCCTCGAGGGCCGCTAAATTTTTAGGGCGAAGACGTCCAGCCCCTTTAAAGCTGAGATAAAGTGGCCGGTTATTGGATAAAGCAGGTCTAGCTCTGCTTAAAATTTCGCATTCTTCCAGTACCCATGCGATGCGTCCTTTTTTCTCAAGTTCTTTTTCCAGTATCCCGGCAAGCCGCAGGAGATAGAAGGTATCAGAAGCAGCGTACTGTATCATCTTTTCCGGCAGAGGTCTTTTTGACCAGTCTTTCTTTTGATATTTTTTGTCAAGGTTTATGTTGAATCTTTTCTTGATAACATTGTTGAGCCCTGTTTCAGGTGTTCCAAGAAACCTGCATGCAAGCTGGGTATCAAAAAGATTGTTGATCTCTATTGCGAAATCCCTGTACAGGCAACGAATATCGTAGTCCGCTCCATGGAAAACTTTCTTTATATCATGTCGAAAAAAGATCGGTTTAAGTAAAGACAGGTCTGCTGACGATAAGGGATCTATTACCACAACATCATTATCTGTGGAAAGCTGAACCAGGCAAACCTTCTCTTTATAATGAAACATGGAGTCCGCTTCCAGATCAAAGGCAATGGTCTTTTTCTTTTCAAGGGAGTCTATTATATTTTCAAGTTCGGATTCTGTATCAATGAACCTGTAATTGAGCTTTCCAGTATTTGTCATTCTTATTATTTCCTTAAGGGGGGTTCTTAAAACCGGCACTTACTTTTTTTTTGCGAAGAAGAACAGATTCTTTTTTACTTGACCGGTATAAGCATTTCACTTTATTATGGGAATTACTGTCTCTTTCATTGACCGGAAATGAACGGCTCATCATTTTTTTGCATCCCATATTCAGGCTGTTTTTTGGCGATTATCGATCTCAAATTCCAAAATCGTAACGCAGCAACACTGTTCGCCTGCGACTTAATCGAATTGTTCAAACCTGACCCGAACCTGAGTGCAAATTCCAATAATATATTTGTTTCCGCTCCTTAAAACGTGAAGATCATGCTCCAAATGGACCAATTCGGAAATTTTCCAAGCTGCGCGGTTGGCTGTTAGCAGTTAGCTTTTAGCATTGGGAAGAGATAGTGTAAAAACTCAAGGCACAGGATAAAGTCCATCGTCTTACACTACAGGTCTCCTAAAATCAGAAAAGACTTTCCTTTATGATAAACTAATGAAGATGTTGAACCATTTTATCCAAAAGTTGACAGATAATCACTGAAAGCTAATGGCTGACAGTTAGCCGCACAGGTTGAAATTTTCCAAAAATAAATTATATTTTAATCTGTTTTTATTTTGTTTGTCAAACTTACAATACTTTTTATCAGGGTAAATAATGATTAATATAACTTTTCCTGACGGGAATATTAAAGGTTTTGAAAATCAACCGACTGGTATAGATGTTGCCAAAAGTATTTCCGAAGGTTTTGCACGAAACTGCGTTGCAATGGAAATCGACAACAATATTGTGGACTTAAGTACCAGAATTACTCAAGATTCACGAATCAGGCTGATTACGACCAAAGATAAAGAAGCTTTGAGAATCCTCCGTCACAGTGCTGCACATGTGATGGCTCAGGCTGTACTGCATCTGTATGATAAAGCAAAGCTGACCATAGGTCCTGTCGTAGAAGATGGATTCTACTACGATATTGACATGGAGCCGGTTTCAAGGGACGATTTTCCCAGGATCGAGGCTGAAATAAAGAGAATAATAAAGGCAAAAATTCCGTTTGAACGGAAAGATGTTTCAAAATCCGAAGCATTGGAGCTTTACAAAGATGAACCATACAAACTGGAAATAATTTCAGAGTTGGAGGATGATACAGTATCGTTATATACTCAGGGAGATTTTACTGATTTGTGCCGGGGCCCCCATCTTCCCCATACCGGCTTTATCAAGGCTATAAAGCTGATGAAAGTTTCCGGGGCTTACTGGCGTGCTGATCAAACAAATGCCCAGCTTCAAAGAATATACGGCACTGCTTTTTTCAATAAAAAAGAGCTGGCTGACTATCTTCATTTTCTTGAAGAAGCGGAAAAACGGAATCATCGGAAGATCGGGATTATGATGGACCTTTTCAGTTTTCATGATGAAGCGCCCGGAATGCCTTTTTTCCATCCAAAGGGAATGAAGATATGGAATGCTCTTCTCGATTATTGGCGGGATGAACATATATCGGCAGGATATTTTGAAACAAAGACCCCTGTCATGCTTCAGCGGACATTATGGGAGAAAAGCGGGCATTGGGAAAACTACCGTGAAAATATGTATACATCCATTGTTGATGAAACAGAATATGCTATAAAACCTATGAACTGTCCGGGAGGAATGCTTTTATACCAGACAAAACCCCATTCATACAAGGATCTCCCCCTGCGGGCAGCCGAGATCGGTCTTGTTCACCGGCATGAACTTAGCGGAGTATTGTCCGGTCTGTTCAGGGTTCGAGCTTTTCATCAGGATGATGCCCATATTTTCATGACACCTGTCCAGATTCAAGATGAAATTTTATCAGTTTTAAAACTCGTGGAGCGCATCTACAGTACTTTTGGGCTTGGTTTTGAACTCGAACTTTCAACCCGTCCTGCAAAGTCCATTGGAGACGATCAACAGTGGGAGACTGCTACCAAGGGTCTGGAATCAGCGCTCAGACTTTACGGCAGGGATTATAAGATAAACCATGGTGATGGTGCGTTTTACGGGCCGAAAATAGATATACATATAAAAGACGCTCTTGGCCGGACCTGGCAGTGCGGCACGATACAGCTTGATATGGCTCTGCCGGAAAGGTTCGATCTTACCTATATCGGCAAGGATAATAAGAAGCATCGGCCCATAATGATCCACAGGGTAATTTACGGTTCTATTGAGCGCTTCTTCGGTATCTTGATTGAACACTTTTCAGGTAATTTTCCACTCTGGTTAGCGCCGGTTCAGGCAGTCGTTCTTCCCATAAATGATGAACTTATCCCCTATGCAAACGAAGTCAAAATATCTCTTGAAAAGGCCGGACTCCGTTCCGAGATAGACAGCAGAACCGAAAGCCTTAATAAAAAAGTCAGAGATTCCCAGTTAAACAGAATTCCTCTTATTATTACAATCGGCGAAAAGGAAAAGAACTCAGGAACCCTTTCGGTAAGAACTCTTGACGGAAAGGTTAGATTCGGGATCACGCAGGATAGATTTTTAAAGATCATTTTTGCACATATTAAGGAAAAAAAGTTAGACTTTAATTTTTTTAAAGACAAATGAGAAGATGGGGAGATGGGGAGGCCGGTCGAGCGGTTAAGTTATTTTGTCCCCGTTTCTAATATGTTGAGATAAATAATAATCTGTTCTCTCAAGGATGCAGAATAGAACTTTTGACTGTTGAGTGAGGCCCTGTGAAGGTAAAATATAAAAACTTATTATTTTACTGGTTTCCGGTTTTTTTTTATTGTCTGTTTATTTATATTCAGTCATCTTGTCCATCCATTTGTCCCAATAATGAATTTCCTCATTTTGACAAGTTGTGTCATATTACTGCTTACGCAGTTCTTGGGGGCTTAATTTACAGGGCTCTTAGACTATTTCAGCCAAGATACAACCTTATGCTGCTTATAATTTGCAGCATTTTTCTGTCTGGTTTTTATGGAATAATTGATGAATTTCATCAGTCTTTTGTTTCATATAGAGTAAGTGATTTTTGGGATGTTCTTGCAGATATAATCGGCAGTATTTGTGGTGTCTTGTTATATCAGGTATTTGTTGCAGTAAGGGAGCTGGGTTTAAGGAGAGTGTAAGACGATGACTAAAGGTCAGTATTCTTTCTTTTCGGGATAATGACGACTGTCGGGGAGGAAATAGATTTACATGAGCGGACAGAATAAGATTACAATAAATGGAAATCAGTTTTTTTTTAAAAGCGGAGAGACGATTCTCGAAATTGCCAGGCGAAACAGTATCGAAATTCCGACCCTTTGCCACCTGGAAGGCACGGTGCCTAAGGGTGCTTGCAGGATTTGTCTTGTTGAAGTAGAGGGTCAGCAGAACCTTCTGCCTTCATGCGCAACATCTGCTTCAGATGGGATGGTTGTTTATACTGAATCTAAAGCTGTTGTTAAAGCCCGCCGTCTGAATATAGAGCTTATGCTCTCTTCCGGCAATCATAACTGTGCGGTGCGGGGATATGAAGGTCAGAAATGGACGGAATTTCAACTCAATGCACATGAAGAAGATGATAATAATTTTAAATTGTGTCCTGCCTGGGGCGACTGCAAGCTTCAGAATCTTGCCTACAGATACCAGGTCTCCGGCGACAGGCTTTCCGTAAACAGAGCGATCTATCCAACGGAAAGAGCAAACCCTTTCATTGTAAGGGATTTTTCCAGATGCATACTGTGCGGGAGATGTGTTCAGGCCTGTAATGAAGTCCAGGTAAATTGCGCAATTAATTTTGGATACAGAGGATCATTCACCAAGATCATTGCAGCCGGCGGCCTTCCCCTTAAAGATTCGGATTGTGTCTTTTGCGGAGAATGTGTTCAGGTGTGTCCTGTCGGTGCTCTGGTGGAAAAGGATATCTGTTTCAATGCAAGGCCATGGGAAACGGAAAAAATCCGCACAACATGCTGCTACTGCGGTGTGGGATGTCAGATTCATCTTCATGTTAAAGAGAATAAGGTGGTGAAAATTACAGGGGTTGAAGAGTCTCCGCCCAATTATGGCAGCCTTTGTGTAAAAGGGAGGTTTGGATTCAATTTTATCAGCTCTTTGGAACGTCTGACATCGCCTTTAATCAAAAAAGAGAATCGGTTTATAAAGGTCACCTGGGAGGAGGCCCTTGATCTGGTCGCGGGCAGACTGAATGAAATAAAGGATAAACATGGTCCCGACAGTATCGGTGTATTGACATCTGCCAGAATTACAAATGAAGAAAATTATATTGTCCAGAAATTTACCAGGGCAGTGCTGAAGACCAACAATCTGGATCATTGCGCCCGTCTTTGACATTCTTCGACCGTGGCCGGTCTGGCCGCAGCCTTTGGAAGTGGTGCAATGACCAATCCCATCAGAGATATTGAAAAAGCAGATGTAATTCTTGTCACGGGTTCAAATACCACGGAAAATCATCCTGTTTTATCTGCTTTTGTAAAAAGAGCTGTGAAATTCAAAGGAGCCAGGCTGATTGTAGTTGATCCGAGGCACATCAAGATTGCAAATTTTGCAGATATCTGGCTCAGGCCGAATCTTGGAACAGATGTTGTCTGGATCAATGGTCTAATCCATGTAATTATTAAAGAGAATCTTTATGCAAAAGAGTTTGTTGAGACCAGGACAACAGGTTTTGAAGAATTAAAAAAAACCGTTGAGAGATTTACACCCGAATATGTTGAAGAAATAACGGGAATACCCGGGCAGTATATCATAGAAGCAGCTAAAATCTATTCGGGTGCAAATGCCGGAAGTATTTTGTACTGTATGGGGATTACCCAGCATATAACCGGTACCGATAATGTCAAATCCCTTGCTAATCTTGCCATGCTTTGCGGTAATATAGGAATTGAAGGCGGAGGGGTAAATCCCCTTCGGGGGCAGAACAATGTCCAGGGCGCCTGTGACATGGGCGGTCTTCCCAATCTGTTTACCGGGTACCAGTCTGTTGCCGATCCAAAAGTCAGAAAATATATGGAAGAGAGATGGAAGGTTTCAGATCTTTCCGCAAAGCCCGGTCTTACCCTCACTCAGATGATTCCGAAAGCAGGTGATGGTAAGCTGAAATCCCTTTATATTATAGGAGAAAATCCGCTTGTTTCCGATCCTGATCTGAATCATGTAGAGAAGAGTCTGGCCAATCTGGACTTTCTGGTAGTACAGGATATATTTTTAACAGAGACAGCAAAAATCGCCGATGTCGTCCTCCCTTCATGCTGCTATGCTGAAAAAGATGGGACATTTACCAATACGGAACGGCGTGTTCAGAGAGTGAGAAAAGCCGTAAGTCCGCCGGGTCAGGCATGGGAGGACTGGAAAATCATCTGTGAAATATCAAGGCGCATGGGATATGCGATGCCTTATAAAAACAGCCGCGCTATAATGGAGGAAATATCTATGGTTACACCTTCTTATGCGGGAATCAATTACGACCGTATTGAGCAGGAAGGAATCTTCTGGCCGTGTCCATCTGCTGATCATCCGGGCACGCCCATACTTCATACTGAAAAGTTCACCCGCGGCAGGGGGGTGTTTCACAGTATAGACTATATACCGCCTGCCGAGATTGACGATGATAAATATCCACTCTACCTGACAACAGGGCGGGTTATTTATCAGTATCATACAGGCAGTATGACCATGAAAACAGACGGTCTGAATGAACAGGCACCTGAATGTTTTGTTGAAATTTCACCCCAGGATGCAAAGAAATATGATTTGCAAGATAATTCTATGGTAAATATCGCTTCAAGAAGGGGAGAAATAACCGCCAGGCTGAAGATTTCGGGCAGAGCAGTGCAAGGGACTCTTTTTATGCCGTTTCATTTTGCAAAAGCCGCTGCCAACAGGCTTACTAATGCGGCGTTAGACCCTGTTGCAAAAATACCCGAATATAAGGTCTGCGCGGTAAAACTGATTCGCTCAGAGTCTGTCTGAATCTACCTGTTTTATGCTCACAAACCGAACCCCTGGATTTTTAAGCGGAATTCGCTGTTTCGCGTATTATGCAGCATAGCAGAAATGAAGCAAAGGATGTTATTGCCACGAAAAGCCAGGCAAAAAAATAACCCTGAGGTACAAGGGTTCCATAAATTATCGGGCCTAAAACCATTCCGACCCACGCAATTGTAATACCAAGACCGGTTGCTTTTCCAGCAGATTCAGCACCGGATGCTTCCACAAGCAAGACAACGGCGATTCCCTGAAAACCAAGATATGAAAATCCAAAAATCACGGCAATCAGTATAAAAAGCAGGTTCGGCAAAGTATTGACCCAAAAGCAGGTTATCAGACTGCTTATCGCCGCAAGCGCGCAAATAATTTTCATTACCGGGAGCCTTCGGGCATTAAATAATTTATCGCTTATCAGACCCCAGAATACCCTTGCGACGCCTCCGCTGATCATTGCTGCTGTAAGAAAAGATCCGGCAGGCAGCGCTGGAAAACCTAAATCTTCTTCTAAATAGAGAACCAGAAATGCACCAATGCTGCTTTGGCCCAGACAGAGCAGGGTCATGATAAGACAGGCGAGTATTAAATCGCGGTTTTTCATTAAATCAAAAATACTTGCATTTTGATTATTTTTTTTATCAAAAGCGGCTTTTGCACGATTTTTGTCATTTTTTCCAGGCTTGACAGGCGATTCTTTATAAAAGAGGATTCCGTCAATTCCGATTAGGATTGCGAGCAGCCCGACAACAGATACAGCCAGGTTCCAGTCTTTCAATTGAGCCAGATAGATTAAGAGTACGCCTGCTATAGCGCCGCCGGCAGTAACACCCATCTGTCGGATTCCAAAAGCCGTGGCTCTGAAGGTTGTATCAAACCAGACTGTAAGAGCCTTTGAAGCAATGGGATTGATCATACCGTAACTCGCACCGGCTAATGTCATCAGGACGAGCAGCGACATATAACTATCAGTGAAGCCGGCTAAAAGCATGCCTGTTCCCATCAGCATCATGCAGATAAACAGATTTAGTTTTACCCCCCACCTGTCTACGCTTATTCCGGAAGGTATACTGAAAATAACAGCCGTAAGATAGATTGTCGAAGTAAGAGATCCCACCTGAACAGGCGTCAAAGAAAGAGATTTTTTGACAAACGGTCCAAGAGGCCCCCAGGCATAAGCTCCCATAGAGAGTATAAGTTGAGAGAGAAGAAGCAGGACAAGTATAATCCATTCATAACCGGCATGATGCTTTTTCTGTTTCATTTTGGCAAAAAATCCTTTGACTACAGTTGTTTAATGTAATTTATTGATATTAT
>Ga0164318_10005962_pt1 | contig 11799 bp, 8 predicted proteins | sample GuaBasSedimGuay9_FD_113734 | JGI IMG/M metagenome (GOLD analysis project Ga0164318, IMG submission 113734) | Subseafloor sediment microbial communities from Guaymas Basin, Gulf of California, Mexico - Guay9, Core 4571-4, 0-3 cm | ecosystem: Environmental > Aquatic > Marine > Hydrothermal vents >... | reverse complement strand
ATGCAGATATAGAGCTGGGTGGTAAGGTTAACTTTCAGTATAAGAGGGGGGATATACTCCTTCAGGACAACCTTGACACAAAGCAGGGCAAGTTTAATTATCTCTATACAGACTTTACAATTAAAGAGGGTAAATTTATATTTAGAAGTTCTGCTGTTGTTGACCCTGAAATCAACCTGCTTGCATACACCACACCTACCCAAACTGATTCTGTTTTCCTGAATGTTTCTGGAACAATGAGGAATCCCGTATTCAATATTTACTCAAAACCACCAAGAAGCCTTAATGAGATCATCGTTCTACTTGGACTAAATCTTGAATGGGAGGACCTGGTTTCTGTGAGTAAGGTTGAAGACGCAATTTCTTCCTCAGCCTTCAGGGCATTTGATTACTGGGCAAGGTCAAAACTGGCACAGGAATTCAAGAGAAGGTTTGGGTTTGACATCGCTCAGGTTGAAAAGGGAAGGGCATATAAACTGGTTGTTGGAAAGTACATATCCAAAAACCTCTACATAAGGGTGGGAACAGAGGTATTCCCACAACTCAGGCTTGAGTATCAGGCAAACTATAAATTTGCTCCCTGGGGCATGATTTCTGCCGAGGAAGATAAGTTTGGGAGCAGAAAGATTCTCCTGAAATTCGTGTTCAGGTATTAAGGCTCCATCATAAATGGATACCTGTAGTCCTCTGGTGGATTTAGATTCTCCTTGATTGCTCGTGGTGTTGTCCACCTTATCAGGTTGAGATAACTTCCTGCCTTGTCATTGGTTCCTGATGCCCTGCTTCCACCAAAGGGTTGCTGTCCAACAACTGCTCCTGTTGGCTTGTCATTGATGTAGAAGTTACCTGCTGCATGTGTGAGTATTTTTTCTGCAAGAATTATTGCCTTTCTATCAAGTGCAAAGATTGAACCTGTAAGTCCATAGGGTGATGTTTCATTGCAGAGATTCAGCACATCTTCGTATTCATTGTCCTTATAAACATATATTGTCACAACAGGTCCAAATATCTCCTCAACCATAGTCTTGAACTTTGGATTTGTTGTAAGAATGATTGTGGGCCTGATGAAGTAGCCCTTTGAATCATCATACTCACCACCTGCAACAATTTCTGCCTCACTGGAAGATTTTGCATATTCTATGTAGGAAACAATTGAATCAAAGGCAGGTTTGTCTATCACTGCAGTCATAAAGTTTGTGAAGTCTTCAGGAGAACCCATCTTTATATTCTTTGTTTCCTGGACAAGTTCATCCTTGAATGAACTGTTCCACCAGGATTCAGGCAAATATACCCTTGATGCTGCAGAGCACTTTTGACCCTGGTATTCAAAGGCACCCCTTATGATTGCTGTTAAAGTTGCCTTCTTGTTGGCACTGGGGTGAACCACGATGAAGTCCTTCCCACCTGTTTCACCAACTATCCTTGGATAACTCTTGTAATTCTTTATATTCTCACCCACTATCCTCCACATGGTCTGGAATGTGTTTGTGGAGCCAGTGAAATGTATTCCTGCAAGTTCAGGATGTCTGAGTATGATGTTACCAAGTTTACTACCTGAACCAGGGATAAAGTTAATCACACCATCAGGAAGACCTGCCTCCTGAAAGAGTTTCATTATCCAGTATGCAGTATATACTGCACTTGAAGCAGGTTTCCACAGAACCACATTCCCCATCATTGCAGGTGAAGATGGAAGATTACCAGCAATGGAGGCGAAATTAAACGGTGTTACAGCAAATATAAAACCTTCAAGTGGGCGATATTCAAGCCTGTTGTATGCTGGCATAGCAGAGTCTGGCTGGTCCTCATAAATCTTTCTCATATAGTATGTGTTAAATCTAAAGAAGTCTATAAGTTCACATGCAGAATCAATCTCTGCCTGGAAGACAGTTTTGCTCTGACAATGCATACATGCTGCATTCAAGGTGCTTCTCCAAGAGGTTGACAGCAGTTCAGCAGCACGCATAAATATGGAAGCCCTGTGTTCCCACGACATCTGGCTCCATTCCTTATATGCCTTCCTTGCAGCCTCTATGGCCATCTCCACTTCCTTCTCCCCTGCCTTATGATAAATACCAATCTTTGTCCCATGTTCGTGAGGAATTATGCAATCTCCAGTATCCCCAGTCCTTATCTCTTTACCACCAATAATAAGTGGAATATCTATAACCTGAGACTTTAACTCTTTCAGTTTCTCTTTGAGTTGCACTTTTTCTTTAGTTTTAGGGGCATAAGAAAGAACTGGCTCATTTTTAGGCTTTTCAAGTTTAAATATACCGTTTCCCATCCGTTCACCTCCTTTTTTATTTTCCTGTGTGATAATATGTTAAAAAGGGATATATGTCAAGGATTGAAGAATAATATATCGGTTCTTTCTAACCATCAGGCAGTCAAAATCTTGTTGACATATCCGGTAATTCTCTATATAATCTAAATATGGAGATTGAAAAAAAACTTTCAGGTCTTCTTTTTAGTGCCCTTGGTTCCTTCAGTATTGAAAGGATTGTATTAAAAAAGAAATCAAAAAAAATCTTTGAAAAAGGGAAAATCCATAAAAGAAAAAATAGGCTTGAGTATAAATCCAATTCCAAAACCCTGATACTCTATGCCTCTGAAACCATCAAGGGGAATAAAAGAAGGGAATTGGAGAGGATTGTAAAACACTTCTTTACATTTTTTGAAACCGCAGAAGAGATAGAGGGTAAACTTGAATCCTTTAAGACACTCCTCAATCTATCCGGATACATCATCTCTGATCTGGATATAAAAGAGGTAATAAAAAGATTATTGCTGGCAGGTCTTGAAATAACAGGTGTAAAACATGTGAGCATTCTCTTAATTGAGAACGACCGCTCAGGCTTTGCCTACGAAATGTACAGGTCTGACAAAAAACTGAAAACTTACCGCAGCACTGCCAGAATGAAAAAGGGGATTTCTGGCAGGGTCTTGAAAACAGGAAAACCCGTTCTCGTGAGGGATATACTGAAATTAAAGGATGTCAATCCTACTGCAGTAAAAAAAGGGAGAAGAAGCCTGATAGCAGTCCCACTACTACATACGAATAGAATAATAGGGATTTTCTATGTTGATTCTGATGTGCCTGATGCCTTTGACCAGGAAGTCCTTGAAAGGGTTCAGTTTATTGCAAACCATGCTGCAATTGCACTTGGAAATGCTAAACTCTTCAATGAGATAAAAAAACTTGCAGACAGACAGACACTTCTCTACAACCTTTCTCTCTCTCTTATCTCCTCAATTGAACTGAAAAAAATGCTAAAAAATCTTCTATTGCAACTCAAGAAAAGCCTCGGCATAGAATATGGTGCCATTGTTCAGTACGATAAAGAAAAAAGTATAAACATCCCAATTGCCTGGATAGGTTACAAGGGCTTAAAAAATCTGGTCTTTCAGATTAAGACACCACCTGATTCACTAGTTGCCTATGCCATAGCCCACAAAAAAATGATATACGCAGAGGATGTAACAAAGAATAAATTCTACTATAATATGATTGATGATATACAATCAGAGGTTGCCATTCCTCTGATTCTTGGCGAAGAGACTGTTGGTGCCATGGTCCTTTCAAGGACCGTAAAGAACGGATTTGACCAGGAGGATCTTGAACTTCTTCTCACAATCTCCAGTTCTGTTGCCATGGCAATCAAGAATGCAGAACTCTATGAAAAAACAAGGATTTATGCTATAACAGACCCACTCACTGGCGTTGCAAACAGGAGAAGGATTGAGGAGATTATTGACAGGGAAATCAGCAGGAGTATAAGGTACTCAAGGATGTTCAGTCTTCTATTTATTGACCTTGATAACTTCAAGGTTTTCAATGACACCTATGGGCATACAGTGGGAGATGACGCCCTTAAAGAATTTGCAAATATTTTAAGAGCAGCGGTGAGGAAAATAGATTCTGTTGGCAGATACGGTGGTGATGAATTCATTGTTGTTCTGGTTGAAACCGATATCTCAAAGGCACTTTCTACAGGTAACAGGGTAAGGAAATTGGTTCAGGAAAAGATGAAGGAGTATGGAATTACCCTCAGCATTGGTGTCTCAACATATCCCCTTCATGGAACAAAAAAATCGCAACTCATACAGGCAGCAGACAATGCCTGTTACAGGGCAAAAAAACTGGGGGGTAACAGGGTAGCCCACCCCTGAAATTTTCATTTATCCAGACGCTTTAATACCATATCAAGAACCTGTGAAGCAGAGCCTTCAAGGTGCAGGTCTATATGAGGGGTTAAAGGGGTTTCCTCAATGTTTATCTCAACAACAAAACCTCCATTCTCCTTTGCAAAAAAGGGAAGGGAGGCCGCAGGATAAACAATCCCTGATGTTCCAACAAGGAAGAAAACATCGGCATTCCTTGACCATTCAAGTGCAAGGGATATGTACTCCTCTTTCAACGGCTCACCAAACCAGACAACATCCGGTCTTATAAGGCCACCACATTCACAGGTGGGAATTTTCTTGGTTTGAATATCCCCGTATATTTTACCACACCTGCTGCACCTGTTTCTGAAGATATTCCCATGCAGTTCAACAAGGTTCTTTACACCTGTCTTCTCATGGAGTCCATCCACATTCTGGGTGATAACATAAACATTAAAGTTTTTCTCAAATTCCTTTATAGCCAGATGACCTCTGTTTGGTTCAGCCTTCCTGATTATATCCCTTCTCCAGTTGTACCAATCCCATACAAGTTGTGGGTCCCTCATAAACCCTTCAGGAGAAGCAAGTTCTTCAGGGGAATAATTCTTCCACAGTCCATCCTCACCCCTGAATGTTGGTATTCCACTCTCCCTTGATATGCCAGAACCTGTGAGAAAGGTTACATTCTCAGCGTGTTTAAGCCTTTCAATGAGTCTATCCATTGCCCTCTATCCTCCTTATGAATTCATCCTTTTCAAGAGGAAACCTTATAACCTTCTCCCTTGCCTTCTCTCCGCTGACTATCTCCACCCGAACACCCGTTAACCTTTTCAGAAGTTTGAGAACCTCCCTGTTTGCCTTTCCCTTTTCAGGTGGAGCAGTCACATACACAACCACCCTCCCCTCCTTTATCAAGACCCTGTTCCTGCTGGCCTTTGGAATGACCTTTATCTTTAACCTGTCCTCCATGGATTGAGTATATACTACCCAATATGTGTGTCAATAACTGAGCAATTCTGATGGCTAATTAGTGCTATTGAAGGTTCAAGAGAATAAAAAATCAATTAAACCCTTTTGTTTAAGGCTTAGGATATGCAAAGTTTGCGGCAATAATTGGAAAAGAAGTTGTAGCACCAAAACCTTTTATTCGGTGTTATCCGAAGTGGCAACCCAATATAATCCTTATGCTCATATTTCACCATTGACTTTCGAATCCATCAAAATCCTTAACAGGAGCAACAAATTTGGTGTTCTTTATATGCTCAAATCTTTTCTTGGCACTTTTTATCTTAATCTGTTCGTCGGGTCTTAATTCATAAATTCTATTAGTTCCTTTAGTTTCAACCACAAAATAAATCTTTTCAGAAGCATTTCCATTTTGAATTTTTTCTACTATTATTGCCCAATCAGGTGTATAATTACCTGCTGGTGTTTCTATAACATACCAATCAGGAAGTTTTACAAATAATTTTATCCGGGAATCTTTGTCAAGCGCCTTAGCAAATGCTTCTTCTATATTTGATTCTTTAATTATTCCATCATAAATTGATTTTTGCACTTTTAGCACATATCTGCCATAAGTAGTTACTTCTTCTCTCAAAAGCCCAACATCATACTTCTCTTCCAGATCAATATATTTGATACCCTCTACTTCAAATGCTCTCTTGCACATTTTAATAATTTCTATAACTTTTTCTGCATATTTATGAGGTTTTAAAAATAAGAGTTCAAGATTATTAGACCCCTTTAATATCTTAAATATTGTTCTTCTGGTTAAATTGGTTTCTTTCTCAATATAAGATATAAGGTTTGGAACTTCGGTAACCTGTCTTTTTTCTGATGATTCTCTAATAAATTCTTCTTTGACAGATTCAGACTTAATCTCATCCACCCTAACTTTTTCTATTTTTATTTCAGGTTCTTTTATTTCAATTTTGTTTATCTCCTGAATACATTGCTCAATAAATTTATCTACATCAATATCAACAATATATTTTGCTTTGGGTGACACTCTTTCCCACAAATTTTTAAATAATTCTCCCTGAATAACTTCATCTTTCCGTTTTATTTTAACTCTTTGCTTTCTTTCTTCAACAGGAGGTGCCTCAACACCTACTTCCTCTCTATACTCTGTTTGAAGCTTTTCCAGATATTCTCTATAACTCTCATTTGTAATCACCGTCAACAAATTTATTTCCCTATCCTGGATTCTATTCCCATTCTGGTCAACGGATAATCTTAACCCCCTTCCAATCTCCTGTCTCTTTTTTATCTCAGAAGTAGAATAAGCAAGCGTACAAATATTAAACACATTCGGATTATCCCAACCCTCTCTTAACGCCGAATGAGAAAAAATAAACTCTACAGGTTCATCCAGAGAGAGCAGTCGCTCTTTATCTTTCATAATCAAATCATAAGCTGACTCATCTTCCTCAATGCTTTTATCTCTTTTCATTTTTGAGAAATAACCACTATGAATTTTCTTTACATCTAAATTTGAAAATTCCTTAAATCCGTTCTTAACAAGTTTAATAAATTCTTCTTCAAACATTTTTCTGACTATTCCATCTTCAGGTAAATAATCATCAACTCTGTTCAGGAAAAATAAACTTAACACTTTAATTCCTTTGGTATTCAGTTTTTTCTTTTTATCCAGATGTTCTCTTATTGTTTCTCTCACCATTATTCGGATTATTTCATCATCATCCACCGAAGATTTACCTTCATAAACTTTTAGTCCATTGGAAAATAAAATATATCCTGCTCCCTTGTTTATCTCACTAACAATAAAACCACTGTAATAGGAATTGTTTGTTTTCTTTTCTAAATCCTCGCCATGCTTGATTGTTTTTGTCTTAAACTTTATGCCATCTTTTGTTTTTACAAAAACTTTAACTCTGGCTTTTAATCCTTTTGTGGTTGATTCTATTCTTTCTAAAATAATCTTTTTACTACCCGGGTCCCCTTCCTCTGTAATAGAAAGGACTTCTATTTTTTTAACCAATCCAAGATTGTATGCATCAAATGGAGTTAGCCTATACACAAGATTATAAATATCCTTGTGAGTTGCAGAGTAGCGTAAGATAAAAAGAGGATTTAATTGTTCAATTCCCCATAAAGTAGCTTCTCCACCCATCTTCTGGGGTTCATCAAGAATAACGATGGGATTTGTTTTCTTGATAATTTCAATTGGTTTATCCCCCATTTTGTCATGAATATTATGGATGATATTTATATCTTTATTAAAAGCATCCCTCGTAATAACCATAATTTGAAGGGTTGTGGCCTGTCCAAACATCCTGACCATTACTAAATTATTAGACTTATATGGAAAATATATATAAGGCAAATTATCATATAATTGTTTAAAATGATCTTGTGTGATGTCTAATGTTTTTAAAACCCCTTCTTTTATGGCCACTGATGGAACCACAATGATAAACTTTTTAAATCCATATTTCTGATTTAATTCCAATATAGTTCTCAAGTACACATAGGTCTTTCCGGTTCCTGTTTCCATTTCAATTGTAAAGTTGTAGGGTTCTTTTAGATCATCAATGTTGGATAAAGGAAGACCATTTCTAATTTGAACTTCCCGTAAATTTTCAAGGATTTTTTCTCTTGGTATGTCCAATGTATTAGGAATAACTTGAAAAGTATAACTCAGGGGTCTTTTAGCCTGACCTTTGAACAAATCAACAACTGAATTTATTGCATCAATTTGAAAATCTAATTTTGGGTCAAATTTCAACCTAAGCATCTTGTTTCTCCTTTAATAAAAATTTCAGTCTCTGACTTAACTCTTTTTTACTTGGTAGATATATTTTATACCGTGATACAAATAATTTATTAGAGATTCCACCGAGAGCATACTCTATTAAAATATTACTTTTTTCTGCGCCAAGAATGATACCGACAGGTGGATTATCGCTATCAGAGTTTACTTCTGCTTTAAAATAATTAAGATACATATTCATCTGTCCGACATCCTGATGGGTAATTTTCCCAACTTTTAAGTCAATCAAAACATAGCACTTTAATATAGTATGATAAAAAACTAAATCCACATAGAAATGATTATTATCAAGAGAGATTCTGTATTGACGACTGACAAAAGCAAAACCTTTTCCTAATTCAAGCAAAAACATCTGGAGATTGTCTATTAATCGTTGTTCTAACTCTTTTTCGGTATATTGATATTGTTCAGGAATTCCCAGGAATTCAAACACATAAGGGTCTTTTAATATATCCTCCTCTCTTTCTATTATCTGCCCTTTTTTAGCAAGTTGTAGAACGCCTTTCTTATCTTTGCTCAAAGCAATCCTTTCAAAAAGCATAGAATTTATTTGTCTTCTTAATTCTCTTACTGACCAGTTCTCTTTTATACACTGTTTTTCATAAAATGACCTTGCTAAATCATCTGTAACATTTAAAAGTTCAACATAATGACTCCAGGATAATTTTCCAGACACTGTCTGGAATTTTGGATATTTTATGTAAAACAATCTCATTAAATATACATTGCTTTTACTGAACCCTTTACCATATTTCATTCTCAAATCCCTGGATAATCTTGTCAACAATCTTGAACCATATTCTGCCTTTTCACCTCCCTTTTGTTCATATTCTACAATCCTTCTTCCAATCTCCCAGTAAGTCTTAACTAAAATAGTATTGATCGTCCTTGCAACTTCTCTACGAGCAGAATTTAACAACTCCCCGATAGAGTCAACTAATTGCGTATATCCTTGTGAATTTTTGTTTCTGATATTTGATTTTTCTCTTTTCTTCATATCACCTTTAACCTCACAAAGGCACTTAAGTTTATCTTATCGTTATCTGTTAATGCTTTATCCAGAAATACAAACATTTTTCCTTTATATTTTGGTGTTCTTATTTCTTCAATTGTCTCTGGAGAAAATTTATCTTCTAATGAGATATAAAAATCCAGGTTTTGTTCTTCATCTTTAACATAGTAAAATTCATTATCTTTAATTTTTACTTTCTCAATCTTAGAATTCAATCTCAATCCTTCTTTTAGTATTACTTCATAAATAACATCAATTTCTCGCCAATCAGGGACTAATGGTTCATTAACCCACATTCCAAGTTTTTCAAGATATATTTTCTTCAATTCCTCTTTATCCTCATCCGGGTCAAATTCAAATTCCTCTTTTAGATTGAAGTTTGATTTATCAAGTTTAAAAACCTTAAATCCAAAATCCTGATTATTATCAAAAAGGTTGCCATCATTTTTATACTTCTCAGAAACCCTTCTTAATCTTTCAATACAAATATCTGCAACAGTTTTAAACCCAAGGCTTAGAGCATTCTTACCCGTTTCATCCTTATCATCAACAGGCTCATCAAGTTGAACAAGGATAAATTTTCTATTTCCTCCATCTTCTCTATTTAGTTCCCAGACAGCATGACCGGTTGTGCCAGAACCAGCGAAGAAGTCGAGGATGAGATCATCAGCGTCGCTCCCAATCTCAAGCAATATCTTTATCAGAGCTATTGACTTTGGATAATCATAAGGGAGTACACCATTAAAAACATCTTTTAACACCTCAGTACCTCGTTCATTAACTATTTCTTTGTCGTCTATTACCGAACGTAACATCTTAGTGGCTTTTCTGTATTTTTCTACAATTTGAAATTCGCCGTTTCGTATCTGTTTTGCAACAAGGTTTGTATTAAGATTTGTTCTGGCTTTCTCCCTTCTCCATCTCCATACAGTTTGCACTCCTTGAGATTTTTTAGGAAGTACTTCTATTACATGTCTTTCATCTTTTTCCAACGAGATATGGTAAAATCCATTCTCATCACGGCTATTGGGATCCACATAAAATGCGTAGAATAAATTGGGACGATTATCAATATTAAAACGAATATTGCGATTTCTTAATTCACGGACTTCAAATCCACCTGAGGAATCATAGTAAATTCTTTTCTTTTTGGATCTCTTTTAATTCAGCTTCGGCTGTTTTCTGATATACAAGAATATATTCATGTGTCCTCGCTATCCCTCCATAGTCCCTTCCACCCCGATTAGTTATTGCAATCATATTTGCTACAAAATTCTCCTCCCCAAATATCTCATCCATAATCATTCTTAAATGATGAACTTCATTATCATCTATTGAGATAAAAATAACTCCATCATCTTTTAATAAACTTCTTGCTAAAAATAATCTTGGATACATAAAATTAAGCCAGTCAGAGTGATACCGTCCGCTTGTTTCTGTATTGGTAGTAAGTTTTTTCCCTTCACTGTCAATTTGTCCTGTTTTCTCTAAATAATCCCTTAGGGGCTGTTTAAAATTATCACGATAAATAAAATCCTTACCCGTGTTATAGGGTGGATCAATGTAGATCATCTTAATCTTGCCGAAATAAGGTTTAAGTAGTAGCTTGAGGGTCTCTAGATTCTCCCCAACAATAACAATGTTTTCTGTCCTATCAAAATCAACTGACTTTTCTTTGTCAGGTTTCAAAGTTCCATAACCCGGTTCCTGAATAAGCCTAAATAGTTTACTTTTACCGGCCCAATTGAAATAAAATCTATCATCTTCTTTTTCTATAATTTCATCGGTAAGTAGTTCCTTTAATTTTTCGAAATTGACTTTTCCATCTTCGAAAATTTGGGGTAATCTCTCCTCCAATCCCTCTATTATGTCTGGTTTCACGGACTTGGTTACTTTTTCATATTCGGTCATTTTCTCATCCAATGATTTCGAAATTTATCTGCACAAATTTTCCATGACCTCCTTGATATTTTCTGCTCTTTTTTCAAGGAACTTGAAGTAGTCGCCAGAGTTAAGTGTGTCATAATCAACCAAATGAGTCGATAACCTAGATTTGATCTCTTCTTCCCCTAGATTACTAGCATTGGCTCTTTCCAAAAGGTATTCTACAGGTTCTTTATCGGAGATAACCCTATTGGTTTTCCAGGTTATCAATGCACAATTAAGAGCCCTGTAAGTTTCTTTTTCATTTAATCCTTTTTTCTTTAAAAATGCATCTGGATATAAGTGGTGGTATTCCCTAACCTTTATATTTCTCCTATTGATTTCTGAGTTATCAGCGAAGTCTTTTGCACCTTTTTTTAGTGATAACAGTAGAATCGCTCTCGCTAGTCTATCTTTCTTTTTAGGCCAACCCGCTTCCTCTAATAATTCTTCGTTTGGAAGTGGATACTGTTTCTCATCAAAAATTGGAATTTCATGCTCTTCAGACAACCCGCTAATAACTTTTTTAATTGCTCTAAAATCTTGAAGAATCCGTGTGGGAATTGATCGGTCATACCTCTCTGTAAAAAATGACCGCCATAAATATTTTTTAAGTAATATTGTTAGATTGCCTTTTTGATCGGGATCGTCTGGTGCTTCCGCGAATATGGCTGATATTGGAGCAAGAATTGTTTCAGTAGGTAGACGTTCATAATCATAAATCCTCTGTTCTTCCAAAAATGATACCAATTCCTTAGCACCTGCTATTATCTTCTCCCACTCTGAAATCATTCTCTTTAAATCTAACCTGAAAAAACCACGTTGGTTAGGGAGCTTGTCTTGTAATAACGCAGCAACAGATAGCACATAAGAAGAAGTGTCAATATAATCTGTAATTTCT
>Ga0164318_10005961_pt1 | contig 11801 bp, 6 predicted proteins | sample GuaBasSedimGuay9_FD_113734 | JGI IMG/M metagenome (GOLD analysis project Ga0164318, IMG submission 113734) | Subseafloor sediment microbial communities from Guaymas Basin, Gulf of California, Mexico - Guay9, Core 4571-4, 0-3 cm | ecosystem: Environmental > Aquatic > Marine > Hydrothermal vents >... | reverse complement strand
CTATTCTAAATGTAAATAGCCTAAAACAATTAAAGAATAATATATAAGCTAAACGAAAAACAAAAATAAGAAAAGTTGAGTAATAAAATCACCAATCATATATACAATGCAAGACAAATAGTCATAACAAATAGCTCATAATTAAAAACAAAATTTGAAAAATGGCGGCTTTATATGATCTATCGGTTCTATATATTAGACTACTCTGGAGCTGCACTTTTTGAATATGTTTCACAACACATAAAAACAGGTTCTTTTGATAGTCAGCTTATAGCAGGTTTCATCTACGCCCTTAATTCATTCAGCGAACATATTTTTGACAATAGGATACAAAGTATTGATTTTCCAGACCGTAGACTTGTAATAGTTACACACCCACTACCAGAAAATTTTGATTCTAAAGATAATAACGAAAATAATTTGTTTGCAATAGCATTTTCAGACATCCTAGATGATAAAACCGCAGTTGCGAAGTTATGTTCAACAGTTCTCAAAAAATTTGCTGCAACATATAAAACAGGTCATACAAATCCACAATTTGAACGAGAATTTAAGAACACCTTGCAAGAATGGACTAAGGACAGAAATTATAAATCTTTGTTTCTTGGTATATCCACCACGTTATTGACGTACTATTCAGTTGTTTTTCTATATTCCATACTTCCGAATTTCTATGATATGTTCCCGATTTTATTTTCGTTCTTATTATTTTATTTTACAGGCACTTTCTTTCGATCAAAGAGAGTTGCTCTTCTGGTTATGCCAATTCTTACTTTAATAGCATCGATTGGATTTATAATGTATACAGACTTCATTGGCATGTACAGACTTAGCTTTGGTTTCACACCCAGGCTTGTTTTTCTCCTAGCGTCTATGATAATACCTACTTTCTCTGGATATTTAGGTGGCGAAGCATTCGATAAAAGATATCTTATGCCATCATCTTTAGCTCTTCCTGGAATCTATCAGATTAGGAGTATAAAGCATTTGCTAGATAAAATAAAAGAGAAAATGAAATTTAAGCACTAATGAAGCATTTAATACATTTCATTTCTTTGGTATAACTAACTAATCCGCAACCGTATCTTTTTTAAGAGACACAACGTCCATATTATCTTGCAAGCGGTCAAATGTTTTTCTGTGACCTCATATGCAAACTCTTATTTATTTCTCCTTGAAAAATGTAATTAGGAGACCAAGGTATTATTTAGCAATTGGTTTAGGAATTATTATTTTTGTTTCTTCGTTCATGGTAATGTTTGGAACCTTAAACAATATTAACTCTATTCTCTTAAAAAAAGAGTTACAGCATATTAGTTGTGACTACCTCGGAAATTCTAGTTATCCAGACTATCAAGCCGTAAGAGATGCTTTATATAATGTTAAAAACACAAGATTAGTCCTTTTAGCTTACAAAGAAAGATTGTTTAACGTTATTGTTGGTAAAGGACCACCAAATCAAACAGAAATTGAAAATTACCACTATTTCTCTGTTGATCTTAGACTTGTAGGATTTGATAATATCACACTTAGTAAGATACAAGGATGGAAAATTATAGAAGGGCAACCAAACGTTGATGATGGCATTGTGATAGATAGATCTCTGGCTAATCTCTACGACCTCCATGCTGGAGATAATATAACATTAAGCCACGTATATCATTTATCAATAAACGGAAGTATATTAGAAAAAGTTATTACTGTCTCTATACCAATCGCTGCGATAATCAGTGTTTCTGGCACATTACAAGATTTTATAAATGACTTGTTCGAAGGCCAAGGTGGATTTACTATATTCCTTAATTACTCGACGGCAAAGAATTTGTACACGGAGATGTACCTTGACATTTATGGTCCTTTCAGGCCAGATTATGTTTTTCGAACATTATACCTAATCTTTACAGACAGAGAAAAAATTATAGATGAATGGAACATCGACAAATCTATCACAAATGCGAAAAATCTTGAACTTCAGTATGAGCTAGCGACTACAATTTTTGGCTTAGAGATTACAGCATACTTAGTTGATATGCTTGAGAGGATACACACTAGATTTCTTGACTTACGTAATACATTGATTTTTATAAGTTTTCCAATTCTGCTATTGAGTTTTATTATGATAATTGCAGCAGGCTACACATCGTTCAAAGAGCGTCTGCAAGAGTTTGGCCTTCTAAAAATACGTGGTGCGTCAATTAATCAAATTAAAAAATTAGTTTTCTATGATATAATTTTGATTGTACCACTTTCCGTAACTATAGCGATTATCATAGGGAGTTCTTTATCTCACTTTGTCTTTGAACAAAGTGTACGTAATTTACTCATACAGCAAAGTGTTTCATATAGACCATTTACAGCATTTGAAATCGGTATATTCGTCATATTAGGAATAATATCGTCTATAGGAAGTATTACATTTCCGTTACGAAATATTTCGAAAATATCACCTCTATTGGTAGTTTCAGAATTTGAAACAAAAGAAAAAACAGAGATTAAAATCAACTGGCATGAACAAATTATGTTCATAATAAGTGTTCTAAAAATAACTGAATGGGTCGTTGGATTCAATCCAATGCTTCTCCTCAACAAACCCATTGAAAACTTTCTATTTGCGATTCTTATACAGCTTTTTGTCTTTGTTGACTTAGCAATCTTACAATACATTGCACCGATTATCATTTTATATGTGTTTGCAAAAGTTATTGCAAGCCACTTTGACCAGATCGCTGACGTGATACTTAAAATAAAGTACATCCCGCAGCATATAAAGCTGATTTCTAAGAATATTACATACTATTCTAAGGAATATTCAAAATTGGTATTTTCAATAAGCGTAATCTTCATGTTTATATTTACTACCTCAATTTATTCGGAAACTTTAGCATTGCATCAATATCAAACTGCGAAAGTATATGTTGGTAGTGACATCAACTTCCAGTTCACACCGCAGAACTTGTCAGTTAACTCGATTTTATCGCAGTTTGACGCCATTCAATCATATACTTTCGTGTATCGATACGTTTCTTACGGTTATAGAGGCTTTATAGCGCTTTATGGTATAGATTCAAAAAGTTACTACAATACAACAAAAGATTGCTTTTATGACAACTTTCTAGAGGGCATTTCACCAAAAGACGCATTCCAAAAACTTTCAGAGATGCCTAATAGTGTGCTTGTTATGAAAGATTTTGCAGAAAAGTATGAATATAAGATAGGCGACAATTTTACACTCACATGGATTACAAAAGAACATAGGGTCTTCACTATATCATTTCATATAATTGGTTTTATTTCACAGATTGTTGGTGCAAGAGAGTATGGACTTTTCGACTTTTCTTCGCTTTATCAAGGAAAAAAATTTGCGATGGTAACTGATATTAAATGGTTAGTATCTCGTAGACTTAACTTAGGTGAGGCTTACAATGCATTTTTACTGGTAGATACTAAAGAAGGAACGAATACCACTGAGCTAGCAAGTGAGATTCTTAATGAGATTCCAAGCCTTAGAGACTACAAAGTATTAACTCAAATGATTAACGAGATACAGTTAGACCCATACTCTATTGCCATGTCTACTATGCTTACTATGTTCAATATTATTGCTTTGATAATCGCTTCTTATTTCTTATACATGACAACTATTTTTGTTTTAACTGATAGGAAGAAATTCTTTGAAATCCTGTTTACACGTGGTATGAGTCGAAAGCAACTTCTAGAGATTACTTTATTTGAGGGATTAATCGTTGTATTTATTGGCGAGATTATCGGTATCATCACATCTATTTTCTTCTCTTTAGGTCTTATTGTATTAAAGAATAGTGAGAACGTTCTATCGTTTAAATATCAGCTAGTAGTTCCTAGTATAGTCATATTCTACATTATCCTTGGACTTGCTTTATTCACACTAATTCTTATAATAAACATAAAAAGGACTCTACCAACTGGTAGATTCCGTTTCTAAACTCATTAGTAAATTTATAGATGGATGTTAGAATTCTCTTAAAATTTCGTTAACCTTCAGTTTTGATAACCAAATTCCAAAAGCAAGCAAAAGCAATGTAAAAATTAATACTAGCACCAGTAGATAGTACAGTAAAGACAATGAGAAGATTATTTGTATATTTATTCTAAGTGGTAGTAGATTGCTGAAGAAGTTTGCATATGATTGACCGCTTAAAATTCCAGTAATAATCCCGATAATACTTGCTGACAAGAAAAGGATGTATAATTCAGATCCCAAGATGCTAATCAATTGGCTCCTATCAGCACCTCTTACAATTAGAATTCCAAATTCTTTCTGTCGCTCCTTTAGAGAAGTATATACTATGGTTGCTAAGCCAAAAACAGCGATTATGTTCATGTAAATATATTCAATGCTAAGGAAGAAGAAAGGTGATATTAGATATGGATTGTAGAAATAAGATGCTAATCCAGCTTTATATGAGCTGATTTCTATGATACTATCTGCAAATGTAGCATTAATTTCTTGCATTAAAAGAGTTTCATCATATCCTTTAACTACTTTAACGAGTACACGAACTGCCCAGTTATAAGTGCGTGTTATATTATTCAGCTCAAGGTAATCTAAATTAAAAACAATAACGGGCTTTTCTAGAAACCAATATGATTGTGACATCATGCCAAGAAGCATTGAAAAAGAACCAATAACTGTCAGATTATAGAATTTGTATTCTCGCCCTCTAATATGAACTGGAATGTATATCTTTGTGCCGTTAAAAATAGTATATGTCTGGTTTGCCAGGTCATTAATTATAGCAAGAGTTGGATTCTCGTCTAATAACCAAAGAAGATGCAACAAGTGCTCAGAACTCAAGGTAGTATCGTTTAGAAAAGCTTTAACTGCATTATAATATTCTAGTGGTTTAATTCCAATCATAATGAATAGGCCATTTTTAACATCTGATGTGTATAACATTACAGTAGCCATTTCAATGCCTTGAATGTCTGTTATATTATGAATTATTGCTATATCTGTCGGCCGTATTCTCATATTAATGTCTGTACCATATTGAATTTTTAATGTTGTTTGAACAGTATTCTGCAATGAACCTGTGAATACACCTGATGAAAATGTAAACCCTATTGCAATTCCTAGGATTAATACAATCTGAGCGTAGCGATGTAACTTTCGTTTTATAACAGTTATCGAGTATTGCCTGTACTCGAATTTGGAAATTGGCACATATTTTAACAAATCCACAAAAGAACTAAGCTTATCTGATGCTAATTTCGTAGCACCAACAATCAAGAAAATTGGCCCAAGATACCCAAGAAACAGATTATCTATAAAATAGATGCTCATGTAAAGTGTACTTTGAACAAAATCACCACTTGAAGTGCCAAAAAACATTAAAGCACTAACACCAGCAATTTGTGACAAGATTTTATAAATTCCAAGGAAGAATATCGCCCAAGTAATCTTTTCATAAGCTGGCCTAAATTGCTCCTCAGATATTACAAGTTCGGAGAGGAATTCTGATGGAATTTTATTGGTCACCTTTTTTACAGGAAGGTATGTTGCAAGAAAACCAAGAATTAGTCCTGTGATGGAACTAAACACAAGATATTCATAAAAATATTGCATCGAGCGAGAAAAACTAACTGTTGCCAAATGCCACGCTTTTGTTACCTCGCTCAAAAGATAGAAACTAATAACCGAGCCTAGAACCGCACCCACAATACCCATCAAAAAACCTACAAGCAAACTTTGATATATAGAAAGACGAATGAGTTGCTTATTTTCTGCACCTCTTACTTTAATGATTCCAATTTCTTTTCTAGTTGTATCGAGCATTAGTGTTGCCGTAGAGAAAAGTGAGAGTATACCAAAAAGCATAATTGGTACTGAGAAAAGAGCAACAATGATTTTTGAAAAATCCGACCATGCAGATAATTTTTTAATTCTGCTTGACAATAAGTCGATTACTATCACGTTGTATTTATTCACACGATCTTGTATTTCATACCTTATTCTCTCCAGATTTTCAAGAGAGAGCCCGATATTCCACACATTAATAAGCGATTCTCTTTCAAGGCTAATAAGAAACTTACAGACAGCTGAAGCTCCTTCGAGGTATATTCTTGAGATACTAAAGTATTTTTCATATACTAAGAGAGCTACTTTGAAAGACAGAATAAAAAACTCTGAGAAAAGTATATCTTGTGACAATATAAGCGTTTTAAAGTTCCCTTTCACATCAAAAATCATACTTACTTTCAAGGATACATTTTCTTGAAATTCCAATATGGTTCTATTAGGTAGTCTTTGAAAGCTGAAATATACTAATTCAAGCTCGCTACCAATGCTAAGATTATACCTCTGAGCATAAGATAACGGAATTCCAATCTCAAACGCGGATGGAAAGTGTCCACTTATCAGTTCAAAACCAGAGTATGCACTAATAAGAGTGTCCTCAAATGCCAAAAAGTTGTTAAACACAGAACTCGTTACTCGTTCGTCGTTATTAGTAAATAATGACGATTTAATTCTAAGCATGATAAGAGGAAAAACATTCTTTACATATTCCACACTCGAGATTTCATCTGTTGCGTTTCTATAAACCTTTGGATTTGGTGTATGACCAAGAAAATCATACATTAAATCTTTTGTTGAATCTTCATAAAGAAGAATCCCCACGTTCGTAGAAATAATAAAAATACTAGAGGTTAATGAGGTTACTATTAATATGCCTAACCCCAATGCAAAAAAGTGTCTTGGTCTCCTTATTAGTTGCCTTAAAGCAATTAGTAGCATATGTATCAGCAAGCAAAAGTACTTCTAAGATAGTTTTAAAATTTTTGATTAATGCCAATTTCCTAACACAGTTCAGATAACTTTTGAACAAAAAGTAAGAATTTGTCTTAAAAGTTAAAAAGTAAAGTATAGAGAAGTCTAACTTATCTGTTGGTAGTGTTTTTATTTACCGAGTAACTCTTCGACTTCTTCTTTGCCTTCTTCCAACTCTTTTTCTTGCTCTTTATCAAAACTTAATAACAGTGCTAAAAATTCGCCTACATGCTCCTTTTCCTCTTTAGCTATATCAAGAAGGACTTTTTTAATATTCTCATTACTTGTTAATGCAGCCATTTGTTCATAGAGATTTATAGCGTCCAATTCGGCAATCAGCCCAGCTCTCAATATTTCTTTGTCAAGTTCTTCTTTCTTTACTTTACTTAGATCTATTGGTAGCTTCGACAACATGATTTTCAACCCCAACATTAAATTTTTACGTTAAATTTTTACGTCAATTAATATTAGAACTCAGCCATATTATAAAGTTTTATTAGCATTTCTAGGCATTTTTGAAACATCATATTAATGATAGAACTTCGAGACACTTGTTAATACTACGCACTAAATGCATTCCCATATTTATCTATAGAAGCTATTTCTTCGAGTTTTCGTTTACCAAATGGTTCTGGTGATTCATCAGGATAGCCAAATGTGATAAGAGCTATAACTTTAAAGTGTTCAGGTATCTTTAGAAGCTCCTTAACCTCATCTTCCTTAAAATCACCAATCCAGCATGAGCCAATGCCCATACATGCCGCTGCAAGTACCATATTCTGAAGAGCAATAGTAACATCTATTATGTGCCATCGAGGTGCTGACCTTGTGTCACCGCATCCAACAATACAAATAGGAGCGTCTTTTATAAATCGATTCCATCTTCCTGTAGATAACTTCTTTTTCAACTCAGAATCCTTGACGATTATAAAATGCCAAGGTTGAACATTTTTTGCAGAGGGAGCCAATCTACCAGCTTCTAGGATTTTCATGAGAACATCATCTGGGATATCCATTTTCTTGTATTTCCGTATACTACGTCTTGCTAGAATCCGTTCTAAACAACCCATAATACCCACCAAGTTTTTTCCAATTCTATACACAACTATTATTTTTATAACATTGTAATAGTATAAAAGTCAAGCTAAAGTTGCAAGATTAAGTTACACAATCGTTTTTTGCTAGAAACATATGTTTTTTTGGCAAAGTTTTTTTAAAGGGCATTGTAAAGTATCGATATGCTATAAGATGAGGTATATAATAATAAAGAAAATTGATTAGAAACAAGTTCTTGCTGAGTCTTATGAAAAATATAGAAGGCGATTACAGTGAAAAATGTTTCAAATGCACAAAATAAACAGGCATTCCATGCATATCCAGTTGAAAAAGTTGTAGAAATTCTTAGAACAGACATCAACAAGGGACTAACCGAACAAGAAGTTGAAGAGAGAATCAAGAAATACGGCCTAAATATAATCGAAGAAGAAAAAGTTAGGTTCAAAGCATTAAGAATGTTTCTTGCTCAATTCAAAGATGTCTTTGTCATCATGCTAGTTATTGCTACTGTGCTATCTCTTGCCTTAGAGGAAATTGTTGATGCTATTACAATAGGTGCTATTGTTTTTATGGTAGCTGTACTAGGATTTGTTCAAGAGTATCGCGCAGAAAAGGCGCTGGAGTCGTTAAAACAGTTAACATCACCAACAGCAAGAGTTCTACGAAATGGTCATGTCTTGACAATTGAAGCAAAATATTTGACTGTAGGCGATATCATTTTGTTGGAATCCGGAGACAAAATCCCTGCTGATGCTCGACTTATCAAAGTAACAGAACTAATGACAAATGAAGCATCTCTTACTGGTGAGTCCACACCAGTACCAAAGACAGTAGAACCTGTAGAGATTGACACACCAGTTGCAGATCAACATAATATGGTGTTTATGGGAACCTACGTAGTTCAAGGTAGAGGTGCCGCAATAGTTACTGCAACTGGTATGAATACTGCTTTTGGGAAAATAGCAAAGATGATTACAGAAATCGAGAAAGAAAAGACCCCCTTACAAGAAAAATTAGATAATTTTGCCACTAAATTGGGCAAACTGATTATTGCTTTGGTGGTCATTATTTTTGTTTTAGGGCTCCTAGATTACGGATTCTCTCCACAGGCAGTTTTAATTGTTTTTATGGCAGCAGTAGCTTTAGCCATATCAGCAGTTCCAGAAGCATTACCTGCAGTAGTTACAATTACATTAGCATTAGGTGCTAGGGACTTGGCTAAAAAGAATGCGGTTATTAGAAGATTAGCATCGGCAGAAACATTAGGATCGGTCACATACATCTGTGCTGACAAGACAGGTACACTGACAAAAGGCGAAATGACAGTACGTAGAATATATTCAAATGGACAAGAAATATTCCTTGAAGATGGTGTTTTGAAAACAGCTGATGGAAAAACAATATCACCAGACGATGATTTACAACTTAAACAAACATTCATAGTAGGGATGCTATGTAATAACACAATCGTTGATAGTAACAAATTCATAGGCGAGCCAACAGAAATTGCGTTAATGAAATCAGCGTTATCAGTAGGATTCAAAAATGACGAAGTAAAAGAGTATTATCCCAGAGTAAGAGAGATTCCATTTAGCTCTGAGCGAAAAATGATGACAACATTACATAAAACAGAGGAAGTTAAACATATTGCATTCACAAAAGGAGCACCTGAGATTGTTCTTGAGCGATGCAACTATCTCTTCGAGAATGGACAAATTAGAGAACTTACGGAAGAAGACCGCAAACGAATTTTGGAAATAAATGAGAAATTTGCATCAGAGGGGTTGAGAGTTCTAGCAATGGCATTCAGAGAAGTATCAGATAGTGAGCTCGAAGCACCAAGCTCGGAAATTGAGAGTAAACTAGTATTTGTAGGCCTTCAAGGTATGATTGACCCCCCAAGGCCAGAAGCCAAAGAAGCAATAAAAATCTGTGAATCTGCTGGAATCAAAAACGTAATGATAACAGGTGACCACAAATTAACAGCAACAGTCATTGCACGTGAACTGGGGTTATTAAAAGAAGACAGCATAGTCCTTACTGGAAAGGAACTTGACGCAATGTCTGATGAAGAACTTGAAAAAATTGTTGAAAAAGTAGCGGTGTATGCCCGTGTTTCACCAGCACATAAACTAAGAATAGTCACAGCACTAAAGAAGAGAGGACATGTTGTGGCAATGACAGGCGATGGAGTCAATGATGCACCTGCGCTAAAGAAAGCAGATATTGGTGTAGCAATGGGCATTTCTGGAACGGATGTTACAAAAGATGTTGCAGATATGGTGTTAATGGATGATAACTATGCTACATTAGTTACTGCGCTAATGTGGGGAAGAAGAATTTATGATAACATCCGCAAGTACATTCGATTTTTAATAGCTTGTAATTTTGACGAATTATTTGTAATTGGTAGTACATCTCTTGCACGACTTCCATTGCCAATGTTACCACCGCAAATCCTTTGGATTAACTTAATTACAGATGGTGCACCAGCAGTTGCTCTGAGTGTAGATCCCCCTGATGAAGACATTATCAAAAGGCCACCTAGGGATCCAAAGGCAGGAATATTTCACGGAATGCTAGTATTTATGATTGTTTCATTCCTACTTCAGTCATTTGGCAGTTTAACTTTGTTCTTGTACGGATACTTCATCTTAAACAATTATGACGTAGCAGTAACAATGACATTCGTACAAGCAGCAATGTTTGAACTATTTGTAGTTTGGAATGTGAGGTCAGAGAAACATAGTGTTTGGAAGATGGGTAGAAAGGCTTTAGAAAACAAATTCTTCGTAATTGGAACTATTTTAAGCATGATTTTAACTCTTGCACTACCCTATATTCCTATATTGAATTCAGCATTTCACTGTGTACCATTAACTCCATTTCAATTAGCACTGTCAGTTGGCATTGCATCCCTTGGCGCTTTCGTCGTCCTTCCAGTGCTCTGGATGAACAAAAAGCTTTGGAAATACCAATAAGCTTGGCTTATACTTTACACTTAACTTTTATTTTTTGCCAAAAAATATTGCAATAAAAAGAGAGATGTTGGCTATTAGTGCTCATGATGCGCTCCTGGTTCATGTAAGTTAAAGAACGCTCGCTCAACAACTTCAGACAAAGCTGGATGAATGTGCATACCTTGAAAGATTGGCAATGCCGACTGATCTTTTGTGTACATAAGGTTAATTATTTCTTGGATTAAAATCGAGGCATGAGGTCCAATTATGTGAGCTCCAAGAATTCTTAATGTATCTCGTTCTACAATCACTTTCACAAAATAGTCTTTTACCATCATAGATTCTCCTTTCGCAGTATTTTCGTACTTATAATAACCTACAAGAATATCATGTTCCTTTGCGGCTTCAGCTTCTTTCATGCCGACACTTGCAACCTCTGGATATGTAAACATTGCATGAGGAACAGCATGATAATCAACTTTAACCTTATGGTCCGTAAAAGCATTGTAATAGACTATTTGTGATTCATAATTAGCAACATGTTTGAAGAGATGTCTTCCTGTGGCATCACCACATGCCCAAATATTTGGTTTTGTTGTTTCCAAATACTCATTAACAATAATCCAGCCATGTTTGTCAGTTTTCACACCAGTTTTTTCTGGTTTGGTTATGTCTGAATTTGACCTTCTTCCTGCTGCAACTAGGATTTCTTCAGCAGAAACAGTAATTGTATCTCCCGTCTTTTTATTGATTGCAGTTACAACCTTTTCTCCATTTCGTCTAGCAGCCTCTACCACTTCATAGCCCGTGTAAATGGTCATATATCGGGATAGTTCTCTCTTTAGAAGCTCAGAAACCTCAGGCTCCTCACTTTTCACAAATTGTGGATTCCTGCCAATAATTGTAACCTTAGAACCCATGGCCGAGAGGAAATGGCCATACTCTGCAGCAATATATCCCCCTCCAACTATAACAAT
>Ga0164318_10005960_pt1 | contig 11801 bp, 11 predicted proteins | sample GuaBasSedimGuay9_FD_113734 | JGI IMG/M metagenome (GOLD analysis project Ga0164318, IMG submission 113734) | Subseafloor sediment microbial communities from Guaymas Basin, Gulf of California, Mexico - Guay9, Core 4571-4, 0-3 cm | ecosystem: Environmental > Aquatic > Marine > Hydrothermal vents... | reverse complement strand
AGTCCTTCATCCCAAAGCTCTGCCATTCCCGCACCTTTCAGATAAATTCCACGGACAATCGTGAGATAATACCTCATAGGCAGGGCGTATGTGAGAACCCTGATCGGTGGGGGCATGTTCTCAACAGGAAAAACGAAACCGGAAAGAATAATCATCGGAAGCATCACAAACAGTACCGAGGCCATCATGGCCTGCTGCTGATTACCGGAAAAAGTGGATACCAGCAGTCCCAATCCCAAAGTGTTGAAGAGGAAAAGAAGTGAGAAGGCAAAGAGCAGAAGGAAGGAACCTGCAATCTCCAGTCCGAAAATCAGTCGGGAAGCAGCCATAATTAAAAGAATATCCAGAACTCCGATCATGGCGAATGGTATGAGCTTCCCGTAAATGATATCCGTGGTTCTCAACGGGGTAACAATCAGCTGCTCCATGGTACCCAGCTCCTTCTCCTTAACAACAGCCAGGGATGTCAGTATGAGTGTTATAACCATCAACACCAGTGCCAGTAAACCCGGAATCATAAAATCCCGGCTTACAAGAGCTGGATTGAAGAAAATCCGGGATCGCACATCCACTCGAAGCGGAGGGAAGCTGCCGGTATTGAGGTATTTCAACCCGTATCGCCGTACGATGTTTCCGGCATACCCTGTAGCAATAGCCGCAGTCGTCGAGTCCGATCCATCGGCCAGATAGGGAATATCCGGATACCTTCCAGCTTCCAGATCGGCCCCGAACCCTCTGGGGACTATCAAGGTGGCCGAAGCCTTCCGCCTCTCCATCTCCGGAGCAATTTCTGCAAGAGTATATATCGTTCCCACCGGAATAAAATATTCAGAGGCAACAATTTCCTGAGAAAGTTCCAGACTTTGCGGAGTACGGTCCAGATCACAGATAAGCAGTGAGATATCCTGGGGATCCAGGTTTGCGGCAAAACCCAGCAACAGGAGTTGAAACACCGGAGCTAAGAAAACTATGGGAAGCATCCTCTTATCACGTTTAAGCTGACGGAACTCTTTTTTTATCATATGGCCGATCATCGCTTCCTCCTGCGGCGTCCCAGACGCAGGCTGCTGAGTCCCAGAGTAAAAATGGAAAATCCCAGGAGAACCACAGACTGAGGCCAGATAGAGCCGGCTCCCGCTCCACGTATCATCAGGGCTCTCTCGGCAGTAATGAAATACCGTGCCGGGATGAGAAATGTAACAGCCTGAACCGGAAGAGGCATATTCCTGATGGGGTATATAAATCCTGAGAGAATCAGAGTGGGCAGAACGATTACAATTGTGGCCAGCAGAAATGCCGACTGCTGGGTATCCACAACTGTTGATATCAGCAATCCGATTCCCAGACAACTGAGAAGAAAAAGAAAAGTGATTCCAAGCAGTAAAGAGATGCTTCCCATAATTCCCACACCGAATAGAAAACGGCCCGCAATGAGTATTAACACCGTTTCCAGCATGGAGATAACCATGAATGGAACAGTTTTCCCGATAATAAGTGTGGTAGAAGAAAGAGGTGATGCATCAAGCATTTCCATTGTCCCTTTTTCTTTCTCCCTCACCACCGACAGAGCTGTGGAGAGCACTGCAGTAATCACCATGATAAATGCGATGAGCCCGGGTATCAGAAAAACAGTACTCCTGAGTTCAGGGTTAAACCATGTTCGAGGGCGAAAATCGATAGGAGGAGTAAAAGTTGCAGCACCGGCGGCTGTGGGAACTCTCCACTCGGTATCCAGCCGAAGGGACAAATCAAAAAACATGGCATCGATATACCCCTGAGCGGTAGAGGCAACAAGAACGTTGGAGCCGTCAATCAGAAGCTGAAGCGAGGGAGATTTCCCGGCCTCCAGATCCCGGCCGAATCCTGATGGAATAACAAGTGCAGCATTCAGCCGGCCGTCTACCAGGGCCTCCTCCGCTTCAGCCGGCGATGTGGGAGACTCCCCGGGAGAAAAAACATCCAGAACCTGGAAGAGTTCCGTTATCCGCCGGCTTTCCGGACTTTTATCATTATCCAGTACCCCGACAACAATATTATCCACATCCATACTGATGGCATATCCAAATAGAACAAGCAGCAGCATCGGAACAAGAAGCAGAATCCCCAGGGTATGGGGATCCCGGAAAACCTGTCGAAATTCCTTCCGTATCATGGCTCTCAGTTCGAGTTTCATATTATCTCCTCCCCTTCAGACTCCGACTGATCGATAATCCGTAGGAAGACATCCTCAAGAGAAGGCGTGATACGCTCAATTGAGAAATCCTGTGTTTTTCCGGCAAGAGTGAGAAGCCTGGTCTTTACACCTTCTGAATCCATGCCCTCTACAGTCTGAATATGAATGGAATCTCCAAACAGGGAGAATTCAACCACCCAGGATTCATCTTCCAGTACCGATTCCAGGAAAGATGCACCACTTCCGGAAATCTCAAAAACAGGACCTGAAATAATCCTCCTCTTCATCTCATCCGGCCCGCCATCGGCAACAATCCGGCCGGAATGCATCAGAACAATATCGTTACAGTATTCCGCCTCATCCAGATAATGGGTGGTAACCACAACCGTTGTTCCCTCTTCTGCACGTTCATGTATCAGATCCCAGAAGCGCCGACGGGAAACCGGATCCACGCCGGCAGTGGGTTCATCCAGAAAGAGAACAGCCGGATTGTGGGACACTGCGCATGCCAATGCCAGCCGCTGACTGATTCCCCCGGGGAGATCTCCAGCCAGGGTGTTTTCCATACCGGTCAGTCCCACAGAATCAAAAATACGGGATCGTCCGGCAGCTCCCACCGTATCCCGGGACCCATAAAGCCCGCCGAAAAACTCAAGATTCTCATCTGCAGTAAGATCCCGGTACAAGCTGAAACGCTGGGACATATATCCAATCCGCTTTTTAACCTCTTCCGGATTCTTTAAAACATCAATCCCGGCAAGAGAAGCCGATCCGGCATCGGCAATCATCAGCCCGCAAAGCATACGGATAAGGGTGGTTTTGCCGGCTCCATTGGCGCCCAGCAAACCGAAAAGACTGCCTCTCTCCACCGAGAAACTCACGTTATCTACTGCTGTAAAATCACCAAATCGCTTTACAAGGCTGTTAACTTCAATGATGTGCTCACCCATTAACGGCCGCTTCCTTTTGAATCATCGATAAAAATACGTTTTCAAGCCTGGGCCGGACAGGACCGGAACTTTTTACTCTTATTCCAGCGTCCTCCAGACAACGGACAACTTCATCTTCTTCAGGGCCGTCCTGAAGCATAGCCAGATGTACCCTGTCTCCAAAAATCTGCAGCTCTCCTTTGGGATAAAAACGGGAAAGAACCGGCATGGCCGCTCTATTTCTGGCACAGAAAATCTCCAGGATTTTACGGTCCCAACTCCTCCGAATCGCTCCGGGACTGCCTGTCAGGAGCAGTTTACCTTCATGAATGAAAGCTACAGAATCTGCCCTTTCGGCTTCATCCATATAAGGAGTGCTCATAACCAGCGTTATATTCTGCTCCCCCAACCCCCGCAGCAGCTTCCAGAACTCTCTCCGGGAAACCGGGTCCACTCCGTTTGTCGGTTCATCCAGAAGTATAAGCCGGGGATTATGGACAAGGGTGCAGGCTAGGGCCAGCTTCTGCTTCATTCCCCCGGAAAGCTTGTCCGCCAGACGTTTTCGGAATGGAGTAAGTCCGGTCATTTCCAATAACTCATCCCGTTTATCCGAATAGTTTTTCAGGCCGTAAATCTCTGCGGCAAAGGCCATGTTTTCATCAATACTCAAATCGCCATAGAGACTGAAGTGCTGGCTCAGATATCCCAGCTGCGGCCGAACACCTGCAAGCCCCCGGGGCAGAGATACACCCAGAACTTCAAGACTGCCGGAATCCGGGGTAAGCAGCCCGCAAAGCATTTGAAGCAGTGTACTTTTCCCGGCACCATCCGGACCGACAAGGGCAAAGACTCCGGCAGTGGGAATCTTCAGACTGAGAGACTTTATCGCCGCCGTCCCCTGAAACGACTTCCCCACGGAATCCAGAACCGCAGCATACTCAGCCCCGGTGCTTTTAAAGACGGGCATCAGCCGGCATTCCGGGCTTCAGAATTCCCTTGGGGTTTTTAACATCGATGCGCAGGGCGAACACCTGCTTCACCCGCTCATCCTTAATCTGAACATTCTTGGGAGTGAATTCGGCAACAGGAGATATCCAGGAAACCCGACCACTAAGAACTTCACTGCTGCCGTCCATGCGGATCTCGGCTTCCTGACCCAGGCGTATTCCTGCAAGATCAGGTTCTGACACGTATACCGTGAGTTGAAGGTTTGTTGTATCGGCAATTACAAAGACGGTCATCCCCGGAGCCGCCCACTCTCCGGGATCGAGCATCCTATAGAGGACGGTTCCTGCCGACGGTGCAAAAATTCGAGTATCTTTAAGGGCTTTCTCCGCCAGAGCCAGAGCCGCTTCAGCCTGGTCCAGAGCGGCCCGGGCACCTGCTATTTCCGAATCCCTGGCCCCGGCTTCCAGTTTGGCAAGCAAGCTTACAGCCTGGATTCTAGCCCCTTCTGCCAGAACTTCGGCCGATTCAGCCCGATCCAGCTGCTGTTTTGAGACACTTCCCGATTCAATCAGAGCTCGGAGTCTGTCCGCTTCTTCCTTAGCCAGACGCCAGCGTTCATCTGCAGAATTCAGAGCTTCCCGTGACTGGTCCACATCCTCCTGCCGGGCTCCCTGGACAACCAGATCCAGTGCAGCGGCAGCCATATCCCGCCCGGCTTTTACCTGATCCCGCCGGAGGGTAAGGGACTCATCATCCAGTACCGCCAGCAGTTCACCGGCCTCAACTCTAAACCCCTCTTCAGCCGGAACTTCAACAGCAACTCCTGCGGTTTGTGAGGGAACCCTGATTTGAACCGCTTCCAGGGTACCTGAAGCTTCGAGATAATCTTCAACGCCCCCGCAAGAGGTCAACAAAAAAAATACCGGAAAAAAAACAGCAATGCCTGGCTTCAGAATTTTGTTATTCATAGATTCCTCCCGGAGATTTATTAATTCCGTTAAACATAAGACTCAAGGTTAAATCCAGCAGCTGATTAGGAGTCATGTCCTCTTCCATCATCACCCGAGGCGAAATAAGCGAATCAATCATACTTTGAAAATACCTTCCGAGAAATTTCGACGAGATATCGTTTCGAATCTGCCCGTCGAGCCGCCCCTCTTCCAGCAGCCGGATAATTCTGTCCAGAGCACCCTCCCGGCGCTGACGGACCATTTCCCAGATATCCGGTGAGAGCCTTTCAATCTCCAGGAGAGATTTTTCACTGATACTGGAGTAGAACTCGGAAACAATCCGGAGCATAGCTTCCAGCCGGGCTTTAAAACCCATGCTGGAATCTTCCAGAATGACTCTCTGCTTATTCTCAATAATCTCAATTTGATGGTCCAGAACCATTACAATGAGCTTGTTTTTTGAGGGAATGAGTCGATAGAGGGTTTTTTTACTCACCCCGGCATCCCGGGCAATTTCATCCATGGTAAAATTACTGAAACCTTCGAAAAGAAACCGGTCGGTGCTGCGTTCAAGTATCCACTTCCGAATTCTGACTTCATCCATTACTGCCCCTCTTTTACGATAAACACGACGGAAACTATATTGGTTTCTATAGTTTCCACCATCGCAATGGTATATTCAAAACTTCCGGCAGTCAAGAAGATAATGGGGTATCATGGGCGGAAGAGGAGTTACTATTGAACAATGAATCTCATTACAGGGTTTACCCCTACCGCTGGATAGTTCTCGGGGTTTTCATGTTCACCAACCTGGCCATTCAGATTTTATGGATCAGCTATGCCCCGATAACCGGTCTGGCCGCTGCATTCTACGGGGTAACAGATCTTCAGATCGGCCTGTTGTCCATGAGCTTTATGATCGCCTTCATTCCCCTGTCTATCCCTTCATCCTGGGCCATCGATACCTTCGGCTTCAGAAAATCCGTCGGAATCGGAGCTGTTATGATGGCTTTATTCGGAGTTCTGCGAGGCTTTGCCGGCGGTAATTACACCCTCGTTCTGATAACCACCTTCGGCCTGGCGGCATCTCAGCCCCTGCTGCTGAACTCCTGGACTACGGTTTCCGCCAAGTGGTTTCCAGAGAATCAGGGAGCCACTGCTGTCGGACTGGTAACCCTGGCCAATCTGGTTGGAACGGCGATCGGGATGGTTGTAACTCCGATACTGGTAGAGTCGGGAACTGCAATCAACCGGGTTCAGCTTGTTTATGGTATCATTGCCGCCGTTTCCGCAGTTCTTTTTCTCATTTTTGCCCGGGAGAAACCAAAGAGCGCACCTTCAGCCCTTGCCACGCAAACCCGGGCCCTGATGCTGGAGGGATTGAAAAATGCCTTTTCCTCCAAACCCTTCTGGTACACTCTGGCTGTAGCCTTTGTAGGGCTAGGAATATTCAACGGTGTATCCACCTGGGTTGAAAACATTATCCGGCCCAGAGGTTTTTCCCCGACTACAGCCGGCACTCTGGGAGCTGTAATGCTGGTAGGAGGACTTTTTGGAGCAGTTATTATTCCTGCAATCTCTGATAAACAGAAAAAAAGACAAAGATTCCTCTACATCGCGATAATCGGGGCCATCCCCGGATTACTGGGAATCACTTTTGCTCCCACCCTTACCCTGCTGATGTTTTCCGCCTTTGTCATGGGCTTCTTTCTGGTGAGTGCTTTACCTGTGGCCATGCAGTATGCCGCGGAAATAACCGTTCCAACACCTGAAGGAACGTCCAACGGCCTGATACAGCTATTCGGCCAGGGTGCTGTTGTGTTTGTTTATGTAATGGAAGCCATGAAAACCAAATCCGGATCTTTTACACCCTCACTGCTTCTGGCTGTACTACTGCTGATTTTGACTCTTCTTTTTATCAGTCAGATGAAAGATGTTAAACTGCGGCCCGAACCAGAAAGTTTGTTCTAATTGACGGCATTTCTTCGGGTATGGGCGGAAGCAGCCGATCCAGTTCTCTGATATGGGAGTTCAAACGATCCAGGTTCAGAGGCAGAGTGTAGACAACAAGACGCCGGTGAAGACGAGAATCAGACGTATCCTTGTATCCGAAACTCATACTGGAAAAACCGAAAATATCCTTCACCTTGGGAAGAACACTGCAGCGGATAATCTCTGTATAAATTTTTAACGCTGTCACACCCCGATGAAGCACCGGAAGATCCCAGATTGTTGGAGATGTAAGGCTCAACGCGTGGCGGATATCCTGAAACTGACGAGGTTCCATCAGAGGCTCCCTGAATGCCGAAGTGAACCAGGAACGGTCAAAATGTTCCTGATAAACATTCCGGATCCAGGAGATTTCATCGCTTATGCGAGATGGTAATGTGTGTGACAAGGTGTTCATCCCTTCCATTATCGACGCATATTTCTGCAGAATGAGTCTGGACCCGGGGAATATGAAAAACTATCTTTAATGGATGAATACTTTACCCTTGGCATTCATTGCTGCAGCAATCGCCATGATTACCGGACAATGCTGGAAGATAATAAGTCCTGTATTCCGCGGGAAACCACCGATTATCCGAAATGCTCTGCAATCCGGAGGCATGCCCAGTTCTCATACCGCCGCAACGGCGTCCATGGCTCTTGTAATTGGATTTCATGAAGGTTTTAATTCTTCAGTTTTTGCCGTCGCCCTGGTACTCACAACAGTAGTAGCCCACGATGCGGTGAGAGTCAGAGGATCCATCAATACCATCATCAACATCCTTAAAAAAGCGGCCCCCCAGGAATTTCTTGATGAGGAAGACACACTTCCTGAAACCATCGGACATTCAGTAAAAGAAGTGGTGGCCGGCTTTGTTCTTGCCGGAATTGTTACAACTGGATTCCTCTTATTTTACATTTAATAGTGCAATTGGAACGATGCTCCAACTTCCCATTTCGCTCTGGACCACTCATCAACACTCATATCGAATCCGATCCACCCCCTTATCTGAGCACTGGGAAGAGTAGGCAGAAACAATATCAGCTCAGAGCCGACACCAAGAAAAAAATCATCCTTGAAATTCAGTGGTTCATCCCGCTTCGCTACAAGGCCGGCGTCAACAAAAGGAAGAAGATGCGGTTCCGCCCAGACCCCTTTCCACAATCGAATCTGTATTCCCGTATTGAGAAAAACAGCTCGATCCCCATAAGCACCATCATCAGGAACTCCTCGAAGATACGATCCCAAACCCGTCATCTCATGATTGAAACTCATCATGCCTACAACTCTGGTACTGGGATTAACTTTCCCGGTAATTCCATACCCGGAAAATCGAGTTTTCACAATTGTTTTCAACTGACTGCGGTCTTCACCCCAGCTCCCCCAAGTCGCATCAAAAATACCCAGCGCCCATCCCTGCCTGTAAAAATCCTTCCAGTCAATCCGGTTATAATCCAGCCCCAGGCTCAAACCTGTTCGAAAGTATTCATATTCAATCTCTTCAAATTGTCTTCTGATATTATATCCATACCGCCAACTCAGCATCGGCGTTATCAGTGTGTACAAATAAGGGACCCGTTTAAACTCGTAACGGACATTAAATAAATACAATGTTTCAAAAAAGCTGTAATCCTCTACCAGGATTGAATCATTGAACTTCCTCATAGTCTGAAAAGATTGGCTTAACACTGTATTGAACTGCCATTGATTAACTGTAAAACCACTCCATTTGAAATAGAATCCCCATCGGGGAATCTCGAGGCTTCCGGTAATGGGATCTGTTCCGATACCGAAATCCCCGGAAATACTGAATTCTGTCAGAGTACCCAGAAAGTTCTTATCAACGACGGCCATAGTGAATACTGTGGTAGATCCATCTGAGGAAGGAACCAGGAAAGGAAAGAGAGTCCAGGTATCCTCTACTTTGAAGACAATCAGAACGTTCTCCCAACCCCTTCCATCAGAAGAGATACCCTCTGAAACTATTATAACATCTGCCGTCACATCAGAAAAAACTCTCAGATTAATCAGGTCCTGGACTTCACGGTTCAGATGTGTTTGAAACTCATCAATTGTTGAATATTCCGAACCTGTCTCCAGTTTTATCTCTCTGGCAAGGGCTTCAGGACGGGTTTTTCCGCTGACTTCAAAGCGTATCTCATCTATCCTGACTGTTGTGATAGAGGGTTCCTCAGAAGCAAATACAGGGCGTATCAATCCTGCAGACATAATCAGAACCAGGATGAAATATAGCCTTGATTTCAGAATTTCAGAATACATCTGCATTATTATATCAAATCCGGAGAGATACTTGAATTATGAATCTCCAATTACTATAACTACATCAAACATATTTAAGGAGGCATTATATATGCCCAAACCCAGAGTACTTTTTATTACCCTGGCATTCGGAGCCCTGATTTTCACATCCTGTGCAGGAGTTAAGTTCGAATATAATAATCCTGGATACCTGAAACAGCAGATATCAGAGTTGCCACCAGAATTGCTGAACTCAAATCTTGTACAGAATGAGGCAGGAGAAAGCCTGATGAGTCCTCCATTAAAAGTCGGAGAATTCCTGATTTACATGATGGTCTCGCAGCCTCTTGAAGGTAATTCATGGCTGACTCTCAATGTAACACCTAAAAGTGAGGGAAGTGTCATAACCATTAAACAGTTCACAAGAGGTAAGCTGGTACTGGTAAATACATTGTATCTGACATACCAGAACGGTTTCACAGAATCCAGAGTAGATAAAATCATCTGGGATAACCGCAGATTCGGTGATAAACATGAGCTGATTTCAACGGAGGATAAACTCGGCTATTCCTTACTCATTGCTACGTTTCTTACTATTCAGTAACCCTGTCTATAGCAGAGTACTCCGGTGCAGTATGGAGTTCAGCCGGAGTATCCTGTTTTTCCAAAAATTGCCTGTTCCAACATATTCACTGAAATATGAACTATAATAATTCTTATGTCGTGGCCGTCGTTATTTCAGATATACTTTTACAGTGAGTGGATACTCCGCTTTATTATGCTCATTGAGGTACCACGGTACAGGAAGCCCGCATTCGCAACAGCATGGCTTATGATAATCATGATGTTCCCCTGGCCGGGATTTATTCTGTACCTCTTCATCGGTATTCAAAGACCGCCGAAACACAGACTTTACCAGAAAGAAAAGCTGATTCAGGCCCTTGCAGATCTCAGAAATCAATTCGCAGATTCTTATATGAAATTACGGGCAAATCTGGAATCAGGAAAACAGAAAACTTCGGAAATTGTTGTAAGATCCGGCGGCATGTATGCAATGGGAAACAACAATGTTGAGTTCATTAATAACTCGGAAAAATTCATTCTCCGATTGATTGAGGATATAGATAAGGCCCTTCATCATGTCCACCTTCAGTTCTATATTTTTGAAGATGACAATGTCGGCCGAATGGTAAGTACGGTTGTGATACGGGCTGCAGAGCGTGGAGTGGAATGCAGACTTCTCCTTGATGCCATGGGGTCCAGAAAATTCCTTAACCGTAAGTCTGCCGCTCTCAGAAAAAAAGGGATCAAGGTTGTTGCGGCCTATCCGATTATCTCCCTCAGGCATTACCTGGGACGCATGGATTGGCGGACCCACCGTAAAATTGCAGTTATCGATGGAAAAACCGCCTATACAGGCTCTCAGAATATTGTTGACCCCAGTTACGGCCACAAGAAATCCAATCTCATCTGGCGGGATCTTGTTGCCAGAATCAGCGGCCCTGCAGTTTTTTCTCTTCAGGCTGTTTTTCTCTCTGACTGGTACCTTGGAACAGATGAAGCACTGAACGGTGCAGATTTTTTCCCGCCTCCTGATACGGATGGAGACAGCCCGATACAGGTGCTTCCCAGTGGGCCGGTGTATTCCCCCAGCAATTACCATATGGTTGTAATTGAAGCTCTCTACCATGCAAAAAAACAGGTGGTTATAACCACTCCTTACTTCATCCCCGATGATGCCATGCTTCAGGCTCTTGAGTCAGCATGCCGCCGGGGGATCGATCTGAATCTGGTTATTCCGAAAAAATCCGATCAGTTCCTCCCCGGGAATGCGGCAAGGTCCTACTACGAAGATATTATGAAATGGGGTGCGAGAATTCACCTGTTCAAGGAAGGAATACTTCACGCCAAAAGCATCAGTATTGATGAAAATATTTGCTTCTTCGGATCAAGTAATTTTGATATCCGGTCTTTTGAATTGGACTTTGAAATGGATCTTGTCTTCTACGGTCAAAAGGAAGTCGATGATATCAAGAAACAACAGCGGGCATATATCAGTCAATCGGAAGAACTCGATCCAGAGAAATGGAACAGCCGGGGACTTCTGAGGAAAACAGTTGAAAACCTCTCCAGGTTACTGAGCCCGATGCTTTAAAAGGTGATAAGGTATAAAAATGAAGTATTTCAGTATTCTTTTCCTGGCAATACTGCTGTTTACAGCCTGCTCGACAACTCTTGAGACTCAGATAGCCCAAGTGAACTCTGAACCGGATAACCTGATTCACGGAATCGACTCCCTTGTAAGCAGTATCGCCGAGAGAACCGTTTCCCTGCTTTCAGGTGACGTCTCCAGAACCATGGCTGTTTACTACTTCACCGTGGATGGGCGGGAGAGCAATATCAGTGACTACCTGATTACCGGTCTGACTACAGAAATCGCCAACCTCTCGGGCAATGAAACAACCGTTGTAAGCCGGCAGGGGTTGGATCGTGTAATGTCTGAGCAGTCTTTAATGGTATCAGACCTTGTTTCCGAGGAAACTCAAGTGAGT
>Ga0164318_10005959_pt1 | contig 11801 bp, 12 predicted proteins | sample GuaBasSedimGuay9_FD_113734 | JGI IMG/M metagenome (GOLD analysis project Ga0164318, IMG submission 113734) | Subseafloor sediment microbial communities from Guaymas Basin, Gulf of California, Mexico - Guay9, Core 4571-4, 0-3 cm | ecosystem: Environmental > Aquatic > Marine > Hydrothermal vents... | reverse complement strand
TTACCAGATAAGGCATTTACTCCCCATATATGGAATTTTCCCGCTTGGAATTTTTTATCCTTTTAAAAGGTTTGAAAAATACTCACATCTTTCTTTTTTATTCCTTTTCCCTGTCTTACTGGCCAGTATATCTCCAAGAATAATTGTCTATATCATTATTATCCTTTTCTTCACAGAGAGTTTGATGTTTTTTTCATATAAGGCAGGAAGGATAAGAGAATTTTTCATTTTTTTAATTATAATTTTTTCAGTATTTTTCCTGTTCCATTTCAAAGTATTGGAGAAAAAATACTCTTTTTTTAAATACAGATTGTGGAAGAGTTTTTATAAAGAAGAGGGAGAATTGTGGGAGTTTGTGCAGAAAAATTCAAAAGATGGGAAAAATATTGCATATGTTGGTTCTTTCCTCCTCTATCCATTTTATGGTGATAATTATCAGAACAATGTTTATTATCAATCAGTAAATTCTGTAAAGACAAAACTTATCCATCTTTATCCAAAAAAGGAAATTTTATTCCCATTAGAATCTCCAGAAATACTTTACAGAAAAAATCCATCCTTCAATATCTGGCTGAAAGGACTTGAAGAGAAAGATACAGACTGGATAATAATAAGGAAAGGAAAAGAATTTATTGAAAAATTCTGGATTGAGAAAAATCCAGACTTATTCACACTTCTCTTTTCAAATAATTATGCTGAAATATATATTTTGAAAATTGGAAACAAGTGTTATGATTATAAGAAAGGGGGAAAGGATGAGAATAGCAGAAGATATAACAAAAATTGTAGGGAATACTCCTCTTGTAAGGATAAATAAGATTTCAAAAGGGCTTGATGTTGAGATTTTGGCAAAACTGGAGTTTTTAAATCCTTGTGGAAGTATAAAAGATAGAATAGCAGTCTCAATGATAGAAGATGCTGAAAGGAGAGGAATTATCAATAAAGATAGTGTTATAATTGAACCAACAAGTGGTAATACAGGTATTGGACTTGCTTTTGTCTGTGCCCAGAAAGGATACAGATTGATTTTGACAATGCCTGAAAATATGAGTATGGAAAGGAGGAAAATTTTGAATTTTTTTGGTGCAGAAGTTGTTCTCACACCAGCTGAAGAAGGGGCAAAAGGAGCGATTAGAAAGGCAGAAGAACTTTTAAAAAAGATACCAAATTCTTTTATGCCAAACCAGTATAAAAATCCAGCAAATCCAGAGATACATAAAAAGGCTACAGCAAAGGAGATATGGGAGGATACCGATGGGAAGGTTGATATTATAGTTGCAGGTGTTGGGACAGGAGGTACAATTACAGGAATAGCAGAGTTTATGAAGGAAAGAAAAAAGGATTGTCTGATTGTTGCTGTTGAACCTGAGAATTCACCAGTTCTTTCAGGTGGTTCTCCAGGTAAACATAAAATTCAGGGTATAGGGCCTGGTTTTATCCCTGAGATTTTGAAAAGAGAACTGATAGATGAAGTGATAACTGTTGGGGATGAAGAAGCAATGGATATGATGAGAAGGCTTGCTATGGAGGAGGGTATTTTTGCTGGAATATCAAGTGGGGCAGCTGTTTGTGGAGCAATTAAGATTGGAAAGAGAAAGGAAAATAAAGGGAAACTTATCGTTGCAATCCTTCCAGATACAGGGTCAAGATATTTATCTCTATTTTAAAAAGGAGTTTAAAATGGAGGAAAAATTTATTTCAAAAGCAATTATTGAAAATTATATCAAGAATTTTATAAGCTGTCTTGAAGTGGATGTTGCCATTGCTGGAGCAGGCCCATCTGGTCTTGTATGTGGTTATTTTCTTGCAGATAAAGGGTTTAATGTTGCAATATTTGAGAAGAGTTTGAGAATAGGTGGTGGTATGCCCGGTGGTGGGATAATGTTTAACAGGATTGTTGTGGAGAAGGAAGCAATTGGGATACTGAAAGAGATAGGGATAAGAGTTAAAAAATACAATGATGAGCTTTATGTAGCAGATGGAATAGAGACTATATGTGGGATTGCTTATAAGGCTGTAAGGAAGGGGGTAAAGATATTCAATCTTATGAGTGTTGAGGATGTTGTCATAAGGGAGAAAAGAATTGAAGGAGTTGTTATTAACTGGACACCTGTAAAAATTGCTGATCTGGATGTTGACCCTATTGCTGTTAAATCAAAAATTGTGGTTGATGCAACAGGTCATGATTGTGAGTTATGCAGGATTGTTGAGAAAAAAATTGGTGGAAAACTGGATACAGAGACAGGAAAGGTAATTGGAGAAGGGTCTATGTGGGCAGAGATTGGAGAAAAGGAGATAATTGAAAATACAAAAGAGATTTATCCTGGACTTGTTGTATGCGGAATGGCTGCAAATTCAGTCGCTGGTTCTCCAAGAATGGGTGCTGTTTTTGGAGGTATGTTTTTATCAGGGAAAAAGGCAGCAGAAATTATTGAGGAAATAATAAAATAGGAGGCAGAAGATGAAAACAATTGCAGAGATAAATGAGAAAATAAAAAAGGGAAAAGCAGTTGTGGTAACAGCAGAAGAACTTATTGAACTGTGCAGAAAAAATGATGTGAAAAAAATAGCAAAAGAGATAGATGTTGTTACTACAGGAACTTTTGGGCCCATGTGTTCTTCAGGTGTATTCTTAAATTTCGGACATTCAAAGCCAAGAATAAAATTTGGTGGAGGAAAAGTATATTTAAATGGAGTTCCTGCATATGCTGGACTTGCTGCGGTTGATGTATATCTTGGAGCCACAGCACTCCCTGATAATGACCCAAGGAACACTCAATACCCTGGAGAGTTTAAATATGGAGGAGGCCATGTAATTGAGGAACTTGTTTCAGGGAAAGAAGTAAAACTGGAAGCCATCTCCTATGCAACTGATTGCTATCCAAGGAAGCGGATTTCAACATGGATAAAACTCTCCGATATAAATGAGGCGATTCTTTTCAATCCAAGAAATTGCTATCAGAATTACAATGTTGCTGTCAATCTCTCTAAAAAAACAATATACACATATATGGGGATTTTAAAACCTCAACTTGGAAATGCAAACTATTGCAGTGCAGGACAACTTTCACCGCTTCTTAAAGACCCATACCTTAAGACAATCGGTTTCGGAACAAAAATATTTCTTGGTGGAGGGATTGGTTATGTTGCCTGGTGGGGAACACAGTATAATCCACAGGTGAAAAGAACTAAGAATGGTGTCCCTGTGGGTGGAGCAGCGACACTTGCTTTAATAGGTGATTTAAAACAGATGAAACCAGAATTTTTAAAAGGGGCAAGTTTAACAGGATATGGAACAAGTTTAATTGTGGGAATTGGAATTCCAATACCAATTCTTAACGAAGAAATATGCAGATGGGCTGCAATTAGTGACGAGGAGATATATGCACCGATAGTTGATTACAGCAATGATTATCCAAACTGTACAGGAAAGGTTCTTGGTGAAGTAAATTATGCACAACTTAAAAGTGGCAAGATTGAAATAATGGGAAAGGAAGTTCCAACAGGTTCTCTTTCCAGTTACAGGAAAGCAAAAGAGATTGCAAATATTCTTAAGGAGTGGATTTTAAAAGGAGAATTCCTTTTATCAGAAAGTATATTCAGTTTTCCAGGGCCTGAATCCAGCTATACATTTAAACCTTTAAAGGTGAAAGAATAAGGAGGGAAAGATATGGAAAGAAAATTTGTTCTCCATTTTCCACCAACCCTTATAGATAAACCGATTATTTCTGAGCTTGTAAGGAAATATGACCTTCAATTCAACATTTTGAAAGCATATATAACACCTGAGGAAGAAGGGAATCTTGTTCTGGCACTTAAAGGAGAAGAGAAAAATCTTGATAAGGCGGTCAATGAACTGGAAAAAATAGGTGTAAAAGTCCAATTTCTTAAAGCAGAGGTTAAGATGATTGAAGAGAAATGTATTCATTGTACAGTCTGTATTCCTTTATGCCCTACATCTGCGATATATTATGAAAAGGAATCTTTGAGTGTGAAATTTGATCCTGAAAAATGTATTGCATGTGGAATGTGTATAAAGGCATGTCCAACAAAAGCGATGGTTCTTACTATTTAAAAATGATTATTGAAGAAATTTTAAATCTGAAGAAGGAAAAGGAAGCAATAATACTTGCACATAATTACCAGATTCCAGAAATCCAGGATGTTGCAGATTTTGTTGGAGATAGTCTTGAACTCGCAAAGAAGGCAGCATCTTTTAAGGATTGCAGGATAATAGTTTTTTGTGGAGTTAAATTTATGGCAGAGACTGCAAAGATTTTATCTCCTGATAAGAAAGTATTAATTCCTCAAATTGATGCTGGCTGTCCACTTGCTGATATGGCTGGATATGAAGATGTTTTGAAGATGAAAGAAAAATACCCTGATGCATGGATTGTTTCATACGTGAATTCCAATGCCGATGTTAAATCAATAAGTGATGTTTGCTGTACAAGTGGTAATGCTTTGGAAGTTGTAAAGAATATCCCTTCAAAAAAGATAATTTTCCTTCCAGATAAAAATTTATGCTGGTATGTGAAAAACAGGGTGAAGGAAAAAGATATAATATGCTGGAATGGATACTGTTATGTCCACAGAAAATTCACATTTAAAGATATAGAAAAAGCGAGGAAAATGTATCCTGATGCAGAAATAATTGTCCATCCTGAATGTGAACCAGATGTTCAGAAGATGGCAGATGGAGTGTATTCAACAGCAGGGATGGTGAAAAGGGTAAAGGAATCAAAATCAACCAGATTTATAATAGGGACGGAAGAAGGTTTGATATACAGATTGAAAAAGGAAAATCCAGATAAGGATTTTTACCCATTGGGAAAAAAGAGAATCTGTTACGATATGAAAAAGATAAATCTGGAAAATCTTAAAAAATCACTGGAAGAGGAAAAGTATGAGATATTGCTCCCAGATAATATAATTGAGAAGGCAAAAAAATCCCTTGAAAGAATGTTAAATTATACTTGAAGATGGAAGGAAAAGGGAGAATTATTGAATTGAAAGGAAATATCGGCATTGTTTTGATGGAAGGAAAGGGAGGGTGTAAAAACTGTAAAGTATGTAAGAAAATGGTTGAGAGAGAACCGGTAATTGAGGCAGAAAATATTGTAAATGCAAAATTTGGAGATAAAGTTGTTGTCAAAATAGATGAGAATATCCTTTTAAAAATTTCCTTTTTCCTTTATGGCATGCCCCTTATTGGTTTTATCGCTGGAATAATTTTTTCTTATATTTTAAACTCAATTCTGCTTAAAATAATTTCTTTTTTCTCCATTCTCTTATTTTTCTGGTATACAGGGTTTAGAATTGCTGAAAATTATGGAAAGAATAATAAACCACAGATAATCAGAATTGAAGGAAGAAATGGAGGGTGATATGGAATTGAAGGAAAAGGTTGAGAAGGCTGTAGAGGATGTGAGAAAAATTTTGCAGGCAGAAGGTGGAGACTGTGAGATTGTGGATGTTGAAGATGGGAAAGTGAAGGTGAGATTGAAAGGAGCATGTGCTGGATGTCCATTTGCTTCAATCACTCTGAAAATGAGGATAGAGGCAATTATAAAAGAGAGAGTCCCTGAAATAAAAGAAGTAATCCCGGTATAAATGGAAGAAAAGGAAAAATTGGAGAAATTAAAGGATATTTTGAAAAAACTGGGAAAGGTTTTGGTAGCCTATTCTGGAGGGACTGATAGTACATTCCTTCTTAAAATGGCAGTTGATGTTCTTGGAAAGGATAATGTTTTGGCAGTAACAGGGACATCACCCATATATATTGAGGAAGAGAAAAAAATATCTGAAAAGATGGCAGAAGATTTCGGAATAAAACATATATTTGTCAAGACAGAACAGTTGAAGAATAAAAATTTTATAAATAATCCTGTTGATAGATGTTATTACTGCAAAAAAGAATTATTCAGCAAACTGGAAAAAGTTGGGAAAATTTATGGATTTAAAAATATAATAGATGGCACAAATAAAGATGATGAAAAAGATTTCAGACCTGGAGAGAAAGCAAAAAATTTTTTCAATGTTTATTCACCACTTAAAGAAGCAAAAATCGGAAAGGAAGAAATAAGAAAATTATCAAAAAAACTTGGGCTTTCCACATGGAATAAACCGAATATGACATGCCTTGCCACAAGGATTCCTTATGGTGAAAAGATAACAGAAGAAAAATTGGAAAGAATAAGTAAGGGTGAGAAATTTTTAAAAAAACTTGGATTTATAAATGTCAGATTGAGAGATTACGATACAATTGCAAGGATTGAAGTTGAGATTGATAATTTTAAGAAATTGTTTGAATGCAGAGAAAGGATAATAAAGTATTTGAAGAAAATTGGGTATATCTATATTACTTTTGACCTTGAAGGTTTTAGAAGTGGAAGCATGAATGAAGTGATTTTGGAATGGAAAAAATAGCTGTTGGATTGAGTGGAGGAATTGATTCATCTGTTGCAGCATGCCTTTTAAAAGAGAAAGGGTATGAAATTGAAGGTATTTTTATGAAAATATGGGATGGGAAACAACCGAAACCAGCATGTTGTGGAGATGTTGAGAAAGTGAAGGAAGTTGCAGATATATTGGAAATACCTCTCCATATAATTGATTTGAGGAAGGAATATGAAGAGATTGTTATTGAATATTTCAAAAATGAATATATGAAAGGGAGAACCCCAAATCCATGTGTGATATGCAACAGATTTTTGAAATTCGGGGTCTTGCTTGATAAGATATCTGAAAAAAAGATATATTTTGATTATTTTGCAACAGGACATTATGCAAGGATTGGATTTGAGAAAGGAAGATATATTTTGAAAAAGGGGAAAGACCCTGATAAGGACCAGAGTTATTTCCTCTATCTTCTTAATCAAAAACAGCTTTCAAAATTGATTTTTCCTCTTGGAGATTACAAAAAGGAAAAGGTGAAAGAAATTGCAAAGATGTATAAACTTCCGGTGAGTGATAGGGAAGAGAGTCAGGATTTTATTTCACCTGATAAATTTTTCTTTTTTGATATTGGGAAAAGGGAGGGAGAAATAGTTGATAAATACGGTAATGTTCTTGGAAAACATAAAGGGATAATATATTACACAGTTGGGCAGAGAAGAGGTCTTGGAATAGCAATGGGTAAGCCTTATTATGTTATTGGAATAGATGGAAAGAATAACAGGATTATTGTTGGTGAGGAAAAAGAACTTTTTAAGAAAGAATTTATCGTAAAAAATATAAATCTTATAAGTGTTGATAAAATTGAAAAACCGGTAAGGGCGGATGTGAAAATAAGATACAAACATCCCCCATCTCCAGCGACTATAATTCCATTTGAGAAAGATTCTTTAAAAGTTATTTTTGATTATCCACAGAGAGCAATAACACCTGGTCAATCTGCAGTTTTCTACCAGGAAGATATAGTTTTAGGTGGTGGAATTATTGAAAAAGTATTGTAATTATGTGGAATGTGGTATAATAAATGCCTAAGGGAGGTGGTATAAAATGGTTGTCAATCTGGAAGAGAAGGTTATGAGTGTGATGGAGAAGGGAGCATCAAGAAAGGTAATACAGGGTATTTTAAATGCGAGTTTAAGGAATGCGGTTATAAGAAGGGCACTTATAAAAGCAATTGAGAAGGCAACTTATAAGATGTCATTTAAAGGGCCTGATAGACCTGATAAAGTAAAGGAGGACAGGTATTATATGGGAAGGGCTTTACTTTCATCAATCAATAGAGCTTTTGATTCAGGTATTATTTCAACAAACTGTCTTAAAGCACTTTCAGATATATTTCTCGGTAAAGTATTTATTGAAGGTATTTATGTGAGAAGAAATTTTGAAGAAAAGCATGGATTCAGACCTCCATGTTTTGTAACAATATCTCCAACAAATATATGTAATTTGAGATGTAAGGGCTGTTATGCTGGTGAGATATATAAACCATATACACTTAAATATGAAATTTTTGATAGAGTTATAAGTGACATCAAAAAAGAATTTGGAGCATATTTCTTTGTTATTTCTGGAGGAGAGCCATTTATGTATAGAGAAAATGGGAAGACATTGCTGGATATTCTTGAAAAACACAATGATGCTTATTTTATGGGATATACAAATTCAACATTGATAAATAAAGAAGTTGCGAAAAAATTGAGTCAATTGGGAAACTTCACACCAGCAATTTCTGTTGAAGGGTTTAAGAAAGAGACAGATGAAAGGAGAGGTGAAGGGACATTTGATAAAATAATGGAGGCAATGGACAATCTTAGAGAATACGGTGTTCCTTTCGGAATTTCTGTAACACCAACAAGATATAATGCTGAATTGCTTTTATCAGATGAATTTATAGAATTTTATTTTAAAGAAAAGGGCGCAATGTATGGATGGTATTTCCAGTATATGCCTATAGGGAGAGCACCATCTGTTGAACTTATGGTAACTCCCCAGCAGAGATATAAGATGCTTAAAAGAATATGGAAACTCGTTATTGAGGAAAGGATATTCATTGCTGATTTCTGGAATTCTGGCACTGCTTCTGATGGATGTATGGCTGCAGCAAGAGGTGGAGGATATTTCTATATAATGTGGGATGGAACAATAACCCCATGTGTATTCATACCTTTCAAAGATAAAAACCTTGGAAACCTTTACAGATTATATGAAGAAGGAAAGACAATAACTGATGCTATAAACTCTCCATTATTTAAAAGAATAAGAGAATGGCAGAATAATTACTGGATAAACCAGCCAAAAGAAAAATGTGGAAATTTACTTGCCCCATGCATTATAAGAGACAATTCAGAAGAATTTTACAGGATAGTGAAGGATACAGAGGCAATTCCAATAGATGAAGGGGCAGAACAATACCTTAAGTTCATTGAAGAAGGAAAGATGCCTGAATATAATAGAAAATACAGGGAACTTGTTGACCCCTTATGGGAGAAAGAATATCTCGGCAAAAAATAATTTAACGGTGGAAATAAAATTCAACTATATCGCCATCTGATAATGTTGAATCAGGGCCAAGAAATTTCAGCATTCCCATATTCTTTGCCTTCTGGAATGAGCCAATTTCCAGAAAATCTTTATATTTAAGCACAGCAGCCTTTATAAATCCCTTTTCAATATCTGTATGGATTTTCCCTGCTGCTTTTCTTGCTTGCAGATTTTTATTTATTATCCATCCCTGAGCAATATCTCCTTTAATTGTATAAAAAATTATACAGGAAAGGGTTTCCAGAATCTTTCTGTAAAAAATTTCAAAATCAGGGTTTTCAGAATCTCCATAAATGAAAGGAATTTTCAAATTTTCAACTTCCCCTTTATCTCCATTTATAAATACTAAAATTTTTTTAAGTGTGAGAAGCTGGAATCCAGAAATCTCCTTTTTTTCATCTTCAGATAGTTCTCCAAGCAATTTTTCTTCTTTCAAAATTTTAAGCGATTTTTCCAGAACTTTTAAAGTCTTTTCGGGAATATCTTTTTCATTCTTTTTGATTATATTTTCAATCCTCTCAATATCATGGAAGGTAAGTTCCATAATAAGTGAAGAAATTTCATCTTCAGGATTTAAACCATCTTTAAAATTTTTAACAACACAGAGTAAAAGGTCTGCTTTGTAGAGATTTTCAAAATATTGTGGAGGGAATCCTTCGCTTTCAGGGAAACCCTTTAAATCCCAGAATTCAAATTCAGGAAACTTTACCTTCTTTATCTTTAAAATTTCTGCTATTTTTTCAAGCCTTTTGTCTCTGAAAATCCCAATACCTATGTTTGGTTTGAATGGGTCAAAGATTTCTTCCTCTTTCCCTGTTAATTTTTTAAAAAGAGTTGTCTTTCCACTTCCACTGTATCCAAAGATACATGTCCTATCCATCAAATTTAATTTTTATATTTGTATTTTTTATCTTATCGATTAACATAAAAATTCTATCTTTATCATCAACTTTCAAAAAAATCTCAGGACAATTTAAAATTGATAGATAATCAATTAAAGATAAAAGTTCATCTTTACTCAATTGAGAAATCCTTTTATACTCCATCTCTTTCCCAAACTCTTCCCTGTTGATTCTGGAAAATCTCCTCTCAGAATCTTCTTCACCTTCTCCAATAAATAGACGGAGATTTTTCTCTTCTGAATATCTTTTTAACTTCTCTTCAATATAATTTATGATTTCCTTGAAAGTATTCAATGATTCCTCACTGTAAAATTCTCTTCCTGTGATAATCTCAATGCCTCTCCTTATCCCTGAGATTCCAACAATGTAAATCCCCTCTTCAAATTTTAAAGGGATATTTATTTTCTCAAATATTGAAATTTCTCTTATAAAATCCCTTTTCTGAACAAATCCATCAACAACCTTTCTGATTATATCATCAAGATTTTTAAATATATCACCTTTTGAAATATGGGCTATTTTTGGAAAGTTTATATCAATTTTATCCACAGCAAAAATAATATCATCTTTGTATTTTCCAAAAACAATGTTATTTAAAGGAATTTTCTCAAAAATCTCAATTATCTTTCCGATATCTTCGTTTAGATGTAAATTTAAAATTGGATTTTTCAATGGATAGAATTCTTCAATACTTTTTATATCAAGCCCAATCAATGTTATTCTTTTTGTGAAATATTTTGTAAGAAGATCAAGCAGACTTGATAAATCACTTCCAGTTTTTTCTTTTAAAATCACAGGATTTAAAGATATTGAGAAAAATTTATCTATTTGAGAAATATTGTTTATATTTATCTCACCTTTTAAATGTGAATTTGAGACTTCCTGAGAAAAGACCTCCATTAATGCAAAATCTTTTTTAATTCTTTTTCCAATCTCCATTGATAAAGCATCAGGGTCTTTCCCATAATTTTTTATCAGATTTTTTAAATCAAAAACAGAAATTCCCACTTGTGAATGTTTATTCCTTTCCCTTTCAAAACCATATTCTATAAGCTTCACATTTACAAGTTCCCTTATCATCTGAGTTGATAAATTTTTTAATTTTGAAGAGACTATCAATTCCTCAACTTCCATTACAATAAAATCAGCAATATTTTCAGGAAGGCCTGTTTCCTTAATAATTGTTTCTACAACCTTTTTCCTGTCCCACTTTGATATCTTATCCGTACTTATCACATCTACAGAATGTGCTATTAATTCCCTTTCCTTCTTTGTCTCTTCCTTTTCTTTCAAAAATCCTTCTGTTTTCCCCTCTTTAATTTTCCTTATCCTGCTTCTTTTCTCCCTGTAAAGGATATATGCTTTTGCAGTCTTTGCATGGCCTGTCTTTATTAAAACCCTTTCAACTATATCCTGTATCTCCTCAACAGATGGTATATCACCGTTGTAATAATTCTCAAGATAAAGTGTTACTGCTTCTGCAAGGTCTTCTGCCAGGTATCTGTCATGTCCTCCAACACTCTGGGCTGCCTTGAAAATTGCATCAGCAATTTTACTCTTATCAAAAGGGACAATTCTTCCATCCCTTTTTCTCACAAATTTAATCTTTCCCATTTTTGCTTTTTAAAGTCTATCAATTATATAATAGAAACGGAAAATAGACAACCCTGGTAAAATACAAATATGGAGGAAAGATTCCTTATTGCAAAAAAAATTATAAAGGAAGTTGGAGAATTTTTAAAGAGTGAGAGGAAAGGAGAAAATGTATTGAAAAATTTGAGGTTTGATATAAAGATCAAGCAGGATATTGAAAGTGAGAATCTCATTTTGAAAAGGATAGAGGAAAGATTTCCATATGATGGATGGGTAAGTGAAGAGAAAGGGAAAAAAGAATCTTCTTCT
>Ga0164318_10005958_pt1 | contig 11802 bp, 8 predicted proteins | sample GuaBasSedimGuay9_FD_113734 | JGI IMG/M metagenome (GOLD analysis project Ga0164318, IMG submission 113734) | Subseafloor sediment microbial communities from Guaymas Basin, Gulf of California, Mexico - Guay9, Core 4571-4, 0-3 cm | ecosystem: Environmental > Aquatic > Marine > Hydrothermal vents >... | reverse complement strand
GAACAGTTACCATTTGGCCAAAGGACTTTAAATTTTTTCTTAAATCACCATTGATTGGCTGGGGGTTTTATGCTGACAGAATTTTTCCAGAAGCAGGCCATGCTCATAACGCTATTTTGCATGCCTTAATCCAGACAGGAATAATTGGCACCATTTTTTTTGGTCTTGCTTTTGTCTGGGCCTGGATTGTCTTATTTAGATTTTTCAAAAAACCTCTTATAATAAAGGAAGAAATAATAAAAGAAGAAAGTTCTCTTTTGATTGAAACGGCTGGCATATTAGCTTTCTTTACAATCAGAGGCATAACCGAATCAAGCGGGGCTTTTTTTGGGACAGATTGGCTTATTTTAGCCCCTCTTCTGGCCTATATTGCGGCCTTAAATCAAAAAAAAGAAAATGTTAAAAAAGGCTAAAGAAATTCCTTCAATTGAAGTTTTGGGCAATAGAGTTCACATGGTTCAAATTCCTGAGGTTGTAGAATTAATGAGTTATTGGATTGAACAGGAAAGAGAAAAATTCCATTGGATTATTGTAACGGGAATGCATGGGATAATAGAGGCTTATCGAAAAAAAGATTTCAAAAAAATTCTTAACTCGGCCAATCTTTTTGTTCCAGACGGGATTTCTTTAGTTTGGATAGCCCGCTTTCGGGGTTTTCATCTTAAAAAAAGGGTTTCAGGAGCTGATTTGATGCTCGAATTTTTTAAAGTTGCTAATCAGAAAGGCTACAAAAATTTCTTTTACGGAGATAGTGAAGAGACACTCCATTTGCTGGTTAAAAAACTATCGGCAAAATTCTCGAAACTTAAAATAAGCGGTTTTTATTCGCCTCCTTTTCGAGATTTAACTGAGGAAGAAGACAAAGAAATTATTAAAAAAATTAACAGCGCAAAACCTGATATTTTATGGATTGCCTTGGGCTTGCCAAAACAGGAAAGATGGATATTTGAACATAAAGAAAAGCTGAAAGTGCCAATTGTTGTGGGGGTAGGAGCTGCCTTTAAATTTTTAAGCGGGAAAGTAAAAAGAGCACCGGCTTGGATAGGAGATTTAGGGTTTGAATGGTTGTGGAGATTTTTTCAGGAACCTTGTAAGCTTTGGCGCCGAGTTTGTTTGGATATACCTATGTTTGTTGGATTAGTTTCGGTAGAGATGATTAGGCGGAAGCTTCAAAAAAAGTTGAAGATGGGGGTGGGACTTAGCAGAGCAAAAAATAAATAACAAAAGATAAGTAAAAAAGAAAAAATTTTTAATAATTTAATAATTAGTAAACAATACATAAACATGAAAAAAAAGAAAGTTCTCATTACGGGTGGGGCCGGATTTATAGGCCACCACTTAGCAAGATTTTTAAAGAAAAAAGGATATTGGGTAAGGGGGGTGGATATCAAGAAGCCCGAGTTTTCTGGAATGGATGATTTTGATGAATTCTTGTTGTTGGATTTACGCTATTGGAAGAACTGTCTTAAAGCAACGGAGGGAATGGATGAAGTTTATGCTTTAGCCGCCAATATGGGAGGAATTGGATTTATTACATTTCATACTTCAGACGTTTTATATGATAATGTTTGTATCAACGCCAATACTGCTCAGGCCTGCAAAGAAAATGAAGTTAAAAGATTGTTTTTTTCTTCTTCTGCCTGTGTTTATCCTACTTTCAAACAAGAAAATCCAAATGTTGCTGGTTTGAAAGAATCTGATGCCTATCCCGCTTTTCCTGACAGCGAATATGGCTGGGAAAAGTTATTTTCCGAGAGAATATATAGTAGTTTTTCAGACTTCTATGAAGTAAGGATAGCTCGCTATCATAATATTTATGGGCCAGAGGGCACATATGAAGGAGGAAGAGAAAAAGCGCCGGCCGCTCTCTGTCGAAAAATAGCTTTAGCCAAAGATAAAGATAAAATTGAGATATGGGGGGATGGCCGACAATCGAGGTCGTTTTGCTATATTGAGGATTGTTTAGAGGGAACTTTCAAACTAATGAGATCAAGTTATAAAAAGCCCCTGAATATTGGTTCAGATAGATTAATAACCATTAATGATTTTGTAGATTTAATTACTAAAATTGCAGGCAAGAAGATTATAAAAAAGCATGATTTAACTAAACCCCAAGGAGTTCGGGGAAGAAATGCCGACATCGCTTTGGCGAAAAAGGTTCTGAATTGGAAACCAAAGGTTTCCCTGGAAGAGGGAATAGAAAGGACATATCATTGGATAGAAAAAGAACTTAGGAAACGGGGGAAGATAAACAATCCTTAATAGAATGATTAGCCGGAAAAGGATTTTAAAAATTTTTCTTCTAGTAGGAGATTTAATTCTTGTTTATGCGAGTCTGATATTAGTTTTGGCTATCAGATACGGGGATTTTTCTTTTTGGCCTGGGTCCCAGACTCGAGTTTTTGTCCGACATTTTTCCTTTATTGCTGTTTTTTGGATTTTGCTTCTTTTTTTGCTGGATTTTTATAAAATTCCGCCCCTAAAGAATGTTTCTGATTTCTTTTGCAATTTAATAATATTCTCGGTCTCGGCCGGTTCAATAGCCACGATTTATTTTTATCTACAATCTCAACCCGGCCTGACCCCAAAGACAATTTTGGCCTTGGATGTTTTTCTTTTTTCTTTGTTTTTGGCTTTTTGGAGATTTTTGGTTGCCAAGGGGCTTGAAATTTTAGGGGTAAAAGAGAAAATAGTTTTAATCGGTCCTTGCTCGGGGCTTTCCAGAGAGGAGATTCATAAGGGAGGATTTAAGCTAATAAAAAGATTTGATTTAAGTTCTTTAAAGGTTTCTGACCTTAAAAAATGGGTTGAGAAGGCAGATTCGGTTGTTTTCGAGCCAGGTCTTCTAAAGAGGGAAAAATTGGTAAGGGAAATTTTTGAAAAATTGCCTCTTAAAATCAACTATATAAGTTTTCCTGAGTTTTACGAAGAAGTCTTGGGCAGGGTGCCTTTAGATAAGGTTGACGAGGCATGGTTTTTGACCGATTTGTCCCGGCCAGAGAGAAAATTTAATCAGCTTATCAAGAGGGTCTTTGATATTTTCTTTTCTGTTATCGGTCTTTTTTTTACCGTTGCCTTCTTTCCTTTTATCGCTTTGGCAATCAAGATTGATTCTAGAGGACCTATATTTTATTGCCAGAAAAGAATAGGCAAAAACAGAAAGATTTTTACTGTTTGTAAATTTAGAACAATGAAGCATATTCCCGGCGGTTGCCAAAAGGCTTGGAGAGAGAAAGAAGCGGATCAGATAACAAGGGTGGGCAGATTTTTAAGAAGGAGTTTCTTGGACGAAATGCCTCAATTTTGGAACGTTTTAAAAGGAGAACTGAGTTTTGTGGGGCCTAGGCCGGAGTGGGTAAGGTTGGCCGAAACTTTTGAGAAAGAAATTCCTTTTTATTTCCAGCGATATTTAGTTAAACCCGGTCTTACCGGTTGGGCCCAGATTAATTTTCCGGCCTCAACTTCAGTAAAGGAAGCAAGAGAGAAATTCGAATACGATCTTTATTACATTAAAAACCGGTCTTTTCTTCTGGATTTGGGAATTATTTTAAAAACGGTTCGAATTATTTTTCGACGTTAGCCCTTGACAAGTTTCCTAGGATTAAGTTCAGGGACTGGTTTTGTTGGTCGGACAAGTAGGGCGAAGATTAATGAAATATTAGCCAAAAAGGATTGACAATAATTTAAAATTTTGTTAGGATAAAAGCGTGAGTGCGATCCCGAGAGTAATCGAGGGACTCCATTCTGTGTCGGCAAAAGACCTCACCTAGGCGAGGTCTTTTGCTTTTTATATTTTGTCAATTTTGTTTAATGTTTTTTTATTTGGTTGTTTTTATTAGTTTTGTTTAATTTTCAGTTCCCCTGGTTCATTCACGGTCGGATGGCTTTAATGGTTGACTTTATCTCGTAATGATTTAAAATGAAATTGGGTCAGGGGGATAGCACTCACAAAAGACTAAGAATTGGAGTAACTCCCCTGGCCCGTCCAAAAACCCGTTTTACGGGTTTTTGGTTTTTTCTTGAAAGGGTGTTAAGATATTCTATAATGACAGGAAAGGCCAAAATCGAATCCTTGATTAAAAATATTCAAAAGGATGTTCTTTTAGCGCCTTATACCACTTTTAAAATTGGCGGCCCGGCCGAGTATTTTCTGGTAGCCAGGACAAAAGAAGAATTAGTTAAGGCAATAAAAACGGCTCAGGATTTAAAAATTCCTTACTTTATTCTCGGCGGCGGCTCGAAAATGCTGATAAGTGACCGAGGTTTTTCAGGTTTAGTCGTTAAGACAGAAAACCAAGAATGCGAAGTCCGGGGCGAGAAAATAATTGCCGAAGCGGGTGTTCCTCTGGCAAGGCTGGTAGAGTTGGCAACCCAAAATTCTCTCTCTGGACTAGAATTTGGAGTTGGCATTCCCGGAACAATAGGAGGGGCGGTTCATAACAATGCGGGCATTCCCAAAGATTGGATTTTTGGTTGGGCGATTGGTGATCAAATTGAGAGCGTTACTTTGTTGATGGCCGATGGGAAAATTAAAACAGTAAACCGAAAGTGGATGGAGTTTGGTTATCGGGAAAGTCGTTTAAAGCGATATCCTCAAGGAGAGAAACCGGTTATTCTTTCGGTTGTTTTGAGACTCAAAAAGGCCAAAAAGGCAACGATTGAGAGGTTGATAAAAGAAAAAGTTCAAAAAAGAAAAGAAAAAATTCCCCCTGGTCCTTCGGTCGGTTGTATTTTTAAAAATCCGCCCAATAGTTATGCCGGTTTATTAATAGATAAATGCGGATTAAAAGGAAAACAAATTGGAAAGGCCCAGATTTCTCCAAGGCATGCCAATTTTATTATTAATCTCGGTGACGCCAAAGCCGAAGATGTTCTTCGATTAATTAATTTAGCCAAAAGGGAAGTAAGAAAGAGATTTGGGCTAGAACTTAGGGAGGAGGTTCAGTATTTAGGGTTTTGATTATTTTTTCTATTTTGCTATCATTAAAACACATGAAAATTATCATTAAAGCAACCAATATTAAGTTAACAGAAGCATTAGAGGAATGGGTGAGAATGAAATTAGAGCCTTTGGCTCGTTTTGAGAAGTCCTTGGAGGAAAAAGATGTTTTACCTTCTCTTAGAGAAAAGCCAAGAGTAGAGATTTGGACAGAAATAGGCAAGACAACCTATCATCATCGGAAAGGCGATGTTTTTCGAGCTGAAATTCAAATAAGGTTGCCCAAGAAAAGCATCAGGGCCGAAGCGGTCTCTGATGATTTAAGGGCGGCGATTGTTGAGGCCAGAGACGAAACAGCTCGTCAATTGAAACGATACAAAGAAAAATTCCTCAATTTTTAATTAGAAAGAACTATGTCTCTTTTTGCGAAGATTTTTGGAGATGCCAATGAAAGGTATCTTAAAAAAATAAAGCCAGTCATAGAGGCAATAAACAAACTCGAACCAAGGTTCGAGAATTTTTCTGATAGGGAATTAAAGGAAAAGACCAGTGAGTTTAGGGCAGAGTTAGAAAAGATAAAATCAGTCAAGGATTTGAAAAATTATCTGGACAGGATTTTGCCGTCTGCTTTCGCTCTTGTTAGAGAAGCGGCCAAAAGAACTTTGAATCAGCGCCATTTTGATGTTCAGTTAATGGGGGGAGTGGCAATGCATCAAGGAAAAGTAGCCGAAATGAAAACAGGTGAAGGCAAAACTTTGGCTGCTACCTTGCCAGCTTATTTGAATGCTTTGCCGGGCCAAGGGGTTCATATTATTACTGTTAATGATTATTTAGCCAGAAGGGACACGGTTTGGATGGGACAAATCTATCATTTTTTAGGTCTTTCGGTCGGCTGTTTAAATCACGAGCAGAGCTTTCTTTATGACCCGAATTACAAAAAACCAGATAAAAGCCGAGACGAAATTCGGGATGAATTAGGAGGTTTCTTGGTAGTCCAGGACTTTCTTCGGCCGTGCTCAAGAAAAGAAGCCTATTTAGCCGATATTACCTATGGCACCAATAATGAATTTGGCTTTGATTACTTGCGAGACAATTTGGTTTATCAGCCGACTGCCATTGTTCAAAGGGAATTAAACTTTGCTATTTTAGACGAAATTGATTTTATCCTCATTGACGAGGCCCGAACTCCTTTAATTATTTCCGCTCCTGACGCTAAGGCTTCAGAAATGTATCGCCAGTTTGCCAAAATTGTTCCTTTATTAAAGGCAGAGATTGATTATGAAGTCGACGAGGAGAGAAAAGTAGTCACTTTAACCGAAAAAGGAATTAAGAAAGTGGAAGAAATTCTAGGAATAGACAATGTCTATGCTCAGGAGGGAATAGATTATTTGTATCATTTAGAGCAGGCCCTGAGGGCTCAGGCAATTAATCCTTCGGACGGCAAGCCCTTGTTTGCCAAAGATAGAGATTATATTGTTAAAAACGGCAAGGTGATTATTGTTGATGAGTTTACTGGAAGATTGATGCCCGGTCGTCGTTGGTCGGGCGGTCTTCATCAAGCAATTGAGGCTAAAGAAGGAGTAGAGGTTTTGCCCGAGTCGCGAACTTTGGCAACTATTACTTTCCAGAATTATTTCCGACTTTATCAGAAGTTAGCCGGAATGACCGGTACAGCCGTTACTTCGGCTGAAGAATTTGATAAAGTTTATAATTTGGACGTAATTTGTATCCCTACGAACAAGCCGATGATTAGAAAAGATTTTCCCGATAGAGTTTATCGCACAGAAAAAGGCAAATTTCAGGCGATTGTTGAAGAGGTTAAAAAAAGACACCAAAGGGGCCAGCCGATTTTGATTGGCACTAGATCAATCGAAAAAAACGAGTTCTTGGCTAAACTTTTAAGAAGAGAAGGGATTACTTGCCAAGTATTGAATGCCAAACATCACGAGAAGGAGGCGCAAATTATTGCCCAGGCGGGCAAATTAAGGGCGGTGACAGTGGCCACCAATATGGCCGGCAGGGGAGTGGATATATTACTCGGGGGATACCCGCCAGCAAAAATCAAAAATCAAAAATCAAATCTCAAAAATGAAGATAAGGAGGGTGAATTATATAAAAAATGGCGGGAAGAACAAGAAAAAGTTAAAGCGTTAGGAGGATTACATGTGATTGGCACCGAAAGGCACGAAGCGAGAAGGATTGATGATCAATTAAGAGGAAGGGCCGGAAGGCAGGGAGATGTCGGTTCGAGTCAGTTTTTTCTTTCTTTGGAAGACGAATTATTAAGAGTTTTTGGTGGCGAAAGAATCGAAAGAATTAAGACTTTAATGGAGAAAACTAATTTTCCGGAAGATCAGCCGATTGAGTCAAAACTTCTTTCCAAAACCATTGAGGCGGCTCAGGCCAAAATCGAAGGATTTCACTTTGATATCAGGAAAAATCTTTTAGATTATGACGATGTGGTTAATAAACATCGGGAAGTTTTTTACCGGAAAAGAAGGGAGATTTTGATGGCTTCGGTCGATTCGTTTCGAGAAAGATTGCTCCGGATTTGGCAAGAGCAGGGATTTTCAGAGCAGGAATTTAGCCGGAAAGAAAAGGATTTGGGCAGAGAGAACTTTTTAAAAACGGCCAGGTTTTTAGCCTTGCGGATCCTGGATTTTTATTGGATGCATCATCTGGAAGACATGCAGTGGCTTAAGGAATCAGTCAGATTAAAGGCCTTTGGCAATTTAAACCCTTTGGTTGTTTATAAAACAGACGGGTATCAAATTTTCCAGGAAATGATTTTGGAAAGCGAAAAAACATTAATCAAGACGTTAACAAAATTAGAAACTTTAAAGAAAAATCAAATTCCCCAAAGAACAGTTAGGCCGGCAGAGAGAAGAGGGGGTCAAAAAAAACCGGGCCGGAATGATCCTTGTCCATGCGGGGCAACCTATCCAGACGGTCGGCCCAAGAAATATAAACATTGCCACGGCCGAGTCGTTTAGAAGAATTTAATGGACCAGAAACGCTAATTGACAAAGATTTCCAGCAATGTTAGAATAGAAAAACATGGTTTTTAACTATCAAGAAATTTGCAGCGACCTTCTTGATGATTTGCCGGAAAGAACAAGAAAAGTGCTCGTTAAGCGTTTTGGCTTAGGAACAGGCAAAAAAGAGTCCCTGCAATCGGTTGGCGAAGAATTAGGCATCAGCCGTGAAAGAGTCCGCCAAATTCAAGAGGCGGGACTTTTTGAGTTGAGAAAAAGGGCAGAAAAATACAGGCCTATTTTCAGTTTTTTCAGTAATCAGTTAAAAACGACCGGGAATTTGCGAAAAGAAGATATTCTTTTAAAAATCCTGGGGCTTCAGTCATTTGAACAAGAGGTTTTTTTCTTGCTGTCCTTGGCAGATGGTTTTGACCGTTTTTTAGAAACCCAAAGATTTCACACTCTTTGGACGATTGATCGCAATGCCTTAGATTTGGCCCAAAAAGCGACCGAGAAAGTGTACCAGGTTTTAAGAAAAAAATCACGACCAGTAGAAACAGAAGAATTAGAGTCTTTTGGGGGAATGAAATTGAATATTCTTCTAGCCTATTTAGAGGTTTCAAAGTTTATTCAGAAAGGTCCTCAAGGTCTTTGGGGTCTGAGCGATTGGCCGGAAATCAATCCTAAGGGAGTGAGAGACAAGGCCTATATTATTTTTACCAGAGAAAAGAGACCGCTTCATTTTCGAGAAGTGGCCCAACTGATTAACGAAAGCGGCCTTTTTAATTCTACTAAAAAAGCCCATCCTCAAACTGTTCATAACGAGTTAATCAAAGACGAAAGATTTGTCCTGGTCGGCAGGGGCCTTTACGCTTTAGAAGAATGGGGTTATCAGCCCGGGACAGTTAAAGATATCATCATTAAGATTTTTAAAGAAGTTCAGAAGCCGCTGACCAAAGAGGAAATAATTGAAAAGGTTTTAGAACAAAGGTTTGTGGCTAAAAATACTATCTTGTTGAATTTGCACGACAGAAAATATTTCAGAAGGAATTCCCAGGGGAAATACGAGCCCCTGCTTTCTTAGTTTTAAGAATTAAGAAGTTAAGAGGGTTAAAATAAGAAGGTTAAAATTTATGACAGATACTTTTGTCCAGTTAGAAGGAATTAAAGTTTTTGCTTTGGAATTATTAAAAATTTGGGTTTTGCCTATAATTAAGGCCTGGTGGTGGGTTTTGCCCCCTTTTTTGTTAATTAAGCCCGCTAGATTTTTTTGGCTTTGGTGGCGTCAGGAAAAGGCTTGGAAAGAACGAAAGTGGGTGCTTTTAGAAATCAAATTGCCAAGAGAGACTTTAAAGCCCATTAAAGCAATGGAGGAAGTTTTTGGCACTTTTTATATGGTGGCTACTGATAATGAACCAGGTAATTTTAGGGAAAAATGGATTGAAGGCTGTACTACTTTCTTTCCTTCTCTTTCTTTAGAGAGCGTTAGCCTGGGAGGTCAAATTCATTTTTATATTAGAACAGAGACCGCTTATCGTGATTGGATAGAATCAGCTATCTATTCTCAATACCCAGAGGTGGAAATTACCGAAGCCGAGGACTACACTCAATTGGTGCCTCAAGATATTCCCAATAGCAAATGGAATTTGGAGGGAAAAGATTTTGTTTTGAAAAAAAAGGATTGTTATCCAATTAAAACTTATGAACAATTTGAAACAGGCACGGAAACAAAAGAAGAAAAAAGAGTAGACCCAATGGCCAAACTCTTGGAAGCCCTTTCTGTTCTTAAAGAGGGCGAACAGGTCTGGATTCAGATTTTGCTTAATGATCCCAAGGTCAATAAGCCTAATTACGATTGGGTTAAAGAAGGCGAGGCGGTTCGGGACAAGCTAGTTAAAAGACCAGGGGCGCCCCCGCCGCCAAAACCAATGATTCAGGAGGCAATTGAAATTATTCGCAAGGGAGCGGCCGAAAAAGGAGAGAAAAAAGAAGACAAAAAAGGAGCTATCCCGCCAGAAATGAGAGTGACGCCGGGAGAAAGAGGAATTGGGAAAGAGGTGGAAAAAAAGATTTCAAAACCAGGATTCGGCGCCACCATCAGGGTTGTTTATTTAGGTAGACGAGACGTCTTTTTTAAGCCCCATATAGCCCTGCCTATTAGTTTTATTGTTGCCTTTAATACTTCTCATCTCAACCGTTTTGGCACTCTTGATGCCACTAATACTAAAGTCAAGTCTGTTTTCTTCTGGCTGGACGAAAGAAGGGCCTTTTTGAAAAAGAGAAAGATGTTTAGGAATTATGTGATGAGGCTGACGCCTTTGTTTCCTTTTCGGGGAGGCACCTCGGTTTTAAACGCTGAAGAATTGGCTTCACTTTTTCATTTTCCTGGAAGGACATCAGCTCCTGCTCCTTTTGCTCCTCGAATCGAAGTTAAAGGAGGCGAAGCCCCTCCAGGCTTGCCAGTAGAATAAAACACGATCGTATTGCCGTATTTGTTATATTTATTTATATTGCTAAATTGATGGAGAAGAAAAAAATATTTACAATTGAACGATATTAGTGCCTATAAAGTAGCTTTCTGGTTGTCGAATTGTGTTTGGAGAATTGTAATGATTATAAGTTTTGCTGACGATAAATTATCAATATAACAATTTAACAATATAGCATGGCGCTACTACAATGAGCGTTAATGATATTAATTTTTTTGCCGAGACCACCTTCAGGAATCAAAGAAGGAAGTTTGGCATTAAACTAGATGACCGGCGGAAACATATGTATATTATCGGCAGGACAGGAATGGGCAAAACCTCTTTGATGGAGAATATGGCTGTTCAAGACATTCAGCAAGGAAGGGGACTGGCTTTCATTGATCCTCATGGCGAGACGGCTCAGCGGCTTTTGGATTTTATTCCCGCTCATCGGATTAACGACGTTATCTACTTTAATCCGGCCGATATGGACTATCCGATTGCTTTTAATTTTATGGAGCGAGTTGGGGCCGAAGCTAGGCATTTGGTCGCCTCAGGTCTTTTAGAAGTTTTTAAGAAGATTTGGCCTGATGTCTGGTCAGCCAGAATGGAATATATTTTGAGCAATACCATTTTGGCCCTATTGGAATATCCGAACTCGACTCTTTTGGGAGTTAATCGAATGCTGGCCGACGCCGAGTTTAGAAAAAGAGTAGTTGAGAGAATTACCGATCCGGTAATCAAGGCCTTTTGGACAATGGAATTTGCCAGATACACGGGCAGATACGAAGTTGAAGCGACAGCGGCTATTCAAAACAAGATTGGTCAACTTATTTCCGCTCCCTTAATTAGAAACATTATTGGTCAAGTTAAGTCAAAGATTAATATGAGAGAGATTATGGACAGTCAGAAAATTTTGATTGTCAATCTTTCTCGGGGAAAAATCGGGGAAAACACCTCTCTTCTTTTGGGTGGTCTCTTGATTACCAAACTTCAGTCAGCCGCAATGTCGCGGGTGGATATTCCCGAAGAAGAAAGAAAAGATTTTTTTCTTTATGTTGACGAATTTCAGCATTTTGCCACTCGAGCTTTTACCAATATTCTGTCCGAAGCAAGGAAATATCGGCTTTGTCTCTGTTTGGGTCACCAATATATTTCTCAAATGGAAGAGGAGGTAAGAGATGCTGTTTTCGGAAATGTCGGCACTATTATTGCTTTCCGGGTGGGGGCTGATGATGCCGAGTATTTAGAAAAAGAGTTCGCTCCTGAATTTACGGCTGAAGATCTTGTCAATTTGCCTAAATATCATATCTATTTGAAATTAATGATTGATGGTGTGCCTGGTCGTCCTTTTTCAGCTCGCACTTTGCCGCCGCCGGCGCCTCTTTCCAAATCAAATCGGGAAAAAATCATTAAGGTT
>Ga0164318_10005957_pt1 | contig 11802 bp, 11 predicted proteins | sample GuaBasSedimGuay9_FD_113734 | JGI IMG/M metagenome (GOLD analysis project Ga0164318, IMG submission 113734) | Subseafloor sediment microbial communities from Guaymas Basin, Gulf of California, Mexico - Guay9, Core 4571-4, 0-3 cm | ecosystem: Environmental > Aquatic > Marine > Hydrothermal vents... | reverse complement strand
TCGAAGAATCTCCTATGTTTACGAGAGGGAGACTCTTCGTTCACTAATCTTAGCTCCGCTAAGACACGTTCTCTCAGAGTGACACATCAACGCTTTTTTATTGGGGGGAGTGAACGGTTACCTCCTTTTTGCTAAGTCAGTAAGCGGTGGGTGTGCTGCGCAGTGTCTAGCGAATTGGCGTTGCACCTCGTTTTTAGGTTGGAATCACCAGACCCCTGGAATTAATCGATATTGAGTTTCCTTCGCGTAGTCAATATAACCATCTAGCTCTAATTCCTCGTGATATTGCCCTCATATCTACCCCGTCCGTTGGACACCCTTTCCTCTTGCCAAGGGCACGTCTCTGGTGTCCCAAAATTGGGAGAGGGGGGATGGGGGTTGGAGCAGGGTTGTTCAATTCTAAGAAATAATATCAAGTAACCAAGACTTCGGAAGTCTTCCACCAAGTATTTTGAAGATAAAACAAGCCTGAAAGGTATCATCTCAATATTTTGGGGTGAGGCTAAGACCGCCGAGGTTTTTGTAGTGCAAACCTCGGTGGTCTTGTCCCTGTTTGTTGAGAAGATACCCTGAAAGCATAAAATGTAACCAAATAAGGCATTTCTGAGACTTCCGAAGTCTGGTCGGTGTAGAACTGAACAGCCCTGGGGGTCATATGCTTAAGGAAGATCGTCAAATATTGACGAAGGCGCAAAAGCAACACCTACCATGCTGGGCCCAGTGTGTGCGCCTAGGACAAGCGAAATGGTCCCTAGTGGCAGCCAAGTACATTCAAATTGTTCGTCAACGAGTTTACGTAACAAAATTGCTCCTTCAGGGTTATGAGAGTGAAGCACCTGCACCCGTAAAGCGCTGCCTGGTTCATGTTGTTTGGCTATTCGATTAACTAATTTTTTTAGAGCTTGTTTGAAAGTGCGTACCTGTCCAAGCTGCACATAAGTCCCGTTTACTTTTTCAACGCCAATTAATGGCTTGATATTCAGCAGGGAGGCTATTATCCCTTTCATGTGGCTGATTCGTCCGCCGTGAATTAAGTATTTGAGTTCATTTAAAGTGTATATGCTATCGCTGGCGGCGCTGATTTTTTCTAATAGAGCCAAAACCTGTTCTTTATCCCACCCCGCTTTCAGGGCCTGAGCGGCTGCTTTCACTTGCCATCCAGCTGCGCTTGATAAGGTTTTTGTATCAACAAGAGTAATATTTGCCTCTGGTACCATCTCTGCGCCCGCTCTGGCCGAATTAAATGTACCACTCAACCCAGAGGTCATGTGTATAGACAATATATTTGGATCGGTTAACGCTAACCGCCGATAGAGTTCGGCAAAGTCTCCCGCTGAGGGTTGCGATGTGATAGGCAGCGCATCAGTTTTTGCCATTAGCTCGTAGAAAGCAGCAGGTTGAATATCTACGCCCTCGTGATAAGATTTGCCTTCCAAAGTGACTACGAGGGGCATAATATGAATGTTTAAATCATCCAATTGCTCAGGTGATAAACCAACATCAGTTCCACTATCAGTTACAATTTGCATTTTGATTTCTCCTTAAGGTATTTATAACTCTAGCCACATGACACTTATGCTGAAAAACTTTTTTCGGACACGGAAAACGCGGATTTTTCTGTGAAAAAACAAAAAAGAATCCGTGAAAATCAGTGTCAATCTGTGTCCAAATTAAAACTGTCGGGTAGCTAGTTATAACTTTGGGTTACAGGAGTACACAGGGTTTCGCTTTGAATGTGGATCACTCTTAGCTTGACCAAACCCCTGTAATTTTCTTTATCTTGAATACCCAAACGTTCCCAACAGTTCCCCAACCTGGCGGTATTCCCCATCCAAGTACGCAAATGGTTTGGCTTTATCAAAGTCAATGCGCCCATGTTCGTTGAGGATGGTTTCATCTACTTGTACAGCGACTACCTCGCCTATGAATAGATCATGAATCCCCAGCGAGAAAGTTTCTCGTAAGCGGCATTCAATGTTGACCGGGCATTCAGCGATGAGTGGAACGACTACTTCTGTCCCAGCAGATTTGGTGAAGCCGCAGGATACCCATTTATCCTCATCCCGCCCTGATACAATCCCGCAGTAATCTAGCTCTTTGGCCTGTTCCATGCTAGGTAAATTGATAACGAATTCACCCTCTTGCTGAATAAGGTGATATGAATGTCGGCTGGGACGCATCCCAAGGCCAATTAGCGGCGGTTTCGAGCAAAGTGTTCCCACCCAGGACAGGGTGATGATATTAGCCTCCGCGCCAGTCCCGCAACTAACCATCACGGCGGGGACGGGGTAAAGGGCAGTTGTAGGTTTCTGGGTTATTTTTGTCATTTCATATTCCTTGGGGTTAGGGATGTGAGGTGTCTGAGGGGCGTAATAGTTTTGACGAGTACTTGCTAGACATCTAATTGCGTAACTATCCAGCTACCAATCCATACCTCAACGCCAGCACCGCCGCCTGGGTGCGGTCAGATACGCCCAATTTCCGAAAAATGTCGCTGGTGTAGTTTCGTACCGTTCCCTCTGTTAAGTACAACTGCTCGGCGATATTGGCATTGGATAATCCCTTTGCCAGGAGGTTCAAGACATCTTTTTCGCGGTCAGTGAGGTGGAATTTTGTGGGGAATGGTTCTTTGATTACGTTGTTTGAGTACCTGGATAGTATTTTCCCTGCTACATCGGGATCGATATAAGATTTTCCGGCAATGGTTCCCAGGATGGCATCAATTAAATCGGCTGGCGGCGTGTCTTTAAGCAAATAGCCATTCGCGCCTCCTCTTATAGCATCAAAGAGCCATTCATCGTCTTGGTATGTGGTTAGTATTAGCACATGCACCTGAGGATATTTTTGGTGGATTTTGCGGGTGGCGGTGATACCGTTCATCACTGGCATTTTTAAGTCCATGAGAACCAAATCTGGTTTGGTTTGGGGAATTAATGCTAACGCATCTGCGCCGTTGTGAGCAATGCCCACGACTTCAATCTCTGGCGCGGCATTTAAGATTGTTTGTAATCCCTCACAAACTATTAGTTGGTCATCGCAAATCAAGACTTTATTCATGGCAGCTCCATTGTGAACTGGACGATGGTTCCTTTGTCGGGACGCTTGGAGATTTTTAGCTGCCCACCTATTTTCTCTGCGCGTTCTCGCATTCCCTTCAGACCAAAGCCATCGCTCCTACTTATGACCTCTGGAGTGATACCAGAGCCATCATCGGTGATCAATAAAGAGAGCTGTTTCTCGGTTTTTGATAATTTCAGGGTGATGTGCTGGGCGTTGGCATGTTTGATAACATTCTCAAGGGTTTCTTGGGCTATGCGGTAGATAGATTGCTCCACATCCGGTGATAATTCTGGCAATAACTCATTGAGATTGAGATCAATTTCAAGGCCGGCTCGCGAAGCGGCTTCGTTTGCCAGATTTCGAATAGCAAGATTCAATCCTAAGTCTTCTAATTGTTTCGCCCGTAAATCTTTTAGTGCCCGCCGGGTTTCGGTCAATCCTGTCCTTGTGTTCTTCAGGGCATGATTTAGCAAAACCGCAATATCTTCTCGTTCTTTTCCCAGCTTAATTTTGATGGCTTCGAGATTGACAGTTAGGCCACTAAGGGTGTGGGCTAGCGTGTCGTGCAGTTCGCGTGCCAGTCGGTTACGCTCCCTGGTGGTGGCTAATTGTTCCAAGGTGTTGGCATGCTGATTGAGTCGCACATTGGCACGGAGGAGTTTTTCGCGCTGTTCCCTTTGAGTTTCTATCAATTGGCCTATCACATCTCCCACAATTCCAAAAGCGAAGCCGCGTAGAAGCGGTGCGCCAAGGACTTGCACCATGGCCAAATTGATTTTATCAACTGTAGGGAGGAGCGCGGAAATTTCTACCACAGTACTAAAGAAAATAAAGGCCATGACAACGCGAAAACGATATTGCCAGGCTATAAGTACCAGCGGGACGATTAGGACGGGAAACAATAACCAGCTTCTGGTGATGATGAGATAAGGGTCTTCCTGTGGCTTGGTCAGGTAAATGAGATTGCTGAATGTGGGCACAACTGTTGCCGTGAGCAGAGCTATGGGCAAATACAAATGCTTTAGCTTCCGGCGCAGCCAGTCCCACCAGAGATACCCCAGTAAGAGCAAATTAGTGCCAAAATTGATGTAAGCCTGAATATGAAAAGCGGAATCGCCCGAAGAGGGCTGAATGGAAGTATACCATCCTACCATGGTAGCAAAATAAAGCATGGCAATCCCCGTGAAGTACCGAAAAGTGCGTATGATTCCAGGTTCAATAGGTCTTCTATCCATACTTAAATCATATCACAGACGGTGGCTTCTGGATGGGGCTAGATTCAAATTATGACGAGCGTCATGATTCGTGTTGAGCGCTGTCATACGGTTAGTATTTTTCAGCATCTGGTGAAGAAAAGGGACTTTGTTATAGTGAAGCAGAATAAGAATACAACTCATTTAAAATTCGGTCTTAGGCGGTGGCTCTCAAGTAAATGACGCGCTTGTCACTGCGAGCGGAGTTTACGGAGCGTGGCAGTCTCCGTCACCACAAGGGAGATTGCTTACTCAAGAGTATGCTTCGCTATCGGCAAAAACGACTCGCAATGACAGTACCATCACTTACTTAAATACCACTACTTGGTCTTATTTGTAAGCATTTCTCTCCCAAAGGATTTATTCTCATGGAACTAATGATAGAAACCCAAGACCTATCAAAATATTATAGTTCTCGTAAAAAGCATCCGGCTATCTCTGGGTTGAACTTGAACATTCCCAAGGGGGCTTTGTACGGATTGATCGGCCCCGATGGCGCGGGAAAAACAACTATGCTGCGCATTCTTGCTACGGTGATAAGGCAGAGCAGCGGCAACGCGCAAGTAGCTGGTTTTGACGTTCGCAAAGAAGCAGGAAAAGTACGCGCCGTGATTGGTTACATGCCCCAAGCGTTCAGCCTCTATGGCGATCTGAGCGTCATAGAGAACCTAAACTTTTTTGCCAACATCAACGGCGTCCCCGCCGAGCGCAGGAAAAAGCGGATTGACAAACTATTGGATTTCGCGCGTTTAGACCGTTTCCGCAAATCTCACAGCGATCACCTTTCTGGAGGGATGCGAAAAAAGCTGGCCCTGGCGTGCGCCCTCATCCACGAGCCGCAAGTCTTGTTGCTGGACGAACCCACCACCGGCGTAGATCCAGTCTCGCGGCGGGAATTGTGGCTCATCCTGGCCGAAGTCATTCAGCAGGGCGTGACCGTTTTGGTAACCACGCCGTACATGGATGAGGCCGAACGCTGCAGCCAGGTGAGCATTATTTCTGGAGGAGAAATATTAACCAGCGGCTCTCCAGCCGAGATGGAAGCCTCTCTCCCTTTTGAAGTCTTAGAGGTCAAGGCCCGCCCCCGGCGTGTCTTTCGAAAGGTGATAGAGAACCCCAACGGGTCAAGCGGCGTCCTTCGCTGGCGTCCGGTGGGGGATAGAATTCGTTTATCGGCCCCTAATCTCAAAAAAACCAAAAACTGGGTACGCTCAGAATTGAATACTGCCGGAGCCGAGATTGATATTTGTCGTCAGGCGAAAACCACCATGGAAGATGTTTTTATTCACTTAGTTACCACCCGCCAAGAATCATGACTACAGACAACGCAATTGAAGTTAAAAACCTAACTAGAAAGTTTGGCAATTTTTTCGCCGTGGATCAAGTTAATTTTTCCATCCCGCGCGGAGAGATATTTGGCCTTTTAGGCCCTAACGGAGCGGGGAAAACCACCACTATTCGCATGTTGTGTGGATTATTGATGCCCACAGAAGGTGAGGCTTCGGTACTGGGGTTTGATGTTAGACACGAAGCGGAGGAGATCAAAAAACACATTGGCTATATGTCGCAGCGTTTTTCTCTCTACGATGATTTAACTCCCTCCGAAAACCTGGATTTTTACGCCCGTTTATACGGCGTTCCCCGGCGAGAAGTTGGCGCCCGCGTGGATGAATTAATTGACATATCCGGTTTGCGCGGACATGAGAAAATTTTGACTCGCGAACTTTCTGGCGCGTGGCGGCAGCGTTTAGCTTTGGCGTGCGCCATCGCCCACCACCCGCCCATGCTCTTCCTAGACGAACCCACCGCCGGCGTTGACCCGGTCTCACGGCGCGAATTTTGGGATCTGATTTACGAAATGGCCGGCCAAGACGTTAGCGTATTGGCGACCACGCACTATATGGACGAGGCCGAATACTGCAACACCATTGGGATGATGTACCGGGGACGCTTGATTGCTCTTAGCGACCCTGACACACTCAAATTAGAGATGAAAGGCGTCTTGTTTGAAATTGAGTGTGACGATCCAGGACTCGCGGACGCTATTTTTAGGGAAATGCCCGGCGTTTTAGAAGTCACTCTGCATGGAGTTTTATTGCACGTTACCACTGAAAAGAAACAAATGGAGCGACAACTGAAAAAAGAGCTTGTCAAAGCTAATATTAAAACAACCCGCATAGAGCAAGTATTGCCCTCTTTAGAAGATGTATTCATTTCGATGGTTGAAGAGCAGCGTGTTGGCAAGTTGGTGGATCGGTAAGTTGGTAGATTGGCGCGTGGGTAGACGGGTAACACCAATATACCAGTCTCCCAACAAGGAGCATTTTAAGCATGAACAGATTATGGACAATTGTTAGAAAAGAATTTCTTCATATTTGGCGTGATCCCCGCACCCTGGCGTTGATCATTGCTTTGCCCGCCGTTTTGTTAATTTTGTTGGGATATGGTGTTTCTGGAGAGCAGAAAAACATTCCCATGGCAGTGGCCGATTTTTCAAAAACCGATGCCAGCCGGCGGTATATTGATTATTACGTAGCCAGCGGAGATTTTGCCGTGGCTTACGATGTTTCTAATGAAGACGAGATACTAGCCCTCATAGACCAAGATCAGGCCCAAGTGGGAATGCTCATCCCCGAGGATTTTGGGCGAAAATTACGCACGGGGGATGGCACCTCGGTTCAACTCTACTACAACGCCTCCGATCCAGACATTGCCCAGAAGACCAACCTAACCATCGGGGCTATCGGCCAAATCGCCAATCAAGAAATATTTATGGAATGGCTCAGCCGGAGCGCGGGCGGGGCCAATCTCCAAACCCCCATCAGCACCCACACCATCGCTTTGTACAATCCCGATAACGACCAAGGGTTGTACATGATTCCCGGCCTAATTCCTATTATTTTGCAAATTCAAGCTCTTTTACTCACCGCCCTGGCAATTGTCCGCGAGCGTGAACAAGGAACCATGGAGCAGTTAATAGTTACCCCCGTGCGCTCGTGGGAACTGATGCTGGGAAAAATTCTACCCTATCTTTTGGTTGGACTTGTCAATACGGTGGCCGTGCTATTTGTGGGCGCGTTCATTTTTGATATTGGCATTGTGGGCAGTGTGTGGGAGTTCATTGGCGTCAGCATGATCTTCATCATCGGCTCGCTGGGGATGGGAGTGCTAATTTCTAATATCTCGCAAACGCAAATGCAGGCCATGTATTTGGCCGTGGGAATAATTCTGCTGCCCTCCATCATCTTGTCGGGATTGATTTTTTCGAGGGCGGGAATGCCAGCAATAACCTATTGGATTAGTGAACTTTTGCCCGTTTCGCATTATTTAGAAGTCACGCGCGGCATCATGCTTAAGGGAGTTTCTGCCAGCGTAATGTGGCCCTCCATTTGGCCCTTAATCGTCCTAAGCGTGGTCTATTTTGCCGCCAGCGTGGTTTTCTTCCGCAAACGGCTTGACTGAAAGTAATGGAGCGCAGATAACACATATACGGCGGATTCTCGCCGAAATAGCAAAAGAATGCGAACAATATTTTTGGCATTTATCCGTGTGAATCTGTCAGCGTCATCAGCGTTCTATAAAAGGATTGAAAATGAAAAAGAAAATTCTATTAACCGGCGCGTCCGGAGAAGTTGGATACGAGACATTCAAAGAATTGCTCAAGCGGAAAGATCAATACGATATTCGAATTCTCAACCTGGATAACAAGCGAGAACGCAAGCTTTTTGAGCCTTACCTTGACCAAATAGAAGTTGTTTGGGGAGATTTAAGAGACCCCAACGATGTGCGTCTTGCTGTAGATGGCGTAGACGCTGTTCTGCACGTGGCGGGCATAATTCCACCCCTGGCGGATAAGTGCCCCGCCCTGGCCCGAGAGATCAACGTGGGGGGAACCCGAAACGTAGTGGCCGCCATCCAGGCCCAGAACCCCCAGCCAAAGCTAATCTACACATCATCCGTTTCTGTTTACGGTGATCGTTTGGAGAATCCCCACATCAGCGTAGGTGACCCCCTCCAGCCCAGTGACGGTGACGAATACGCGCAAACGAAAATAGAGGCCGAGGAATTGATCCAGCGCGCGGGCGTGCCCTGGACGATATTCCGCTTGTGCGGCATTCTGACCTCCCGCCTGAAAATACAACCGCTAATGTTCCACATGCCCTTGGGAACCGCTTTGGAGTGGTGCCACCGCGCGGATGTTGGTTATGCCCTGGTGGAAGCCCTCGAACATGAGGAAGTGTTGGAGCGGATATTCAACCTGGGAGGTGGCGAACGCTGCCAAATTAAGGCCAAAGATTTTGTGTATAAAATGATTTCTTTGTATGGCCTAAAACCAGCCGCATTACCAGCCCATGCTTTTGCTATCAAGAACTTCCATTCGGGCTATTACGCCGATGGAGACGAGCTAGAATCCCTGCTGCATTTTCAAAACCGTACCTTGGATGGATATTTTGAGACGGTAATGAGACAAATATCCGCTGTGCAGAGGTTTTTCGTTGGCCTAGTTCCCGCATGGGCAGTCCGAAAGTATTTTGTGCGTTTATCAGAGCCATTGCAAGCCATCAGAGAAAATAATCGCCAATCGATCGCTCGGTTCTATGGCTCTCGCCGTAATTTTGAGGTCTTAGTGAGAGAAATTCAAAAATCTATGCGCCCCATACCGGATTCTGTATAAGATATTTACCTTAGGAGATAATTAAAGTGAAAAACAAAATCATAGCTAGTATATTTCTTGGATTATTTTTATTGAGTTTAGGGGCTTGTAACATACTTCCCGCAGACACAGAGACCAAAGTCGCTATTGAAGGCTCGGGACAAATCTCGGCTAGGGAAACCGGCATCGCGCCAGAATTGGGGGGTAAGGTGGTGGAGATATTGGTTGGGGAGGGTGATGCCGTTCAGGAGGGGGACATTCTCTTCCGCATGGATGACGCAATCTATCAGGCTCAATATGAAGAAGCGGTCGCGGCTATTGGCGTGGCCGAAAGCGCAATTGAAGGCGCAAAATCCCAGCTCCGAGCCGCGCAGGTTCAGCTTGAGATGGCTATTTTGGGCGCTCGCCTGCAAGAGCAGCCTATCCGCGCTTCGGCGTGGTTGGGCGTTATCCCCGACGAGTTCACCTTGCCAGTTTGGTACTACGAGACAGATGAAACCATCCTCGCCGCCGAATCTGCCGTTGAAGATGCTCAAGCTGAATTAGAGTTGGAATTGGAAGACCTCGCGCAAGAGTTGGAAGAGGCCAGTAATGCCGATTTGGTGACCGCTGAAGAACAGCTCCTAAAAGCACGCACAAATTATATGTTGGCTCTTCAAACCCAAGCCCAAGCGGTAAACGCCAATAGCGGCGAAGTGCTAGAGTCAGTTGCTCAGGAGCAGTTAGATACCGCCGAAGCGGAACTTGACCGGGCGCAGCGGGAATACGACCGCATTTTGACAGATTTGGCTTCAGAAGAACTTCTGGATGCTCGCGGGCAGGTCGCTGTCGCACGGGCTTATTACAATAATGCTTTAGATTATCTTGATAGTCTTCGCACTGGCGAACAATCCTTGCAAGTTGTGGCGGCGCGAACAGCGGTAGAACAGGCCGAAAGCGGCGTGGCTCAGGCGGAGGCTAATTTGGCGCGGGCTAAGGCCGGGTTGCGAATTCTCGAGGTGCAAATTGAGAAAACAGTGGTGTACGCTCCTGTCTCAGGCGTTGTACTCACTCGCAACTTGGAGGTGGGGGAAACAATAGCGGCTGGCGGCCCCGTTATTATCATTGGCCAATTGGAGGTAGTAAAACTGGTGGTATACGTCCCCTAAGATCGTTATGGGGAGATCAAACTAGGACAAGAAGTTGCCATCACAGTGGATTCTTTCCCCGGTGAGGAGTTCATTGGCTCTGTCATTCACATCTCCGAGCAGGCCGAGTTCACTCCCCGCAACGTTCAAACCGTAGACAGCCGCAAAAGCACGGTTTACGCTGTGGAAATTCAAGTATCTAATCCCGAAGGCAAACTCAAACCAGGTATGCCCGCAGACGCGGTGGTTGTAGAGTAAGGGGCAAAGAGTGAAACGTGTTAACGTCAAGTCCCCAGCCTGCTATGACAGCGCTGGGGACTTTTTTGTTTATGGGTGTTGTTTCGTTATAAACCGTTAAATGCCCAAGATATTATTTAGAATCTTAGTAACTGCTCAGGCATGTCATTGCGAAGCGGTGTTTTCCCGCTGAAGCAATCTCCTAGAGCGTCTGGGAGACTGCTTCGGGGTTAAAAAATGCCCTTCGCAGTGACATTTCAAAGGTGGGCTGAGTAGTTACGAATCTTAATTGAATCCAGGCTAGGCAGGAGCGGTCCTTGTTGATATGGCCTGCCTACAAGTTGGGGAAAATATTTGTTTAATAGGTAGATAACAGGAACACTTAATAAAATGCTTATAATGGAAACTATTGTGTTATATCCCGTTACCCAACTTGTTGAATCCAGGTGGGGACACAAAGTTGCTAAGTAAGGGTTAAGAAAATGAAGACAAAAACCGTTAGTTCCAAGAAGTATTAGGGTGTTTCTACCAATATAATTAACTACCGGCGATTTTGGAATAAAAGTTGATATTAAGATAGTGGAAAAGATTCCAAATATTGCGGTCATAATGAAGTAAATATTAGAGCCATGCCAAGAATCCTTCAGGACAACGACAAAACCTTCGTAAGGGCTGTTAAGATTGAATGTGAGAACGGTGAGGGAGATAAAAAGAGCCGCAAGTAGTAAACGGGAAATAGCGTTAATTCGGGTCAATTTATATAGAGAAGTAAGTGATAAGTAACCGAAGATATAAAATCCAAGCGAAACCAGGGCTTCATGGATATACCAGATGTTTTGTGGAATTCCTAAATAAGGCTCAAAATCTTCGTAATTGTTCGCTAGAATTAACCCTAGACTTAGTGAAGCTATTGCTAAAAGGGCTTTCTGATAATTTTTTTTGAGTTTGGGTAATAAAATCACCGCTAGTACTTCGGTCGAGAAAAGACAAATTAGGAACCATGTCGTGTTATTTAATAGTGTCTCACCGTGGATGTAGTGTAAAGCGTCTTTGATAGGCTTTACTATCATGTAACGGGTATCAGCGGATTGAGAATAGTGATATATCATCCAAAAAGGTATAGCCATGGCGCCAAACAACAGGACAGGAATAACTCTCTTATAGAATAGAGCAATTATTTCTTTCTTCCCAGATTGGTATCTTCGCCTAAAAAAGAAACCAGCCAGAAAGAAAAACAATGGCATGTGGAACGAGAATATGAATTTGACTTGCTTGAAAGCTATTAGGCTTCCTTGTTGACGCACAGATGCCGCAATATGCCCATAGAAAACCAAGAATATCCCGATAGCTTTAGCGGCATCTACCCAGTAAACTCGTTTGCTTTCTCTTTTTGCACCATTCATCAGCAATCATATTCCTGTAAGAATCTTCTAGCGTTGTGTCAAGGACAGTAGGGCACAGGCGAACCCTT
>Ga0164318_10005956_pt1 | contig 11804 bp, 1 predicted proteins | sample GuaBasSedimGuay9_FD_113734 | JGI IMG/M metagenome (GOLD analysis project Ga0164318, IMG submission 113734) | Subseafloor sediment microbial communities from Guaymas Basin, Gulf of California, Mexico - Guay9, Core 4571-4, 0-3 cm | ecosystem: Environmental > Aquatic > Marine > Hydrothermal vents >... | reverse complement strand
GCCATTCCGCGCTCGAGCCCCGCTGCCACGTGCTCGGAGAGCATTTCCGTGTTCCCTGTCGTCGAGCCAAAAACCAAAATTACCTTCTTCGCCATTTTTCTTTCCTCCTTCTTCTTTTTCTCTTAATTTTCGTTGAGTTCTTTAGGCTTTAGGCGAAAGGGCTTTAGGCGAAAGTACGGCAGTTAGGGGCATAAATAATGAGTCCTTTCAAGATTAGAGAAAGTAGAGTCAGCCAAAACAAATTAGATTTTTTGACGAAACCGAAACCCTCTGACCCTTTTTGACCCTTTTAACTCCTTTTTCGGGCTCGTTGCGGCTCTCGCACTCTGTGTGGTCACCGACTTTGCAGCCGCGTTCGGGCAGGTGTGGAGACGCTTGTAATCGCTTTGTTCGTGCTTCTCGGCGTTAAGGTCGCTTCAATCGTTTCGGGCTGGGTGTGTTTAAAAAGAGTCAAAACAAAACATAAAAAAATTATGCGTCAAAAGTATCTTTTGACGGCGGCTCTTCTCTTCGCCGTTGCAGCGGCGGTGGCAGCAGGAGGAGTCGCACCAGCGACCGCAGCCGCGAACGCAAACATCGTAGTAACCAAGGTCGCACCAACCGACCTTTCACCAGGCGAGACGAAAGAGGTAACGCTGACCGTGAAGAAACAGGTCTTTTAGGATTTTGTAAAAGGAAAAAGTGCGACTAATCTTTTCTCACTCTTAAGAGAGCCGCTGCAAGCACCACGCTCAACACCCCAACCAACCCGAGCAAGCCGAAGAGGTTGAACTCCGGCACCGGTAGTGGTGGGCTACCCGGACCTCCCGGATCTACGATTACCCCGTTTGCTGTGCCGTCGCTGTCTCCCAACCCGCCGTCTACGAGCCTTATCTTTATCTCATCGTCGCCGTCGTCGCCGCTTCCGTCTACCACCGGTATTTGAACCCACCCTCCCTCTGCAGCGTGGTATTTCCAGTACTGCGTCCCTACGGGAGCGTCGCTCGGCAGTGTAATCGTAACCGCTACTGTTTGACCCGGTGTGAGCCCGGTTACGTTGAGCGAGAAGAATCCGTGCTTGAAGTCAAGGTTTGGCTTGCCTTCTTCCGGTAACTGCGCCTCTTCTACCGCTTCTAAATCCTCTATTCTACCGTCGGCAACCTCGAAATATGCCGTGCCAGAGCCTGTGGCTGTTTCCACTGCCTCCTCTCGCGGCACCGTACTCACTCTCGCTGCACCCTCCGCAAAGACGGACTCCCCGCAGAACTCACCACTAACATTCGCAGTGTTTCTGTCCTCGCCTTCTTCTACTACTGTCGCGTTAAACTCGATGCTCAGGTTCTCGCAGTATTTTAGCTCAAGCGGCGGGAACGACCACCTACATTCTTTCCCCACCACGGTTGGCTCCACTGCTGCTACTGTTCCGTTTGGATACCGAACCGTTGCGTCGCCTGCCTCGTAGGTCAGGCTCTCCGAGAGAATGTCCTTTACCAGAATATTGGAGAGGTTGCAGGTCTCGTTCTCGTAGCGGTTGTGCAGCCAAATTCTGAACCGCACGGTCTCGTTGACACGAACAGTGCTCTCGCTCGCCCATTCCACGCTCGTCTCGTTGAAGACTGTTTTGGTTACTTCTATTCTTGGCTTTGTCGGCGGCGGTCCCGGGGCGTCTATTCTTAAATTCGTGCTGTCTGTCCCCGTTAATCCGTCGTTGTCCATTACTTTAAGAGAGACAACGCCGGAATACGCAGCGTCCCAAGTCTTCGACGGCTTCGCACCAACAGCGTCGTCAAACTCGCCGTCGTCGTCAAAGTCCCATTTATAACTTTCTATCCTCCCGTCCGCGTCGTAAGAACCCGTGCCGTCAAAAACTACTGGAACTCCGACAACACCTGTGTAGGGTCCGTTTGCGTCTGCTACTGGCGGCTCCCCCGAGCCGGCCTCAGCGTCAAAATACTCCGCTCCCGAGACAAGCGCCGTCAAACCGCTCTCGTTTAAATCCGCGTAAAACCCGTAAACCACCGCGTGCACTCCGCTCGTGCCGGTCAAAAGCGTCCTGCACACTTCTATTTCTGTCTCGCCTGCTCGCAGCGACTCGTTCTGCTCAAATTCGTCCAGTAACTCGTCCTCAGCGTTGTAAATCTCTGTCCTCAACCGCCCGCCGCTGCCCCCTGAAACATTCCGGTTTGACTCTATTTTCAACTTCAGCTCCAAATCCTCCCCTGAAATATATTCTTCCTTATCCAAACTCACTTCCAAAATCCGCGCAGAAAAGCCGACGACGTCAAAGGGGTGCGCAGAAGAGTAGTTCCCGAACGCGTAGTCAACATAGTAAGTCCCGGACCGCAGTTCGGCGGGCAGCGTGAATTCCAGCGTCCTCGGACCGTTAACGGTGTCGTTGAAGGTGTAGCCCGGCGCCGTCAGGTTCAACTCGTCTGTCCTCGTAACATCCACTATTTCTATCTTCACATTCTCGCCCATTTTGTAAACATCCTTCTCCGTGTACAACCGCAACGGAACCCCCGCCTTCTTCTCGTAGACATAAATTAAGTTGAGGTAAAGCGCCCTGCCAGAGTCGGTGTAGACGGAGTAGAGCATTTTATTCTCGCCCGTGAAGTTAGCAGGCACATTAAAAGTCAGCGTTTTAGACGCAAAACCGGTTAGGTTGAACCCAGTCGTGTTCTCGTACTCCCCGAACTTCACCCTCGAATACAAACTCAAATCCATATTCCTGTTGTTCTTCACATCCAGTCTCAGCACCGCCACCTCGCCTTCTTCGTACAACTTCTTGTCCAGCGACGCGTTAACCGAAATGTTCGCACCCTGCACCAAGTAAACGAACTCTCCTCGCTCTCCTCCGCCGTCCAACAACTCGTAAATCCCCTTGTACCGCTTCTCCTCCAAGTCGTCGGGAATTGTAAAGTTGAAGCTGACATTCTCCTCCGCGCCCGCTCTCACCCAAGTCCTGTTCGTCTCCTCAAAGTCCGCGACCGAGAGTTTTAACTCCGCCTCGCCTTCCGAACCGCCCTCGTTCTTTACGCAGAAGACGAGTGTAACATTCTCGCCGAGAGTGAAATTCCGCTCCGCCTCAGCAGGCAGAACCGCAGCGACAACAAATTCCGCCGGCGACTGGACATTTACCGTGACATTCACCTCCTCGAACGGCGAGCAGTACCGCAGCAGGTGCGCCCCCTTTGTCAAGTTGAACGAGACGCTCCCGTTTATTTCCCCTCCTTTCGGCACGAAGAAGTGTTTAGTAATTGTTTGCCGCTCGGTAGAGGAGACGGAGAAAGTGGCGTTGAACTCCGAATCCAGCACGCCCGTGTTATTTATTGTGAACGGGATCTCTACCTCGCCCTCTAAATATATCGGGTCGGGCGTTAGGTTTATCTTCGAATTCTCTCCAAATATTATTTCCTTTTGGATTGTTTTGTTCACATCGCCAGAAATCGTAACCTTTAGCGTCGTGTTCTTCGTGATATTTCTCGTGGTCTCTAACAGCCTCGATTCGCCTTCCGGGACCGTTATGTTCCACGTGCTTGTGGTACTACTGTTTAGCCGGACATTTAGGTCAGCGTATATTTTTCCAATGTTCTCTATCAGCACACCGACATTGAAATCCTCTAAACCAACTACATCCGGCGTGATTATGCTGACATTTATGCTCGCTGCCTCTACGCTGACGAAATCTGTAACTGTTACGCCGTCTACCGTTCCTTCAAGCGTAAAGGAGGTTTTTGAAGTTGTGTCCGTTGTAAAGACATAACTTTCACTCGGATCGAGCGTAAAAGCATCAGAGAATATCTCTACACCGTCTTTCTTTATTGACAAGTTGTAATCGTCGGTTAGCTCTGCGTTATTTCGCACCTCGCCGAAGATCTTTACCGACTCCTTCGGCTTGTACACTGCCTTGTCGGTCTCTAAAGTCAGCGAGGTGTTCTTGTCGGTAACGAAGAACGAGTACCGCTCACTGCTGTTCATTACCTGCGACGAATTTATGTGGTTGTAGAGCGTTGCGTGCAAGTCTAACTTCCCCACGGCGTCGTTTAGGTCGTCCTGCACGCTGAGCTCGGTAACCACCTCTTTTACGTCGCCCGCTAACAAGTCTACAGGAATGTCCTTCTCCCAAACGAGTTTTGAAAAGCCTTCCTCTGCTTCCGCAGCGTCGTAGAGGCTCAATATTTCCTCCTTCGAATCCCCGAGCAAGTAGTACAAAATTACTGTCGTGCTCTCTCCTGGGTCTAAATCTGTCTCCTCCCACTCGAAGAATACGCAGCCGTCGAACGCCCAACCGTTTGGGTCCGCGTCGTCAATAAAAGTGTCGTAAGAATAAAAGTCCCCCCCCCAGGCGTCGGCGTCCCAGCGGTCTGCGGGCGTTGAGGAGGACTGTGCTAACGCTGCGTAGTGCTCGTCCCACGCAAGCATTATCGGCTTCCCGTCTGTCTCTTCTAAGTAGTCCCAGAAATCATTCTCGGGACTTCTGTCAACGTCCCAGTCGCAGACACGTCGGTACTTCAAGCCTGAAATCCTTTCAGAGCCGACATTCTTCAGGCTGACCTTCAGAACCACATATTTCTCGGACTTGGGCAGCAGGAAGTCGTGCGTAAGCTCTAAATTCCCTCCAGTGTCTCTCAAAACAACGACATATTCGCCCTCGCTCTCAGCCTCCGTCTTCTCCTCAGACACGAACTCTAACCCTTCCACTCCGCTGTCCTCGTAACTGTACCCGTCGTGCAGAGTGCCACCCACGAAATAGCCGAAGTAGAATCCTTCGCCCCACCAGCCGACTGCTAAGTGTTCGTTGCCGATTGGATATTGAAGCCCGTAGTAAAGATCATAATCACAAATGTGTGCGAAACTGTCTATTCCTAACTTGATGTAAGTGCCTGTTGTTCCGAAACCAGCAGTCCCGGGAGCAGCAGTCCCGGGAGGAGAGCCTCGCTCGCTCTCTAAACGGCTGACGTTCTGTTCTTTGACTTGGTTTTGAATTTTAGAGGCGTTGCTACTACTTGAAGCGGGGCGAGGTGCTTTAGTCCCTTCCACCTCCCTCTGTTGCTGCCGGCTGCTCTTTGAGTAGATTTTTAGGTTGAGCGTTCCGTTTACGACGGCGCCGTCGAGGTTTGCGATCGTGGTCGTGAGGGTTACATTTTCGTCACTGAAGTAGGCTTTTTTGTCGCTTACCGAGGAAAGAACCGCTTTCAGCCCCGCCACCTCGCAGGTCTTTGACAGTTTTGAGACCTTTCCGGTTCTGTTGTCCTTGCAGGAGACGAGGAGGTTGTAAGTCCCGTTTACGGCTTGGTCAGGAATCTCGAACGAGACGGTCTCTGTTTCACCCGCCGAGACATTCCCCTGCTGGTCGTTCTCATAAATCACGAACCCTTTCTTGTCAGAGAATTTAATGCTGCAGTTGACGAAGGTCGTGTCGACGCCGCCGGTGTTCGAAATCTTAACGCACACATTCTCGCCTGCGTTGTAACTCGTTCTCCCGCCCCCGAGACAGAGTTCCAAGTTCGATTCAGGGACGAAAAAAGCGTCCTTCTGCGTGGTGTTGTCGACCGCGATTTCAACGAAGACCTCGTGCTTCCCCGCTGCTGCGTTACCGACATTCAGGTCGTAGCAGATTTCCTCGGTCTCGTTCGGCCGCACCTCCACGAACCGAGCGTCAGCGAACGCCAAGTCGGGAACTGCAGTCCGAACCGTCGAGTTCCAGACGCCTGCACCAAGATTCTTTACCTTCAGAAAGAGCCTCAAGTCCTCCCGCACCCTGTAAATCTTGTCCGGGTTGTCAAAGCTCAGGTCGACGAGGTAGGACTTGGAGACCTCAAAGTAAGTGGAGTCGGAGCCGATTTTCTTCCCCCCCTCACCGCCCTCTTCGTACGCCTCCGCGGTGACGATGTAAATGCCTTTTTCCGCGGCTGCAGACAGCGTGTAGTAGAGCGTTCGGTTCTCTGTCGCACCAGCGCTGAGGTTGACGGTTAGCGTCTCCTCAAAGACCTTCTTGTTATTTGGGTCAAGCACTTTTACGGTCACTGTTGTGTTGTGGCGGACGCTCTGCCTGTTCTTGAAGTTCAGGAGTAGCGGAACTTTCTCTCCAGACGCGTACTCGCTCTTCCCTGTCTCTACCTTAATTTCGAGGGTCGGGCGGAAGCAATAAAACGCTCGCGACGCACCGCCCAAATATGTGCGTGAGGTCTCGTCGCCCTCGTAAAAGTCTGCCCACAGCCGGTCGTAAGAGAAGACAGGGACAGAGTAGACGAAGCTCGCCTCGCCGTGCGCCGGCACTGTCAGCGTCCTGTGCAGGTTGCTACGGTGACCTGGTCTCGTCGTGCCGGGGCTGCCGTAAATCGGGTCGTGCTTCGCCCAGTAGTTGTGCGGGAACGACCACCAGCAGGTTACAGTCTTATCAGTGTCTCCGTGGTTCCAGAGTTGGATTGTGAACGTGCCGTTACTGCCGTAGGCATAATTTTCACTCTTCGAATTCACGCCATAACTTATCCCCTTCCCTTTGTAAACCCAACCATCTGGGTTCGCTGCGTATTTGCTCACTGCGAACCGCTGTGTATCACGCACGCGCTGGACTTCTCCGACACTGTCATTCGCCAACGAATAATCAAGATGCCATATTCCGAGTTTTGAACGAGCGGTATCAGTGAAATTAACAGCCCTTGTTTCATACGGCGACACAGTAGTTGCTACATTTACAGTGTCTACGACATTTTTATCTGGGTCGATTACCGTGAATTTTACTTTATCGGCGGTTAAATCAATATAACTCGCTACATTTATCGGAATATCCACAGAATCCCCGGAGCCATATTCAGGCAGTTCTTCTGGGTTCTTTGCCCAAACGACCATATCTCGAATAAGATGTTTTCCGTCTGCTGTCGCTTGATGATGCCCGTAAGCCCAATCCGTGTAAATTGTGGTTGCAATTACCGTTCCGTTGCCGTATTCATACATCAGCATTGCGGGCATTCCGTTCTTCGTTCTGCTGAGCAGCACTGTAGCGTCCTCTGAATATTTCGTGAAATAGCCATCGACATTAACATCCGAAATCTCAGAATCCTGACCTGACAGAATCGGGTGGTAAGTGCTAATGCCGACAGAACGATGATGACAGCTCTGGTCTTCAAGCCAGCCGTAGCCGCTTAAATCTCCAGGCACTGCGTCAAATTCGTAACCGCGCTGTTGTGCCAAAACGATGAGCGTGCTGCCGTTCCTGACATACTGCTCTAATTTTGATTTGAACGATTTTAACGAACTTAAACCATAAAAACCTCCAGAGGGAATAACGAAGACAGGGTGTTTATTCAACTCTTCTATAGAAACATCAACATCCACAAAACCACAGGATTCACCAACTTCATTCAAAATGTCCGAGAATTCATGATAAAACCCTCTCGAAAGTACCGCAATCTCTGATTCCGATTCGTAACTCCCGCCCCCGTCCCCTGCACCTCGCGGCGAATAAGAGAGAATAGAGACATCGTAGTTGTCGTCAGGGTGGTCGTTTCCGGGCCCTGGTGGTGTTTCTCCGTCCTCTTCTCTCTCAAACCCTTCAACACTTTCCGTGTCTTCTCCTTCATTTTCTCCAAATAATAGATCCTTGCCCAAACAAAAAAGCGTCCAGAGGAAAGTAGCGCGATTAGGGGTGGGCACAGTACCCCATATTGCGTCGATTAAGTCAATCAAAAATGGATAAGCACGGTAGATGAATGGAAGGAGCGTTGTAAAGTAAAAGCTAACTCCAGTAGACCATAACCAGGGTAGCCCAGTACTCCCCAACCATGACAGACCTGCTAATAAATAGGGTCCGCCAAACCACGCTGTAACAGCTGTAAGCATTGAGATGCCGGTTGCTATTCCCACTCGTGGCCACCAATATTTAGCGTAATGCCAATAAGTTTGAGCGAAATCAACAGTCGCTTTCCATGCAGTCTCTGCCGCTTGCTTTACTGCTTTAGCGGCTTGCACGACTTTCTGCTTTACCACTTTAGCGGCTTGCACGACTTTCTGCTTCCCCACTTTAGCCGCTTTCACCACGGGTTTCACATACATTTTTTTGAAAAAGTACTTGTAAGTCTGCCAGAAGTCACTCAACCACCCATGACCAGATGGGTCTATCAGATTAACCGGATTGTTGTCTACATAATTATATAAATTACCCGTAACTCTCATCTCGCTAATCAAAGAATCTTTACTCAAGAACCTGCCAACAGTTGCGTCGTAATATCGCGCGCGATAAAAATACAACCCCGTCTCCTCGTCCTGCTCTCTACCTGTAAATTTATAAGGGTTTTCTACCGCCTCTCCTGTCTCCGCTAAAATCTTGCCAAAAGCATCATATTTGTAACTCGCCACAATGTCCCCATTTACATCGGTCAGCGAGGTTACGCTGCCCAAGCCATCGAAGAGATAATAGAAGGTAGCACCACCTCTGCTTATGCTAACAGGCTTATCCACGCCAGGACTATGCGTGTACCTCGCTTTTTGCGTGCCTGTGGCATCTAATTCCATTAAAATATCCTCGGGCTCGTAGAAAATATTCTTAAAATCATAGAGATAATTTGTCGTTCCGTCCTTGTCTGTCTTACTCAATCTGTCTCCAAGTGGCGAGTACTGGTAGGTTACCTGGCTCGCATCTGGAAGCGTCACCTTTGTCAGTCTGTTCTCGTAATCGTATTCGTAACGCGTGGTGCCGGATGCGTTTACTTTTCTTATTAAATTCCCGTTGTTGTCATAATTGTAACTCGTTCCACCCGCAGTTAACAACCGGTCGTCTGCGTCGTAAGTATAATAAGTCGTGCCATTAGCATCTTTCTCTGATAATCTATTGCCTACAACATCGTAAGTGTATTGAGTGAACCCCTCACCGAGTGGGTAAGTTACTTTAGTTAGCTGGTCTAACGCGTCGTATTCATATCGTGTAATCCCCCCATTTGCTTCGGTCTTGGTCAGCCGATTGCCCATATTATCGTAAGTGTAGGCGTAGCTATCGTAAGTGTAAGCGTAGCTTGATTTTTTATTTACAGTTACAAGCTCGAGCATTCTTCCCGCAGCGTCATAAGAGCAGTGTGTAGAAATGCCGTTTTGATATTGCGTCCCTACAGTCCTACCAAGTCTGTCATATTGATATTTCGTAACTTCGCCTGAGGGGTTCGTGAGTTTAACCTGCCTATTGAGTGCGTCGTATTCATATCTTGTGATCCCTGCATCTGGGTCCTTCATCCTCACACGGTTGCCATTTGCATCGTAGCCATATTTTATGGTCTTGGAAAATGCACCGTAATCTCGTTTAACAGACGCGAGCCTGTCGAGTTCGTCGTATGAAAATTTTGTAACATCGTTTAATCCAAGACCGATATTTGATATTTTAAGGATATTTCCAACAGCGTCGTAGTCCCGTACAACTTTACCGCCATTTGGATAGGATGTGGTGAGAAGCCTATTCAAAGGGTCGTAGGAATAAGTTGAGATATTTCCATTCGCATCGACGCGGGAGATGAGGTTTCCAACCGCGTCATAGGCGTATTTTGTCTGATAGCCAAGAGGGGAAATGGTCTTTGTAAGCATATCCAGAGCGTCATATTCATATCTTACGACCTGCCCTTTCGCATCCGTGTGACTTAACAGATTCCCGTTTGCATCATAAGAGAACCTCGTCTCACTACCCGAAGGATCGCTAATCTTACTCAGCCTATTCAAAGCGTCATATTCGTATTTCGTCGTGCGTCCGTTCACATTTTGCACCGAACGGAGGTTGGAGACTGCGTCATAAAAATAACTTGTTGCGTGACCCAGAGGGTCTGTTGTTTTTGTTAGTCTATTTAGTGCGTCGTAATTGTAGGAGGTAAGATTATTGGTCTTGTCTATTATGTGAATCCGATTTCCCACTGCGTCGTAAACATAACTTTCTCTATTTCCAAGAGCATCGACAACGGATATTAATCTATCCAAAGCGTCGTAGTTCATCCTTGTCTTGTTGCCCTTCGCATCAGTGTATTCAATTAAGTTCCCTTTTTGATCGTATTTAAACGAAGTTGTATTCCCGGATGCGTCTGTAACACCCCCGATTTTGCCAATAACATTTGGAGCAGTGGAGGTGCTGTGTCCATTTGCATCGATGGTATTTATTAAGGTGCCTTCTGCATTGTATTCATATTTCGTTTCATTTCCAAGTGCGTCTGTCTCTTTAACGAGGTTGTCATTTGCATCGTATTCGTATTTCGTTCTGCCTCCATTTGCATCGGTCGTACCTATCAATCTACCAACAGCATCATACGAAAATTCTGTAACATTTCCCGTCGCATCTCTGATGTTAATCAAGTATCCGTGCGTGTCGTAACCAAAAAAGGTAGTAAAGCCCCTAAAATTTCTTATACTCGTCATATCTCCAAACGAATCATAACTCATAACCGAATAATTCCCAGTGGCATCTCTTATTTTAATCAAGTTGAAGTCCGTGTCATACTCAAGGTTAGTGGCAAAACCTCGCGCATTTGTAGTTCTTACAAGCAGAGAAATATACTTCAGCTCGGTGTCAATGTTGTTCCAGTCATCGCGTCTTGAATTACCTAAAGCGTCTGTTTCTTTGATTAAATTTCCGTAAGCATCGTATTCATAAGAGGTGGTCGCTCCATTTGCGTCTGTAAAGCTCTCCAAATTCATATCGCTGTCCCACTGCATCGTTGCAACACCGCCTAAGGCGTCGGTGATTTTTATCGGGTTGCCGTTTGAATTGTGCTCTATTTTTGTTTTATTACCGGATACGTCGATTACATTGGTGACATTATTTGGGGAATATTTGAGTTCATAAATCGGGAAGTTTTTGATTATAGTGGCTTTCTTGACGATGCCCCCACCTCTGTCTGAGCGTACTGTTGCGGCTTGGGCTTGGGCTATGTATTCATACGTATATGTAAGCACGATATCTTTACCCAGAAATTTGCCGTCCTCACCGTAGCGAAACATAGTCTCGCTTTCAACACGATCCTCTTTGATATCTTTAGTTTCAACAGGATACAAACGATTCTTCTTATCTTTGAGTTTGTGATTATTATAATATTCGTAGAAAGAAGAATTCCCCAGGGCGTCGGTTACTTCAACAAGGTCTGAAGCAGCGTACTCATATTTTATCTCTCTCCCGAGCGGGTCGGCAACGCTGCTAATTCTGCCGTGCAAATCGTAATTAATATTCAAAAACATCCCAGAATCGTCGGAGACGCGCGTTAGTCTTCCAAGTAAATTATACTCAAAATTCAAATGATTTCCGTTTTTGTCGGCGATGTTATTTATTCTGCCGTTTGAGGCGAAGTTGTACTTTGAGCCGTCCGTGAACCAGAGAGAGAAAGAGTCGTCAGGATTTTTCGTTAGCTTTGAGTGAATTCCTGGTGGTGCATTGTATTCGCTTCCTCCCGCGGGAGAGAAGGTGTGTGCAGAGCCGTCTTCGTCAAAGAAGGTTACCGTGCTGTCCTTATTTTTTATGAGATAAAGGTTGTAGTTGTGTGTCCAGCCGAAGCCGAAGGGACCGTGCTTTCCACTGTTGTGGCTGTTGTAGGACCTGATGATTTCGATCTCGAAGCCACGTGCTGTTATCGAGATGTCCTTTTCTTCGCCGAGGTAAAGGTTGCCGTTTGCTGTGTTCACAATCCCGCCCGCGGCGTAGTAGTACCAGGGTTCGTAGCCGGTGTTGCCTGTGTTTGGTGGTGCGTTTAAAGATGCACTCCCTGTTTTGTTCTCCGCCGTCACCGCGCCCGCGAAGAGCGAGCAGAGCATTATCGCGATGAAGAGTAGCGATGTCAGTTTCGTGTTCAGTTCAATCTTTTCAT
>Ga0164318_10005955_pt1 | contig 11807 bp, 12 predicted proteins | sample GuaBasSedimGuay9_FD_113734 | JGI IMG/M metagenome (GOLD analysis project Ga0164318, IMG submission 113734) | Subseafloor sediment microbial communities from Guaymas Basin, Gulf of California, Mexico - Guay9, Core 4571-4, 0-3 cm | ecosystem: Environmental > Aquatic > Marine > Hydrothermal vents... | reverse complement strand
CTTTTTTTTCTTTTTCTTTTCATTTTTAAAACTCCATTTCAAGCAAAATTTTGTATTCTTTTTCTCTTTTTTTGTTTAGTTTATCAAACTTATTTTCTGAAGGAAATCCTGGGTGAACAAGTATTTCTTTTGGATATATTGAGTTTTCAAGCCAAGTTTTTATCAAATCCTTCTCAATTTCCCCCGCGTGCAAAGAGCCAAAAAAAATTTTTGACATATTCAATTCATTTTTTAAAACTTTATTTTTGAACCTTAAAAGATGTAAATTGAAAAGCAATTTTCTTATGCCTTTTTTAAGATTTGTTTTTGATTTTTCTAATGGAAATCTTACCTTTATTTTATTTTTAATCGCAAATTTAAAATAAATTTCTCCTATTTGAGGAAAAAGTTCAATATATTGATGCCCGGTCATGAAATTTAGCTTTAATCCAGAGTTTTCAAATTTTTTTATTTGTGCTTTTAGTTCTTTTTCAACTTCATCTTTAATATTTTTAAAAAGAGAGGCAAAATACAATTTCTTTAAATTCAGAAAATATCCGTTTTTATCAACTATTTTTTTTAAATTTTCGGAAACAGGTTTTCCCCAGGTTAAATTGAAGTGAAAACCAATTTTATTTTCAAGAGAGTATTTTTTGATTTTGTCAACTGCATCTTCAAAGCCATTAAGGTTTACAATTAAAGTTGCATAATCAATTTTGTTTTTTAAAAGCAAATTTACAATTGCTTCATTGACAGGTTTAGAAATACCAAAGTCATCAGCTGTGATAAAAAAATTTTTTCTCATAGTTTTTCATTTTAATTTATTTTATGGTTTTTGTTCAATAGAATGATTTATATTTTTAGTGGTTATGGATAAAGTTTTTATAACTGACATAAGAGAAAGGTCTGCACTTGCTATAATAAGGTCTTTGGGTAGAAAGGGTATAAGGGTTGAAGGTTCTGAATATTTTTCCTTTCCTACTGGCAGATTTTCAAAATATTTGAGGAAGTTTGTAAAAACTCCTTCACCTTTTCACAGTCCTATTGAATTTGTTGATTTTTTTAAAGAATATTTAAAAGTTAGCGACTATTCTTTAGTTATTCCTCCTGCTGAAGCTTCTTCTTTTTTATTTTCTTATTTTTTAAAAAAAGATTGTGGGGACATTATAGGTGTTCCAGATTTTGATATTTTTAAATATGCTTATGACAAGGGTAAAACTGTAGAAATTTGTGAAAAAGAGGGGATTCCTGTTCCCAAAACTTATTTTATTAATTCTATAGACGAATTGAAATATATTTCTAAGGAAATAAAATATCCTGTGGTTATAAAACCTCGTTCAAAATTTTTTGTTTTAAAGAAAGGTTTGTCTTATAAGGTGGCTTTTTTAAAGGTTGGTTCTAAAAATTATGTTGAAAATCCTCGTGAGTTTGTTGAAAGATACATGGAGATAGTTAAACCTTATTTACCTGAAATAGAGGAGTATGGTTTTTTGCCGTTGATACAGGAGAGGGTTTCTGGTAGGGGGTGGGGGGTGGCGGTGATATTTGACAGGGATAAACCTTTATGCGGTTTTATGCACAGAAGGATATATGAGTATCCACCTACAGGTGGAGCAAGCACATTGAGAGTTTCTGTTTGGCAGAAAGATATTTTTGAAAAAGCATGTAAACTTTTAAAGGCAATAAAATGGAAAGGAGTCGCAATGGTTGAATTTAAAGTTGATGAAAATAGCAAAAGGTTTTGGGTTATGGAGATAAATGGTCGTTTTTGGGGCTCTTTACCTCTTGCTATAAATTCAGGGGTGGATTTTCCTTATCTTTTTTATCTTTATTGGGTAAAAGGAAAAAGGTTTTCTAAATTTATAAAATCACAGGAAGGTATTTTTCAAAAATGGGGAAGTGGACAGATTTTGAGATTTTTTTGGTTTTTGAAAAGGTTTAAGTTTTCAAGAGTTTTTGAAGAATTTTTGAATACTTTTTTCATTTCTGATGATGTTCTCACTTTAAGAGACCCTTTGCCTGCCCTTGGTGAAGTTTTGACTTTCTTAAATTTTTTGAGAGAAATTAAAAAAGGTTTAAGAACTGCTGAAGGAGAGAGCAGAAGGTAAAAAAATTAATCTTCTTCTCTGTTTAGAAAAGTCATCATTTTTCCAAATCCACCTTCAAAATAATATTTTAAGCAATTATAAATTTTTTCAAATGTGTTTTTTACAAGAAATTCAAGTTCTTCTTTTGAAAAATTTGATAAAACCCAATCCCTTAAAGGTATTTTAAAATTTTTAGGTGGTCTTCCTATTCCTATTCTTATTCTTGGAAAACTTTCTGTTTGTAAAGTGGAAATTATGGATTCAATCCCTTTATGCCCTCCACTGCTTCCGGTAAGTTTCATTTTTACTCTTCCAAAATTCAAATCAACATCGTCATATATTACAATGAAATTTTTAGTTTTTAGATTTTTCCATTCACTAAAAATTAGTCCAGATAGATTCATAAAATATAGAGGTTTTATAAGGACAATTTTGCCCTTATAAAATTTTCCTTCTGTATATTCAAAGGTTCCTTTTCCCGGTTTAAATTTCAAATTATTTTTTACTGCTAAAAAATCAAGGAAAAGAAAACCAACATTATGTCTTGTCAAAGAGTATTCTTTTCCTGGATTTCCTAAACCAATTAGGAAGAGTTCCAAGATTTTATAAATTTAATTTAAATTTTATAGAAATTTCAAGTTATGTTTGGTAAAATAAAAAACTCTATTCAAACTTTGGGAGGTTGATAATATGGGAATTTTGGAGAATGTGAATTCGCCGAAAGATATAAAAAATTTATCAATTGATGATTTAAAAAAATTGGCTCAGGAAATAAGAGAAATAATTATAGATGTTGTATCAAAAAATGGTGGACATCTTGCACCTAATTTAGGGGTTGTTGAACTTACGCTTGCTCTTCATTATGTTTTTGATGCTCCTCGTGATAAAATAATATGGGATGTTTCTCATCAAGTTTATCCACATAAATTGATAACGGGAAGGAGAGATGTTTTTCATACTTTAAGAAAATTAGGTGGTATAAGTGGTTTTGCTACAAGGGAGGAGAGTATTTATGACCCTTATGGTGCCGGACATGCTTCTACTTCACTATCAGCTGCTTTAGGTTTTGCAGTTGCAAGAGACCTTATGGGAGAAAAATATAAAGTTGTTGCAGTTATAGGTGATGGAGCTTTGACCGGCGGTCCAGCTTGGGAAGCATTAAATAATATAGGTTGGCTTCAAAAAGATTTGTTTATAGTTTTAAATGATAATGAGCATTCAATAGATAAAAATGTTGGCGGTATTTCCATGTATCTTGCCAAAATTTTATCCTCCGATATGTATTTCAAATTTAAAGATGAAGTTTGGAATTTACTTGGGAGATTGCCTGAGAATTTATCAGAAAGAGCCAGGGAAATTGCAAGGAAATTAAAAGAGTCAATTTTAAATTTAAGTGTTCCTACAATTTTATTTGAAGAGATAGGAATTAAGTATTATGGGCCTTTTAATGGGCATGATTTAAAACAACTTATAGAGAATTTTTCAAGAATTAAGAAAGTGAAAGGTCCTGTAATTGTTCATGTTATAACTAAAAAAGGAAAAGGTTATAAACCTGCCGAGAGAGATCCGGGGACTTTTCACGGGATAGGACCTTTTGATAAAAAAACAGGTAAACCTTATCCCAAAAAATTACCTCGTTTTTCAAAGTTTTATGCAGAAACATTGGTTAAATTTGCTAAAAAAGATAAAAAAATAGTGGCAATAACTGCAGCTATGCCTCACGGGACAGGTTTGATTAAATTTAAAGAAGAAATACCAGAAAGATATTTTGATGTTGGCATAGCAGAGATGCATGCGGTTTTATTTTCAACCGCTTTAGCTTTACAGGGTTTGAAACCTTTTTGCACTATCTATTCCACTTTTCTCCAGAGGGCATTTGATGCACTTATTCATGACACTGCTTTACAAAAGGCACCAGTTAGATTTGCTATAGATAGAGGGGGGGTTGTGGGGGATGATGGGCCTACTCATCAAGGGGTTTTTGATTTATCTTACTTGCGTATTATTCCCAATATGGTGGTTATGGCTCCTAAGGATGAAGATGAATTGCAAGATATGATAAAAACAGCATTGGAATATGATAAAGGTCCCATTGCTTTTAGATATCCACGGGGTTCTATTTTTGGAGTAAAGGTTAAGGAGGAACCCCAGGTAATTCCTATTGGAAAAGCTGAGGTTTTGAAAGAAGGTGAAGATTTGATGATTCTGGCTATAGGTGTGGAGGCATATTATGCCAAACTTGCACTTGAAGAATTAAACAGGGACTTTTTATTGATAAATGCGAGGTTTGTTAAACCAATAGATGAAGAGTTAATACTTTCATATTTGAAAACTGGAAAATTCAAAAAAATTTTGACAATTGAGGATAACACCATCAAAGGTGGTTTTGGCTCCGCTGTTTTAGAAGTGCTTGCTAAGCATAACATAAATAATGTTGAAGTCAAATTACTTGGTATCCCAGATAGGTATATTCAACATGGTTCAAGAGATGAACTTCTCCACATTTTAAAATTAGATAAAGATGGAATAAAAGAAGTTATCAAGGAATTTATGAAATTATGAATGTTAGATTTTATTAAAAATTTAGCTGAATTTTTATCCAATGCATCTCCTTTTGTGATTTTTCTTTATGTTTCCGTTTCTTTTGTTACATATATGCCAGTTGGACCAGATGTGTTTTTAATTTCAAAGTGTTGTGTAAATCACTCCTTCCCTATTTGGTCTTTTTTAGCAACTATTTTGGGATATTCAATTGGGATTAGTATTTCTTATTTTTTAGGATTAAAAGGAAGGGTTATTATAAAGAAAAGGTTTAAGAAAATTGAAAAGTGGTTTAATAAATATGGAACTGTGTCTTCTTTTATAGTTGCTTTAACACCTTTACCTTTAAGGGAATTTTGTCTTATTGCAGGATTTTTAAAGATTCCATTTTTATCTTTTTTATTTTTTTCAATTTTAGGATTATCCTTGAAATATACAGTGGAAATTTTGATTGCTTTGGGTATTTTGGGAATTAAACTTTTATAAACTGCGCCCAGGGGGACTTGAACCCCCAACCTTGGGATCCGGAATCCCACGCTCTATCCTGTTGAGCTATGGGCGCATAAAAAATTACAAATCTAAAAAAGTTTTCCCCCTTCTTAAGGTTTTACCTCGTGTATTACAACCCCTTTTACTTCACCATTATCTAATACAAGTTCTCCATAAGTCAAACGGGGGGAGAAAAAAGTATCGGTTGGAGAGCCAGGATTTACCATTCTTATTCCAGAAACAACTTTATCACAGGCATGATGAGAATGTCCAAAAATTATTAAGTTAACTTTTTCATTTTCAAATCTTTTTAAAACTCTTTTTTCTATAAAATACGGTGCCCCTTCACCGTGGTATATACCTATTTTTACACCCTCAATTTCAATCACCAATTTTTCTGGTAGTTTGAAAAACAATTCAGCATCATCCATATTTCCCCTTACTGCCCATAATTGTTTGGCCAAGGATTTTATTTCCTGATAAAAGGATTCGGATGTAAAATCTCCACAATGGATGACCCCGTCATATTCTTCAATTTTTCTCCATATCTCGTCTGGCAATTTTTTTGCTCTTTCTGGTATATGAGTATCAGATAAAAGTAAAATCCTCTTCATTTTAATTTTAATACACTTCTGTTTCTTTCATAATAAATCAAAAATGGTTTTTCATGCAGAGAACCTAAAATTTTTGCTCTATAAAAAATATCTATGTTAAAAAAATAAACTGCTTTTGGTAAAGTTTCAATTTTTTTAAATTCTTTATTTTTTGGATAAAATCTCCATAATTCACAGAAAGTTTCTCCATTTTCTTTAAGACAATCAACATAGATAAAAAATGGCTTGCTTTCAATAGTATAGGCAAATAATTTCTTTACGGAATAAGGTGGGCTTTTAAATATCACTTCGTTAGTTTTCCCACTTCTAACTTCCCAAAAACAATAATTATCTGAAATGTTCAAAAAATACGAAACGATAAAATAAGAAATGTTATTCTCCTTATCAACTATTAATCCACCATAATACATACCTTTAAAATTTGAGGGTCTCTTGATAGAAAAAAGCAAAGTTAGAGATTTCTTTTTTAAAATTTTTAAACCGATTGTGTCAAAACAATAAAGCTCTACTTCATTATCATTATCAACATCTCCAGCAGGCCATAAGTAAAAAGATAAACTATCATGAAACAATAAGATACTTAATAGAAAAAGCATACATAAAAGGGGAGAGGATTTCTCCTCCCCCCGAATTTTGTTTATCACAGATTACATTTTTCCAGGTTTAAACTTTGCAGATGGTTTAAATACAACAACTTCTCTTTCAGGGACAGTTATGGTTTCACCTGTTCTGATATTTCTTGCCTTTTTAGCTTTTCTTTTGACCTTTTTGAATATTCCAAATCCTCTGAGATCAACTCTACCCTCTTTAACAGTTTTTTCCTTTATAGTTTCTAAGAATGTATCTATTATAGCTTTTGTTTGAGTTTGAGGCACACCAACCTTTTTAGCCACCTCTCTAATTATATCTGCCTTCCTCATGGTTTACCTCCTCCTTTTTTGTTTTTAAGGTTTTATTACAGCCTTTATTATATCTTCCCTAACGCCTTCTTTTCTCAAAAATTCTTCTCTTTCTTTCTTTATTTTTTTTACCCATTCTTTATATTCGTTTAATCTACCTTGTTTTTTGTAAAGCAAAATAGGGTTTAAAATTTCTGGTGGAACTAATTTTAAAAGTTCTGAGTTTTCGGGAGCGTCTATGTCAACTATGTAATATCCAAAATCAGGGTCTTTTTTCCATTTTATTTTGTCGGATAACATAAATTCAAGCATTGTTGACGAATGTTTTATCTTAACTTTCAAAGCTGTTCCTTCTTTTTCGTCAAGGGCATCTCCTCCTACATACCCTGTATTCATCATCCAGCAAATTAAATTAGGGTAAATTTTTAGTAGTTCGGTAAATCTTTCTGCTTGTAATTTATTTTTTCTTGGGAAAAATGGATTTGTAAAAGGTGAGCGTGTTTTACCCCTTTCTTTTCCTGCAGCAGAAGTTTTTGTTGTTTCTCCAAGCATAAAATATCCTGCAGCTTGTTCAGCAGAAGCAAATTTTACAATGCCTGGTGTTGCAGCATTTTTACCTTCATCTCTATTTAGAATTCCCAAAAATCCTAAAGGTGGTAAATTATTCAAATCTGCGGCGTTTTCTATCAAACTTAAGGGAATGACAGAGCGTCCATTTTGTGTCCAGACAACAAAGTCCCAACCATCTTTGGGAACATCGTATTTATCAACTATTTCTTCAATTTTTACTTCACCTCGTATATATTTTTCTACATTTTCTGGGTTCGCACCTGTTTGGATTAAAATATCTTTCCATTTTTTAACCTCTTCTGGTGTTAATCTTGTTTTTGAGAAATCAAATGTTCCGTCATCGTTCATATAGACATTTTCTACCCATGCATCAGGATGTGTTGTCCCTTTATATAATACTGGCTCGCTTTCTGCGGATAAACCAAAAGTTTTTGCAAAACATCCATTTTCTGTAATAGAAACTTCTCCATCTGGCCATAAAGCAATCATATCATCCTGAACAGGTTGAGTTAATTCTCCTTGTTTTGAAAAAGTTGTGGTTGTCTTACCTGTGCCTGAGAGCCCCATTATTCCCATTAAAACTTTTTTATTTTTTAAATGCACTACTTTTGCACCTGCGTGGAAAACGAGCCCCCCCTGTAAATACACCCAGTCATTTAGCATTCTTAAAGCACCTTTTTTGCTTTCCCCAAAATAATCGGAACCAATAACATAAGTTATGTAATTTTCTAAATCTACCAAAATAGCCATCTTTCCTGGCATATCCTCAAGTAAAAGATTGGGTGTGTAAATTAAGTTAAATTTTGCTTTAAATGGATGAGGGAATATATTGGGAGGGAAAACGAGAACTTGTTGCATTCCAGCCACATTTGATGCCTCAGGAGTGTAAAACCATCTCACTCCTACTGCTTTCTCTCCCAAACCTAAATAACCTTCTATTACAATAAGCTTGCCAACCTTTTCTATGTATTTTTTTTGGATATCTATGAGTTTTTTTGCTTTTTCAGGTGAAATCACTTTTGAAGAGTAATTTCCTGCCTCGCTTTCAGGTGCGATTATATAAGTATATTTGGCCATTCTTGCTTTTAATCTTGTAATTTTATTAAGATTTCCATAGGCAGTTTTTAAAATTGCAGGAGTATATTTTAAAGCGAGCTTTCTCAATTCTTTTTGTGATGGGTTTATAATATATTGAACATCATAAGGAAATTTACCCCTTTTCAGAGATTCTATAATCTCTTTCATTTAAAACCTCCGATTTAAGTTAAGCATTGCCTTATAAATATAACCCTTTTGTTTTCCCCTTGTCAATACAAAAGTTTAAATCAATCTGCTTGTTTTTAGAGAATTAATCTTTATGATGGGATATAAGTTATTGAAAATTATCTTTTATGGACTTAAATTAAAAACTCCTATGACTATAAAAAGTAAAGCGTTAAAAAATATTGTCTCAGAAGAAATAAAATTTGTCGCAGAGCAGGAAAATATTGATGTTAATGAATTAATCGAGAAAATAAAATCAGGTAAAGTTGTCATTTTAAAGAATAAATATCATGATGTAAAACCTGTTGGAGTTGGAGAAGGTTTGAAAATAAAAGTTAATGCAAATATAGGGAGTTCTCCTGAACATATGGATATTGACGAAGAAATAGAAAAATTAAAAATGGCAGTTAAATACGGTGCTGATACGGTAATGGATCTAAGTTTAGGACATCTCTTAAAGAAGATTAGAAAAAAAGTTCTTGAACTTTCACCTGTTCCGGTTGGAACTGTTCCTATATATGAAGTGGGGTTTATGCTTTCTGTAAGGAAAAAGAGAATAGAGGATATGGAGATAGATGATTTTTTGAAAGTTATGGAAGAACAGGCAAGGGAAGGTGTTGATTTTATGACGATACATGCTGGTTTAACATTAAAAGCGTGGGAATACATAAAGAAAGGGGGGAGAGTCATAGACATCGTCAGCCGTGGAGGTTCAATGCTTGCTGTTTGGATGGAAAAAAGAAAGGAAGAAAATCCTTTATATACACATTTTGATAAAATTTTGGAAATTGCCCATGAATACGATATAACTTTGAGTTTAGGAGATGGTATGAGGCCTGGGAGCGTGGTTGATGCTACTGATAAGCCCCAAATTCATGAATTGGTAATACTTGGAGAACTTGCAGAAAGAGCATGGAAAGCAGAAGTTCAGGTCATGATAGAAGGCCCTGGACATGTGCCTTTAAATGAGATTTTTACAAATATTCAGTTGGAGAAAAAACTTTGCAAAGGTGCTCCCTTTTATGTTTTGGGTCCTTTACCTACCGATATAGCTGCAGGTTACGACCATATAGCAGGTGCAGTAGGAGCTGCGCTTGCAGGTTATTACGGTGCAGATTTAATCTGTTACATAACTCCTGCAGAGCATTTGCGTTTGCCAACACCAGAAGATGTTAAAGAAGGTGTAATAGCAGCTAAAATAGCAGGTCATATAGCCGACCTGGCTAAGGGAAGAAAAGAAGCTTTTGAAAGAAATTATAAACTTTCCAAAGCAAGAAAAAAACTTGATTGGGAAGAACAATTTAAATATGTCATAGAACCTGAAAAGGCAAGAAAATACAGGGAGGAAAGCGAAGCAAAGAATAAAGATATTTGCACCATGTGTGGAGATTATTGTGCTGTAAAAGCAATAAATGAAATTCTCAAAGATATAGAGTAATAAAATGTTTTCTTTGAAAGTTAAAAATTTAACGAAAGTTTTTAAAGATAAAAAGAGGGAAGTTATTGCTGTAAATGATGTAAGTTTTGAAATAAGTGAAAGTGGCGTCATTGCTTTTCTTGGTCCAAATGGGGCTGGTAAAACTACTTTATTAAGGTTAATTCTTGGTTTAATCTTTCCTGATAAAGGTGAAGTTTTTGTAAATGGAGTAAATCCTTTTGAAAATCCTGTAAAGGTTAGAAATAATATAATTTATCTACCAACGGAGGAGGGCATTCCTCCTAAACTTACTCCTTATGAATATTTAAGTTTTTATGCTGATGTCTATAAAGTTGAGGATAAAGAAAAAAGAATTAAAGAATCTTTGGAAAAATTTGAAATTTTAGATATTGCAAATGTGCATATGGATAAACTTTCAACAGGGCAAAAGCAAAGGGTAAGGGTTGCCAAAGCGTATGTTGTTGATAGACCCATTTTATTTTTAGATGAACCAACTCTTGGACTTGATTTACCTTCAACTCTTCTTGTGGAGAATTTCATAATGGAAGAGAAGAAGAAAGATAAGCTCATAATCCTTGCCACTCATATTATGGAACAAGCAGAATATCTGGCTGATAAAGTTATGATTATGAATAATGGAAAAATAATAACTTTTGATACATTTGAGAACCTCAAAAATAGAACTAAAAAGCAAAAATTAAGAGAAATTTTCCTGGATTTGATAAAGGAAAATTAAAAAATGTTTCAGGAAATATTTGCTGTTTTGAAAAGAGATATTAAAAGTTTTTTGAGAGATAAAAGGTTGCTTTTTGTTACGGTTTTTATGCCTTTCTTTACAATTTATATAATTTATTCTCTGTTGGGAAAAATATTCTTAAAAACTCAAATTGATGTTATAAAATCAAAAAAAATAGTGGCAATAGATAATAGTGTTCCTCAGGATATTTTGCCAAAAAATCTTGAAAATGTAGAATTTATTGAAGGAATTTTTACTGAGGAGATATTGACAAATGGCAAAGCAGATGCCTTGATAAAGAGGTATGATAATGTTATAAAAGTGGAATTTCTTGCTACCAGAAAGAAATCAACCTACATTGCAAAAGTTCTTGAGAAAAAGATATTTGATAAATTAAAAGAGTTGAGGAGTAAAAAGCTTAGAGAATATGGGATAAAAGATGATATTTTAAAGATTTATGTTAAATCCGAAAATATAGCGCCTCCAAAGAGAATTTCTTTTTATACTTTTAATTTGATTTTGAGTTATTTAGTTGTTTTGTTTATTTTGGTTGGGGGGTTACAGGTTGGTATAGACCTTACTGCTGGAGAAAAGGAGAGGAAAACAATTGAGGCGTTACTTTCAATGCCTATAAGGCATCTGAGTATAGGATTTGGTAAACTGTTGGTTGTTTCTTTTGCGAGTTTTATTTCTGGTTTTGTTGTTATTTTGTCTTTTACTTTAACTTTTAAAAATATCTCTGTTATGATTGGGAATTATGGAAATCAAACAGCTTCAATTAGTTTTCCTTGGAGAAGTTTTATTTTAATTTTACCTATACTTTTATTAATTGCTTTTATGGGTAGTGCTTTGATATTGACACTTGCTTCTTTTGCAAAAACTTATAAAGAGGCACAGAGTTATTCAAGTTTACCTTTGATTGTTTTCATTTTACCTGCTATAGCGGCTTTGTTTTTAGAGAATTATAATATTTTTCATATTTTAATTCCTGTTATGGGGCAAATTTTAGTTTTGAGGGATTTTCTTGGTGGAAAATATAATGCATTGAATTTTGTAATATGTTTTATATCTTCTTTATTTTATACATTTTTAGCGATATTTATTTTTTCAAGATTTTTTAGGGCAAACAGGTTAATAAGCAATTAAAAAGAAGGAGGAATTTAGATGAAATTACTTGAGTATCAATCAAAG
>Ga0164318_10005954_pt1 | contig 11808 bp, 12 predicted proteins | sample GuaBasSedimGuay9_FD_113734 | JGI IMG/M metagenome (GOLD analysis project Ga0164318, IMG submission 113734) | Subseafloor sediment microbial communities from Guaymas Basin, Gulf of California, Mexico - Guay9, Core 4571-4, 0-3 cm | ecosystem: Environmental > Aquatic > Marine > Hydrothermal vents... | reverse complement strand
GCCTCTTCCACGCCCACGGAGGAGGGTGCCGGACCGCGGCCGACGGCCACACTGCGCCCTACGCCAGCCGCTTCCCCCACGCCGGAGGTAATTACCGTTCGACCGGGGGAAGGATTGTACGCCGTCTGTCGCCGCTACTGCCCAGAGCAGTGGGGACCGGGCATCCCCCCCGATCTGCAGGACTACGCGCACCGGGTGGCTGTCTTGAACGGGCTGCGGTGGGAGCCGGAGCTATACATGGGGCAGAGATTGAAGATGCCTCCGTGCCCGTCGCTGCCGTGATGGGCATCGGGCCAATGTGTGTTATAATTGGGTGTGTTTCAACTGAGTTGGAGACCCTCCCGCAGGTTGAACTCAAAGTCGATTTATGCGGGGATTTGCCTTCAAAAACCGAGTGTTTTGGCATCGAAAAATGACAACCTGCGGGAGGGTTGCCCACTTTCCAACTGAAATGAAACGCACCCGTTATAATTGAATGATACGGAGGGATTTCACCGACAGAATCGGGAGGTCGCCATGCTTGAAGCGGGGCATATGCTACAGAATCGCTATCGCATTGTCGAGCTGCTAGGCGGCGGTGGGATGGGACAGGTCTACCTGGCGGAGGACACACGCCTGGCCGATAAACTATGTGCTCTCAAAGAACTAAATCCCGATCCGCACACGACAGCGGAAGAACAAACGCTAGCATCAGAGCAATTTCAACGCGAGGCGGCCATCTTGGCCCACCTCAACCACCCCAACCTGCCTAACGTCTACGATTATTTCGAGGAAACAGGTCACTTTTACCTGGTTATGGACTACATCGAAGGGGAAACTATAAGTGACCGTCTGGCGAAATCCCCCCAAGGGTTACCACCTGCCCAGGTAACGGAGTGGGCCATTCAATTGTGCAATGTGCTGGAGTACCTTCACAACCAATCCCCGCCGGTCATCTTCCGCGATTTGAAACCCTCTAATATTATGCTCACACCGAATGAAGAAATCCAGTTGATTGACTTTGGTGTCGCCCGGCTGTTCGACCCCGGCAAATCCACCGACACGTTGAAGATGGGCACGGCCGGCTATGCTCCACCGGAGCAATACGCCGGGCAGGGGCAGACCACGCCGCAATCCGATATCTACGCCCTGGGGGCCACGCTGTATGAGTTGCTGACCGGCGACGACCCGACCGCCCACCCCTTTGTCTTCACACCGCCGCACAAATTGAAGCCGTCCATCCCACAGAGCCTCTCTAACGCCATTATGCGAGCGGTCAGCCTTGATCCGAAGGCCCGTTTCCCCACTGCAGGGGCAATGAGGACCGCCCTTGAGAAGGCGACCCGCCCCCGGCGGTTCACCCTGCCGACCATCCAAAGGCAAAAAGGAACCGGCACAACGGTCCTCCCGGAGGCGGCAACGGCTCGCGGAATAGCAAGGCGTAGGGATCGCCCCCGCTCTGGAGTCGCGCGGGTATTGATAGGAATAACGAAATTCCTCTTTTCGTTGACCATCGCGGCGTCAATTCTGTCCATCATCGTTTTGCTGGGGGCAACGTTTGCGCTTTCCAAAATCGTCGAAGTAACCTTTGCCAGTATAGACTGGGGGCTGACGGTGGATGCCGCTACGACGTTCACCATGCACGAGGACGAGTTGAGCGAGGCCACGGCAGAATTCCTGGAACTGTATGCGCTTGACGCAGTCCAAGATGTCTCTGCCGACTTTCACGCACCTGACGAGGTGGCGATCCACTTGCGTCTGTTCGAGCAACCAATCACCCTGGAAGCCCAGCTAGAGGAAGAGAATGGTGTCCCACGGGTGCTCCTGAAGCAATTGAACGATACGCCAATGTACATCGTGGGAGGTATCCTGTCGAGCGGGATCAATCGCGGGTTTCAGAAATCATGGGAAGAATCCCCTTGGAGGACTAAGTCCATATATACGACATTCAATACCCTGTTTGTGGAATTGGAGCCAAACCGATGAATCACTGGATTGGTAAGGCGATAGGCCAATATCAAATTGTCGAGGAGATCGGTCGGGGGGGGATGGCAACCGTGTACCGGGCCTTCCAACCCCAACTGGAGCGCTGGGTAGCGATCAAAGTGTTACACACAACGGATGCCACCAGCCAGGAGTTTCTGGCCCGCTTTCGGCAAGAGGCCCGCGCCATTGCCACGCTGCGCCACCCCAACATCCTGACAATCTATGACTACGGTGAGCAAGAGGGACTAGCGTACATCGTGATGGAATATGTACCCGGCGGAACCCTGAAAGCTCAGTTGAGCCGTTGTCCGATAGAGTGGCCCGACGCCGCTTCGTTAATCATTCCCGTTGGTCAAGCCCTGGCCTACGCCCATTCTCAGGGGATCGTACATCGGGACGTCAAACCGGCGAACATCCTGTTGGCCCGCCCCGACTGGCCCATGCTGGCCGACTTTGGATTGGTCAAGCTAGTCGGCGGACAGCGTGGCATTACTCGCCCTGGGGTGAGCATCGGCACACCAGCTTACTTTTCTCCGGAGCAGGCGGCCGGCGAAGAAGTTGACCAACGCACGGATATCTACAGCCTGGCAGTGCTCCTGTATCAGTTGTTGACCGGCCGGCTGCCATTCGAGAGCAATTCGACTGTTGAGATGATGTTAAAACGGCTCTACCAGGACCCCGTGCCCCCTCGCGATATCAACCCTCGCATCTCGCCGGTGCTGGAGGCCACCATCCTGCGGGGAATGGCCCGAGATGCCGCTGCTCGATATGCGACGATGGACGCGATGCTCAACGACCTGGAGCGAGTGCCCGGTGCGACCGGCCGACCATCCCTGGCTACCCTTTCAGCCCCACCGACATCCACCACCCGCTTGGGGACATTGTCGGCCGTGTCCGGGCCGCATCTGATGGTGGCCGGCACCGGTGCGACGATCACGCTACCGCCCCAGGACGAAATACTCATTGGGCGGGAGGACCCGCAGGCAGCGTTCTCGCCCGCCGTAGACCTGGAACCCCACGGTGGACGTCAAGCCGGGGTTTCCCGTCGGCATGCCCGTCTGCTCCGCGTGGGCGATGAGTGGATGCTGGAAGACCTGAAAAGCACCAACGGCACGTTCCTCAACGGCACTCCTCTCACCGCCGGCCAGCCGGTGCGCATCTCCACAGGGGACATCATCCGATGTAGTCAGGTGACGTTGATCTTCTACGAAGATTGAGGGCACGATATAAGAAGAAGAGAGGACTTCCTGTGACACCTCAGGTGTGCCCCTACTGCCAGACGAGTAACCGAGACACGGCCCGCTTTTGCGCCCAATGCGCGCAGCCATTGCATCAGCGCTGCCCCGTGTGTGGGGCCGATATGCCACTTCGCTCCCGATTTTGCACCCGTTGCGGCGCTCAGCTGGGTTCCACCACCCCACCGTCCCCCCACCCAACTTCGCCTCCGGGAAGCGCCACCGGTCAACTGCTCCCACAGACCATACTGGCGGGGCGATACATCATCCTGCGGCAAGTCGGGCGTGGGGGAATGGGTGCCGTCTACCAGGCTGCCGATGTTCACATCCTCGGTAAGATGTGGGCCATCAAAGAAATGTCCGACGCCGCCATCACCGACCCCCTGGAACGGCAACAGGCTCGCCAGACCTTTCGCCAGGAGGCGATGATGTTGGCCACCTTGAGCCATCCCAACCTGCCTCGGGTAACAGACCACTTCTCGGAAGGAGGCCGGCAATATCTGGTGATGGACTTCATCGAAGGAGAGACGCTCGCCGAGCGGCTGGAGCGTGAAAAAGGAGAACCTCTGCCCCTGGAGGAAGTGCTCCATTGGGCCAAGCAGTTATGCGACGTGCTGGAGTATCTTCACAGCCACACACCGCCAATCATCTTTCGAGACATCAAACCGGCCAATGTGATGGTCACGCCCGCCGGGGAGGTGAAGTTGATTGACTTCGGGATCGCACGGCTTTTCAAACCGGGAAAGGCCGGGGATACCCAATGTTTCGGCACGGTTGGGTATGCACCTCGTGAGCAGTATGGGTGGGGACAGACCGATGCCCGCTCCGACATTTACGCCCTGGGGGCAATGCTGCACCATCTGTTGACCGGCCGCGACCCGACGGTCCACCCTTTCGAATTCGACGATGTCCGTCAGCTCAACCCTCTCGTGCCGGGGTATGTGGCGGATGCGATTGCCGTAGCCTTGTCCGAGCAGCCGGAGGAACGCTGGCAGACAGCCGCTGAGATGAAGGCGGCCCTCTGTGGCTCGCCGACAGCCCCCCCGGTGGAGGGAGTCGTCACCGCCGGTTCACCGCCGGTAGCTGCGGCATGGTCCTTGTCCGCCCCATCCGCAGTACGGGCTTCATCGGCCGCCGATAGCGGCAGGATGAACATGGTAAAGTTCGGCCTAGGGATGATCGGAGGCGGTTTGCTGGCTATTGGCTCCTTCTTTTCCTTTATGCCCTCCCTGCTGGGATTGTTGTTGGGGCCATGGGTGGGGGGGGTAGCCGGTGCCACCGGCATTCTGATAAGTTATGCCCTGAACACCCTTGGCGTGGGTTGGTGGGGCGTCGTAGTGGGGTATGCCTTACTGGGTATTCTGCCTGCCTCGATGGTGAAGGACCCCCGCCGCTGGCAAGCCACGTTAGCAGCGGTGATCATCGCCTGCGGAGTGGCCGGGCTGACGATTGGGCTGGCCGTGGAGATCGAATTAGGGCGATGGGAGGAGTTTTTCCCTGTCGTTGCGCGCACATTGCTGGCTACACTGCCGACCAATGTACTCCTCGTGCCGCCGCTTGCCCGCTGGTTGATGGAACCGCTACAACGCAGAGGTTTGTTCTAAATAATTTGGGTGCGTTTCATTTCAGCCCGATTGAAATCGGCCTCTTTGAGCGCTTTGCGCCGCGCGTCGGCCTACGCCGACGCGCTGGTCGGCGCAGGCCGACCATTGGCCGCAGGCCCTACAGGCTGACTTTCAGTCAGCGCTGCAGGCAGCCGATTTCTTGAGGCAGCCTAAAGTGTAAACCAATTCCCAAGAGAAAATGAACCATCCCCGGTTTTTGAAGGCAAATCCGCGCACAGTTCAACCTGCGGGAGGGTCTCCAACTCAGTTGAAAGACACCCAAATAATTTTCACAGGCTCTACACGGATTCGAGGGGTAGGGACGAGCATCCCGCAGGAGGGGCAAGTTAACGCTTGTCTACAAAAATCAGCGTTCATCTGCGTCCTGGATAAATTTGCCAGGGTCCAGTAACAAGGATACGTGGAGGTATATAATGAAGTGCGCTCAATGTGGTTTCGAGAATCGTCCAGATGCTCGCTTTTGTAAACAGTGTGGGCATGCGCTGCAATCTCCTCCCTCCGGGGTCATATGTCCCTATTGCGGGGCTACAGCCAAACCGGCAGCGCGATTCTGTCCCCGGTGCGGCAAACCGCTAGTGCCCCCGTCAGCGCCGCCATCGTTGCCCGAAACACAACCTGCGATGCCTCCACTCCCCTCCAGTCACGAGCCATCTGAGATTTCCCCCTATACGCCATCGCCACAGCCGCCACCACCACCACCACAGCCACCACTTTCTGGCTCTGCTTCGCCATCGTCTCCCGGCCTTCCCCGCTGGGTGTGGATCGTTGGTGGGATTGTACTGTTCCTTTGCCTGATCGTGACAGTGATCGCTGCTGTGCGATTTCTCCCCGACTTGCTCGGCGGTGAGGCCGAGGAAGCGCCGACCACGACGCCTGCCCCGCCGACCACGACGCCTGCCCCGCCAACCGCGACGCCGACAGTGCCTCCGTCGCCGACACTGACGAACACCCTCACATCCGAGATGCCGACCGCCACACCGCCGATGACGCCATCGGTGGCCCTGCCGGCTTTCGCGGCCCAGGTCAGCTTGGTGCCCTCCGCGCCCCAGGTGCATCCAGATGAGTTGCTAACCGTCACAGTCACGCTCTTCAACACCGGCGGCGTGGCATTGGGAAACCTGCACTACGAATTGTTGGGATGGGAGCCGGCCTTCGTCCCAGTCACCGACGTCAGCACACCGCACGACGTAGAGGTGCCCCCCGACGGAAACGATCAGGCCGTCTTCGTACTGCGAGCAGTACAACCGGGCATCGTCGAACTCCACTCCAACGTCACGTTTGAGACCCGCACGGACCTGCCCACTGTTGAATCGGTCGAATCGCCGCCATCGGTCGTAGCAGTGGCACAATAAGGAGGGCATTTGTCAATGTCATCTGAAAACGCAATTGCCATTCAAGAAGACCTGGTGATGAGGGAAGTTGAACAGCGGAGATATATCGGTGCCCCATTGGTGCGTCAGGGAACCGTCGCCGTTGTCCTACGCAACGGACGGGTAGCCGAGATCATCGGCCCGGGCCGCCGGTTGATGCTCCGCCTGCCGTTCCAGAAGGTCGAAATCCTGCTGGTGGATACCAAAATCCGCAATTTGAACATTGTCTCCCAGGGAGAATTCCTCACCGCCGACCAATGGCGGGTAAACATCTCTCTGTGGATCTCATACCGAGTTTCCAATCCAGCTCGCGTCGCCGTCGAATACGCCGAGCCGGTTCACGCGCTCTACAGCACGGTCAAAGATCTGTTGGGGCAGGTGATCAACAACCAGGATTTCCAGACCTTGAGCCAGACCGGACGGCAAGTGATCCGCCGGGAGATCTTACGCGCCGCCTCCCAGGTCAAACAAATGTTGGGCATCACAGTGACCGATGCGCGGGTGGACGACCTGACCTTGCCGGAGCGCGTTGGGTCGGCCTTCGATGAACGTCGAGTCGCTCAGATGGAGGGAGAAGCCGAACAGTGGCACATCCGGGGCAAGTGGCAGGATCTGCCGGAGTCGGTGCGACGCAGCCATTTGCAAGAGCGGCTGGTGGAAGGCGCGATGTTCGTCAATCCCCCCTTGCCGGGAAACGTCGCCGGGTCAATGGCTGGCTTGCCACCGGTCGGAGCAGTCGTGGAGGGACAGGCTGTGCCCTCGGCATCCCCTCCACCGACGCGAATGCTGGGCACGACGGTGTGGGGACAATTGACGGTCATAGGGGGGCCAAAACAGGGAGTCGTCTTCCCCTTGCGGAGTCCGGTGGTTACCATCGGACGAGCGCCCGGAAACGACGTGGTGCTGATGGACGAGACCGTATCGAGTCGCCACGCCCGCATTGAGCAACAGGAGAACCAAATCGTCATCGCGGATCTAAACAGTGCCAATGGGACCCTCATAAATGGGCAACGTGTCCAACAGACGACTCTGGTCGGCGGAGAGGTAGTCCTGGTTGGCAACACACCCTTGCGTTTCGAACAATTGTAGTTATAATACCCAAAGCACAGCCTCAGTAAAACTAATGTGTGGCGCTGGCAAACCAGCCAAGAATAACCGGCGGGTTATGGCTCGGCGAGAACAAATCGGGTGGAGTTGATCATGGCCGGTCAGAGACCGGCCATAGCCCTGGAAGCAACCCAATGTCTCACTACCGAAGTTCTCCAAATCGAATCGTGGACGCCCTGCTGTTGATCATTGCCCTGACGCTGGTGACCATTGCCAGTCGCTGGATGTTAACGACCACGTTGGTCATCCCATCCGCCCCATTCACTCTGACCCCGACGCAGGCGGAGACAGCCACAGCCACAGCCACATCACATCCCACCGCCACACCGCCCCCCTCCGCCACGCCCACGCCCACGTTCACGTTCACACCGTCACCCAGCCCCTCCGTCACCGACACGCCGTCACCTACAGCGACCCCTAGCCCGATGGTCGCGCCGCCCACGCCATCTCCCAATCCCACCGCGATCCTGACCCCTAATGCGCCCCCCAACCCCTTACCAGTTCCATCACCGATGCCCTTGATGGAGCAGGCAGAGGATGTCATCAACATCCTGATCCTGGGGTCGGACCAGGAGAACACTGCCTCCGTCGGTCGGACCGACGTGATCGTCATCGCCAGCATAGACCCTACCTTGCCCTCGGTCTCCCTCCTTTCTGTCCCCCGCGACTTCTACGCCTGGATTCCCAATTACGGCTACGACAAAATCAACACCGCTTTCAACCATGGGAATCGTATGAACTACCCCGGCGGAGGGGCGGAACTGCTCAAAGCGACCATCGAGTACAACCTGGGAGTGCACATCCACTACTACGTGCTGGTGGGATTCGACGGATTCATCCGCATTGTGGATGCACTGGGTGGGGTGGACGTAGCAGTAGAATGTCCCCTCTTGGATACGTTCCCCGATCCCGACGCTCCCGAAGGTCAAACGGATGTAGATTGGCAACCCGGCATCCATCATCTGGATGGAAAACATGCCCTGTGGTACACCCGTTCCCGCTGGAGTACCAGCGATTTCGACCGCAACCGTCGCCAGCAGCAAGTGTTACGTGGGTTGTATCGCCAGATTCTATCCATGGACATCATCCACAAGATTCCCCAGGTATGGGAGACGCTGAACCAAAACGTCCAGACCGACCTCACACTGGACAAACTGCTGTATCTGGGAAACATAGGCGCACGGTTGGACCTGCTCAACGTCAAGAATCGTTTCGTAGGCCGTCAAGTACTCCAGGTCTGGACGGCCCCCAACGGAGGATACGTGTTGGTGCCCTACTACGACGCCCTGGCATCCCTGGTCAATGAGGCAATGGCACCGCCGGCCAGTGGACGGGCCTTCCAACGGCCTTTCCAGGTGGAGATATGGAACGGGTCGCCTTACGCCGAACTGGGATACGTGGCCGCCGAGCGTCTGGGCTGGGAGGGATTCGCCGTGGTCAATGTTGCACCGGCCGACGAGCAATACCCACGCACCCAGATCGTGGACTTCACCACCAGTGGGAAAGGCTCCGCGCTCTACCGACTGATGCGCATTTACGAGCGACAGGCTGGCGACGTCATTTCCCAGCCAACCGAGGGAAGCGAGATAGACTACCGGGTGATTCTGGGCGCCGATTACAACCCGTGCGCTGCGACCCGCATCTACTGGAGCACGGAGACGTTCCCGACGCCCACCCCTATTCCACCGGCCTACTTTCCCACAGCTACACCGACTCCGACAGGCTGACGAGCGTCCCGTTAGCTGCCTCATCCTCATCCCAACGTTTCTCCCGCCCGGTGCACCCACTCAATAGGCAAATTAGCAGAGCAATGGAGAACTTCACTGCACCTGCGGGAGGTAAAAATGCCGGGCAGTGAGATGAAGAACCTGGGGGGCTATGGCGTGCTTGACAAAATATGTCATTGCAGGTATCATATGCACAATTATCAAGAGTATCATTCAAAGGTTTGTCATGCTTCATTTGTTCAACACCAGCTTTACCTACTACTATTATTGGTTCCCCCCACCGTGGGCAACTGCTTTGCGTCTATAGGGGGCTGATGTTGAGCTGAAGCAGGCTGAAGGGTAAAAAAGACGTAGAGCAGTTGCTCTACGTCTTTTTTGTTGTATACAGGGCAGAAAACCAACCAACGCAGAGCACATAACATGAGGTGAGAATGACTTGTCGGGGTGTTCGAGGGGCGATCAGTGTGCAGGATGATAGCGAGGAAGCCATCATTGCGGCGACCCGTCGCTTGTTGGAACAGATCGTAGCGGCCAACGATATCCGCGCGGAGAACGTGGCCGGCGTGGTTTTTACTGCCACCCCTGATCTGAGCGCCACCTATCCAGCGCGGGCAGCCCGGCAAATGGGATGGAACCACGTGCCGCTGCTATGCTCACAAGAGATGGTTGTGATAGATGGACTGCCACGCTGTGTCCGAGTATTGGTTTTGTGGAACACAGAATGTGCCCCAGAGCATATTCAGCACATCTATCTGGACGATGCGCGTGTGTTGCGTCCCGATCTCACTACCCGACATTGACCCTCCCGCAGGTTCATTTGGTATTTGAGTAGCAAGAGGAAGGAGAGGGAAATGGTCATTGTGATGAAACCAGGAGCAACCAGTGCAGAGATCGCCAATGTGGCTGCGCGAGTCGAGCAATTGGGATATCGTCCCCATTTGTCGGAAGGCGAAGAACGTGTCATCGTCGGCGTGATCGGCAATGTCCGTTCGGTGGATCGAGAATCGTTCGAGTTGCTGAAGGGTGTGGAACGCACAGTGCCGATCTTGCGACCGTTCAAACTGGCCAATCGGGATTTTCATCCTCGCAGCACCGTAGTCAAAGTCAATGGGATCTCGATTGGAGATTCCCAGGTAACAGTTATGGCCGGTCCGTGTGCAGTCGAGGGTTGGGAACAACTGATAGAAACGGCCTGGGCAGTGAAACAGGCAGGGGCCACTGTGCTACGCGGCGGGGCCTTCAAGCCGCGCACATCCCCGTACAGCTTTCAGGGCCTAGGGGAAGAAGGTCTCTGTCTATTGGCCAAAGCACGAGACGAAACAGGGTTGGCCATCGTCACCGAGGTGATGTCCCCGCAAATGGTTCCCCTGGTAGCAGCGCATGCCGACATTCTACAAATCGGGGCACGCAATATGCAAAACTACGCCCTGCTCCGCGCGGTAGGAAAGGCACAACGTCCAGTGTTACTCAAACGGGGCATGATGTCCACGGTGGAAGAGCTGTTGATGTCCGCTGAGTACATCCTCTCCCAGGGAAATGAACGAGTGATCTTGTGCGAGAGAGGCATTCGCACCTTCGAGTCATACACACGCAATACACTCGATATCAGCGCGGTGCCATTGCTCAAACAACTTAGCCATCTGCCGGTGATCGTGGACCCCAGCCACGGAACGGGTAAATGGGAATTGGTAGAGCCGGTCTCACGAGCAGCGATTGCTGCCGGCGCCGACGGACTGATGATCGAGGTACACCCCCATCCTGAAAATGCCCTTTCGGACGGAGCACAGTCGCTCCGTCCAACGCGCTTCGCCGCCTTGATGGACGGGTTACGTCCGGTGGCCAAGGCTGTGGGGAGGAAATTGTGAAATACACCCCGGCGAGCACTGTAGAGATGTTATCCGATGCCCATGTGGCCGTGGTTGGCCTGGGGTTGATGGGGGGGTCATTGGCCGGCGCCCTGCGCGGACACTGTCGAGCAGTGACCGGCATTGACCATCGCCCGGAGACAATCGAGACCGCCCAGCAGATGGGCCTGGTGGACTACGGCACAACCAATTTGGCGGATGGGGTAGCAGAGGCCGATATCGTCGTGTTAGCTACGCCGGTGCGGGTCATTTTGCAACAGTTGACAATGATCGGCCCCCTGGTGCCGCCGGGCTGTTTGGTCATGGATTTGGGCAGCACCAAAGCCGAGGTCACAGCCGCGATGGGCCGGTTGCCGGCGCACGTTCAGCCGTTGGGTGGACATCCAATGTGCGGTAAAGAAATTTCCGGGATCGAAACGGCCGACCCTGCTCTCTACCAGGGATGCACCTTCATCCTCAGCCCACTCCGCCACACATCGGAGGAAGCGCTTGCACTGGGGAAGGCATTGGTGATGACTGTAGGAGCTTCGCCCCTGGTGCTCCAGCCCGCCCGACAGGATTTCTTGGCAGCAACGCTCAGCCATTTGCCATACCTGTTGGCCTGTGCGCTGGTGGCTACAGCCGATACGCTCACTTCACCGGATCCGGCAGCCTGGAAAATCGTGGCCGGGGGATTCCGGGATACGTCGCGGGTGGCCGGCAGTGACGTCACAATGATGATGGACATTCTGTTGACCAATCGGAAAGCCGTACTCAAAGCCCTTTCTGTTTACCAGGGCCACTTGCAGGAACTGTTTCATCTGGTAGAATCGGGAGACGAAGAAAAGATGCAAGCGGCATTGCGCCGTATCCGCTGCATCCGCCGGGAGATGTTTCCTTGAGCACCAATCTCACTACCCGACATCTTGACCCTC
>Ga0164318_10005952_pt1 | contig 11809 bp, 8 predicted proteins | sample GuaBasSedimGuay9_FD_113734 | JGI IMG/M metagenome (GOLD analysis project Ga0164318, IMG submission 113734) | Subseafloor sediment microbial communities from Guaymas Basin, Gulf of California, Mexico - Guay9, Core 4571-4, 0-3 cm | ecosystem: Environmental > Aquatic > Marine > Hydrothermal vents >... | reverse complement strand
CGTCCTGCGCCTGGAGCTGGCGGGCTACCACATCTTCCCGTCGCAACTGGCAATCACCGTGACGGCGGGCGAGGTCCTGGATATCCCCGCCACCGCGTTCCTGGTCCGCACCGACCGCACCGTGCTGTGCGAGGGCTTCACCAACATCTTCTGCAACGGTTGCCCCCAGCTGACGGCCAACCTGCACGACATGCAGAGCGATCCGGACTTCGGACCCGACCACGTGGTCATCCTCAAGTACAGCATGCAGTGGCCCCTGGTGACCGATCCGCACTACCAGTACAACACAACCGAGAACGACGCCCGACTGTTCTACTACGGCTTCGCCAACATCAGCGCCCTGCCCACCCTCTACGTCGACGGCGCCATGGCCGGCAGCGCGGGCAATCCCCCGGACATGCAGGGGATCAAGGACGCCGTGACCGCCGACCTGGAACCGGCACCCGGTTTCCTCATCGACGTCACCGCCGATCTGGGCGGTCTGATGGTACCGGTGACGGTGACTCTGACGGCGCTCGATGAACCGGTGGATCTGGCGGGCAAGACCCTGCGGGTCTCCCTGGTCCAGAGCGAGGTGGACTATCCGGAGCCCCCGGTGGAGCCCAACCTGGGCGAAACCGTCTTCTACTGGGTCTTCCGCGACCAGGCCCCGGACATCACCGGCCTGGGCGTGGTGAATCCCGCCTCCCCCATGGTCTTCCAGACCGACCTGACCCGCGACGACTGGGATCCGGCGACCATCGAGGTCATCGCCTACATCCAGGACGACACCGACCAATCCATCCTGCAGGCCGGCTCCACCATGGTCACCCCCGTGGCCGCCTCCGGCGCCGCCGCCTTCGACGAGGAGAGATAACGATGAGAAAGATGCGCCCGCTTCTCTGTGCCCTGCTGCTGACCATGACGGCCCTGCCCGCCTGGGCCCAGTACGGTTTCCAGTTCGAAGTGCCCGACCAGGGCGCCGTGGCCGATCTCTCCCAGATCACTTCCTTTCATAACCTGGTGATCAACACCGGCTCTCAGGAAGACACCTACAGCGTCACGGTGGTCAAGAACATGCCCCCCGACTGGGTGGGATCGCTCTGCCAGGGAACCCTGTGCTACCCGCCGTTCGTGACGGAGATCACCTTCACCCTGGCGGCCGGCGACACGACGGACCTGCTCATGGACATCACCCCCTTGACGGATCCGGGCTCGGGCACGGCCATCCTGACCCTGTCCAGCCAGGGCGATCCCGCGCTCAGCGTCACCAAGGAATTCACGGTGGTGACTCCGGGCCTGGACGTGCTGCTGATCGACGGCGACGGCGGCGCCTTGTACGAGACGTGGTATCAGGAGGCCCTGGGCGACCTTGGATCGACCTACGGGCACTGGGACCGTGTAGCCGTCGGCGGCCTCGACACCACGGAACTCGCCTCATTCCCCACGGTCGTGTGGCTTTGCGGCGACAACCCCGGCGCCATGACCCCGGACGACCTGGCTTCCCTGAGGTCCTACCTCCGTCAGGGAGGGGACCTGGTCCTTTCGGGCCAGAACCTGGCCCGAGACTTCTGTTCTCCCGGCGGTGCGTGGTATTCGTCGGCCGTACGGGCGGAGTTCAACACCACCCTGGGCGCGGACTTCGCCGCCGACGATGCCGGTGACGACACGGCCGTCGGCGTGGCCGGCGACCCGGTGGCCGCGGGTCTGAACCTGACCCTCAGCGGCGGTAGCGGAGCCGGCCAGAACACCAGTCCCGACGAGATCCTGCCCGTGACCGCAGGCACCGTGAGCATCCGGTACGCCTCCGGCGGCGGTGCCGCCGTGACCAGTTCCTACAACCTGGGCCGCAGCTACTTCATGGCTTTCGGGTTCGAGGACATCAGCTCGGCGACCACCCGTCAGACCCTGTTGAACAACATCATGACCTGGTTGTCGCTGAGCGTCAGCGCCTCACCGGACCAGCTTCCTGCGTTGTTCGCCGCCGCCCCCCGAGCCGCACCCAACCCCTTCAACCCCCGCACCCACATCCGCTTCACCGTGGGCGGCGAGCGCGTGGTTCCGGGGTCGGTTTCCGTCTATGACCTCAGGGGGCGCCTCATCCGCAACCTTCAGGTCGGCTCGTTCTCCCCCGGCCCGGTGGATCTGACATGGGACGGCAAGGACGATGCCGGTGCCGTGACCGGTGCCGGCCTGTACCTGGCCCGCGTCGTCCTGGACGGGCAGGCCCGAACCCTGAAACTCACCCTGGCCAAGTAGCCGGAGCCCGCGGATCATTCTCCGCGGGCCCTGCCAACCCCGAAAGCTGCGAGCCATGACGCCGTTTCGTTCCCACCACCGGTTCATCCTGGCCGTCCTGTGCATGTTCCTGCTGCCACGGCCGGGACAGGCCGCCCAGGACTGGTCCCTGCCCACGGCCGACGGCGGCCGCGTCTCCTTCCAGGAACAACTGGCGCACGGCCCGGTGCTGGTCTCGTTCTGGGCCACCTGGTGCCGCCCCTGCCGCAAGGAGCTGCCGCACCTGGAGGCCTTGGCCGCCCGGTACGCGGGGCGAATGACGGTGCTGGCGGTCAACACCGACGGTCCCAAGGCCGTGGCCAAGGTCCCCCCCATCCTCGAGTCTGCCGGCTACAAGCACATCGTCGTGCCCCTGGACACCGCCGCGGACGTACAGGAACGCCTGCACGTGGGCAGCATCCCCTTCCTGATCCTGTTCGACCGGCAGGGCAACGAGGTCTACCGCCACATCGGCTACAAGGAGGGCGACGAACTGGAACTGGCCGCCAGGGTCAAGTCCCTCATGGAAACTGTTGTACCGGCCGTGAGCGTGCGCGCCCCCGCGTCCGCCGGTGTCGTGACGGCCTCGGACCGTTTCGAATATTCCTACGCCACCGACACCCGCCGGGAGATCGTCGAGAACTGGCTGGACACGGCCTACACCTTCGGCGGTCTGCGCACGGGCATCATGCTCAACAGCCGCGCCCCCAGCGAGGAAGGCATCCGCGAGAACAGGATCGCGCACCGCTTCATCAGCTTCGACCGCGGCGACTTCACCATTCGTGCCGGCCACTTCTACGGCCTGTTCGGTCGCGGCCTGATCTTCAACGCCTACGAGGACCGCACCGTGCGCATCGACACCCGCCTGGACGGGTTGACGGTCAGCGGCCACGGCCCCCGGTGGCGGGCCACGGCCTTCACGGGCTCCCCTCTGGTGCGCGAGGTGGACATCCGCGGTCTGGACGGGCAGTACAATCTCGTGGGCTCGTTGCAGGTGGGCGCCTCCGGCCTGACATTCAGGCCCGACGACTACGTGTCACCCGACGGCAAGGTCAACCGCGAATGGGCCGCGGGCCTGCGGGCCCGACAGCACTTCCCCGGTGGGGATTTCTACGTCGAGGGCGCCTGGAAGAACCGCTACGACTTCCTGGCCGACAATGGGACCTACGACGAGAATTTCGGGAACGCCTTCTACGGCAACCTGAACCTGTACCATGGATCCTGGTCCGTATCGTGGGAAACCATGGACTACGATCACTTCGCCGTCCTGGACCGCGCCGACGGCAAGACCACCTTGAACCGCCCGCCGTCCCTGGCCCGCGAGCTGACCTGGACCCTGCTCAACCGCGCCCCGCACAACCTGAATCCCGACAACGAACAGGGCAACAACCTGGATGTGATCTACCGGACCGGACCCTGGGCCTTCAACGCCACCGGCGCCCACCTGGAGAACCAGAGCGGCACCACGGTCTACGACCTGGCCTACGGGGAGATCAAGCACGATGACAGAGGGTCCTTCGCCTGGCGCGGAGGCTTCGCCTACCAGGAGAACGAGGGTCGACGGCAGACGGTGGTTTCGGAGCTGATCTGGCGGCAGTCGCCCCTGATGTCCTGGACCCTGCAGGCCGAGCACCAGCACGTGCGGCTGGGCGGGGGGCCCGGCTTCAGCCTGGGCGCCTACGACGTGCAGTGGTTCAAACTGGAGCTGGAAACCCCGCCTCACTGGGCGCTGGTGGCCATGCTGGAGACCAACAACAAGTACCCCGCACAGCGTGGCCCGAGCGAGGAGGAAGGCCCCTTCCCCGCCGGCCAGGTGACCTACACCTTCGGCGACGGGGGCAACTTCAACGTCTGGTTCGGCAAGCGACAGGAGGGGTTCCTGTGCTCGGGCGGCGTGTGCAAGTTCGAACCGGCCTTCTCGGGCGTCGAGATGTTCGGCACCTTCCGCTACTGATGCCGGCCGTGCTCAGCCGGTGATCTCCAGCTTGGTGAAGGCCTCGTTGAGCGAGACGACCTGCTCCCGCTCGCGACCTTCCATGTAGTAGCGCAGCACCGCATCGGTACCAGAGGCCCGCAATTCGAACCACTGGCCCTCGAACTCGATGTAGGTGCCGTCCCCGGCGTGGAACACCCGCTGCACGGGCGGCAGATCCACGGCCGCAGGCAGTGCGGCCTGCAGCCTTTCGGTGGCCGCCCGGGGCGTCATCCCTTCCAGGGCGGCGAACCAGGCCACCACGGCTTCCTTGCGCTCGTTGCCGGCGGCGCGGGCGGCTTCCCGTTCCTCGCCCTGGAGGGATTCGTCGAACAGCGTCACGTCCAGGCGCTGGTAGAAGCGGTAGCGGGTCTCGTAGCGATCGAGCAGATCAAGGTAGTAGGCGGCAAAGCTGCTCCCGGTGCGATGCAACCTGGCCGCCAGGCACAGGGCCATCAACCCGATCTGCATGCCGTCCTTCTCCTTGGGCGCCAGGCTGGTGCCCTTGCCGTCCCGGCTGACGATGGGCTCAGCCGGTCCCATGGCCGCCCCGCCGCTCTCCTCGGCCATCATCAGCAGCCGCGGACGCGGGCCGAACTCGGCGGTCGCGCCGGTGACCTCGGTGGCCGTGCAGGGGTCGGTTCCCGTGGCGATCTGTCCCTCCAGATCCCGCACCAGGGCCGCGAAATGCTTGAACCCCACCGGAACCCGGAACGTCTTGAGCCCCCCCGTCTTGGCGGCGATCTCCCCGATGCTCAGGCTGGTGGGGTAGGTCGTGGCCACGATCCAGTCATACGCCTTCAGGCTGCCCGCGTCCTGGAGGGAAGCGATCTTCAGGGCCGTCAGCATGAAGTAGATCTGGTTGGGCTTGAAGAAGACCAGGCAACGGTCCGCATCCAGGGGATCGACTTCCAGCCCGGCGTCGCGCGCCCTGTCGGCGAGGTCGGCCGGAGCCGCCGTCACCATGTTGAAGCGATCCCCGTCCGGATCCCAGATGAAGAACGCGTGGCAGCGGTTTTCCGCCAGCAATTCCTGGGCGCCGACGTGCTTGTAGACCTGCCACTTGCCCGGATCGACCCCGTAATTGACCCCGTCCAGCACACCGATACCGTGGTAGTCGGTGTTCTCCTGCTCGTGGGTCAGGAACACGGGCCCGCCGTCGGTCAGCGGAATGTCCAGCGCTGCGAAGATGCGGCGCGCCGCCGAGCCCATGGAACCGCCCTCGGTGCAGAATCCGGCCCGGAACCCGGCGGCGAAGGCCGGCGGCAATTCCCGGAGCAACGGTTCGGGAACCACCAGGCGCAGGTAATCGACGTAGGCGTCCACGGGGTCGAAATCCCTCCGGATGAGGGGGTCGTCGGCCGCCGCCAGGGTGATCCGCACACCCGCGGTCTCGGCCCTGCGCACCAGGTCGCGCACACGGTCGGCGATCAAGCCGGCCATCTCCAGCAGCTGGCCGCCGCTCGCGTCCATGGGTTTCCAACCGCCCTTGTAGCTCTGGCTGTGGCTGGCGGTGAAGTTCTCGCCCCCGTCCAGTTCCTCGTGGAAGACCCCGAAGGAGGACAACCAGATGGGGGTCGTCCGTTCATCGACCGGTCGCAGATGGACCGTCAATCCCCGGGCGGCATAGATCCTGGCCGCCAGATCGATGAACTCCTGGGTGTGGGGCCGCACCTCGCCGCCGATGTGCAGGGACCTCAACCCGTGTTCCACCGCCAGCTCGGCCCGGGCAGTCAGCATCACCGCCACGGTCAGGGCGTTGAACGGCACCCCGGTGTTGAACAGGTCGTCCGGGTCCAGCAGATCGCGGTAGCCGGCGGTGCCCAGCTTGAACGAGGCGGCCCAGTCCTTCAGGCCGGCCGCCCGGACCAGCTCGGCGTCCAGCGCCAGTTCCTCGGTTCTACGGGCGAAAGGGGTATAGAAAGCCGGTTTTCCGCTCATGCGTCCGCTCCCTCGGGGTTGAAAGAGACATCCACGACCTGCCGCACCACAGCGCTCTCGACCTCGAAGAACTCCGCAGGCCGGAAATGGAACAGCGAGGCGATGATGTTCGACGGGAACACCTCGATGCGGGTGTTCAGGTCGCGCACGTTGGCGTTGTAGAACCGGCGCGCGGCCTGGATGCGGTCCTCCGTGTTGGCCAGCTCCTCCTGAAGGGCCAGGAAGTTCCCGCTGGCCTTGAGCTCGGGGTACCCCTCCGCCACCGCCAGCAGCTTCTGCACCGAGCCCACCAGTTTCTTCTCGTCCTCCGCCTGGTGGGCGGGCGTGCCGGTGGAATTGCGGGCGCGCTCGCGGGCCTCCACCACCGCGGCCAGGGTCTCGCGCTCGTGGGCGGCGTACCCCTTGACCGTTTCCACCAGGTTGGGAATCAGGTCGTAGCGCCGCTTGAGCTCCGTGTCGATGTTGGACCACGACTCGCCGACCTGCTGCCGGATGCGCACCAGCAGGTTGTAGTTCAGGGCAGCCCACACCAGGAGAGCCAGCACGAGAAACAACAGGATCCGAAACATTGAACATCCCTCCTAGATCAAAGATCCGGCATGGCAAAACCCACAAGTCGAATCATGCCCTGTGCTGGTGAGCCAAGCAAGGCAGGATCAGAATAATCTCAATATTCCTAAAGCAAACCCCTATAAACCCGAATGTATAATCATTATCAAACCGGGGTCTACCGCATGCGATCCCATCAGTAACCATCAGGGAGGAACCCCATGAAAGGTGTCATCAACAAAGGTATCCAGGATCTCGTCGAAAGCCACTACGGCCCCGAAAGCTGGCAAAAAGTCCAGGATCTCGCCGATTGCAAGGAACCATTTTTCGCCGTCAGCAAGGACTATCCCGACGCCATGACCATGGCCCTAATCATGGCGACCGCCAAGGTGTCCGGACAGGACCCTGCCGAGGTGATGATCGCCTTCGGCCGCCACTGGGTATCCGAAGTGGGAGCCAAGTGCTATCCGGCCTTCTATCAGATCGCAGGCGACAACCCCCGCGAATTCCTGCTTAACATGAACGCGGTACATGAGCAGGTGACCCGCAACATGGACGAAGCATCTCCCCCCTCATTCATCTATGAAGAACTACCCGGCGGCCGGTTGCTCCTGCACTACGAATCCGAGCGCAGCCTGTGTCCCGTTCTGAAGGGACTTATCCTCGGGGTGGGCGACTACTTCGGGCAGGAACTCACGGTGGTGGAGACCAGTTGCCAGAAGAAGGGCGACCCCCGCTGCACCATGGAGGTCACCTTCCCATGACTTCGGTAAAAACACCAGGGGAGGGATGCAGGAACAGGGTGACGTCCATCTTCCCTTTTTCGATGTGCTGGGACATGGCCCTGCAAATCACCTGCGCCACCGCACCTCTGCTCAACAGGATCCCCGACCTGCGGGGGAAAACCGTGACCGAAGTGCTGGAAATTGAGCACCCCGTCCGCAAATGGTCAGCTGGGGAACTGGCGGAATATCTTGACGGCGGCCGGAAGGTAATCCTCAAATACAAAGATGTCCTCCTTCCGCTCATGGGGATCACCAGGCAGATCGACGGGATGACCCAATACTTCGCCCGCCTCGACGAGAGAGCCGCCCATGATCTGAACCGTTTGACTTTTGATGATTTCCCTCCGGACTCCCACCTGATCGATTACCTGACCCTGCACGACGAACTCAAGGCTTCGTTGGCCGATGCCTCCCAGGCGATTAATGTCCTGCGCGACAAGAACAAGGAACTCGAGACGACCCGCCGCAACCTCGAACTGGAGATCGTCCAGCGCAGGAACGCCGAAAAGGCCAGCCGAGCCAAAAGTGAATTCCTGGCCAACATGAGCCACGAAATCCGCACCCCCATGAACGGCATCATCGGCATGATCGAGTTGATTCTCGGGACCGAGCTTTCTGAGATCCAACGCTCCTATCTCGATATCGCCCGGACCTCGGCCGAGTCCCTTTTGCAGATTCTGAACGATATCCTGGACTTCTCAAAGATCGAAGCATCCAAGCTGACCCTCGAAAAGGTGGAGTTCAGCCTGCGCGATTGCCTGGGGGATGCCATCAAGAGCCTGGTGATGCTGGCCAAGGCGCGGGACCTGGAACTGGCCTGCCAGCTTGACGCCGATATCCCTGATATCATCGTGGGCGACCCCGGCCGCCTACGCCAGGTTGTGGTCAACCTGGTAGGTAACGCCATCAAGTTCTCGCATAACGGCGTGGTGATCGTGGGGGTCCACGCGACTTCCCGGACCGATAATTCCATCGGCCTGCATTTTTCCGTACAGGACAACGGCATCGGCATCCCGCGGGATCGTCAGAAGGTAATCTTCGAGGCCTTCTCCCAGGCGGATGCATCGACCACCAGGAAATTCGGAGGCACCGGCCTGGGGCTGGCCATTTGCTCCCGGCTCGTTGGGTTAATGAATGGCACTATGGGTCTGGACAGCGAACCAGGCCAAGGAAGCATTTTCTTCTTCGACGTTACATTTCCACTCGGCTGCAACCAGAAGCCTGTACCGCCCGCAACCCTGGCGGACCTAGCTGGGCTGCGTGTGCTCATAATCGATGACCTCCAGGTCAATCGCGATATCTGCTCGGAAATCACGAAGTTCTGGGGGATGGAACCAACCAGTACCGCCAGTGTCACCGGGACCCGGTCCCTCTTGGCCGCGGCCGCCCCGGAAGAGACCTGGGACCTGGTCCTGGTCGACCAGATCATGCCGGATGGAAAGGGCCATGAATTGGCAAGCGAAATCCGCAAGCATCCGGCCACCGCCGGCGCTCCCATCATCCTGCTGACCTCGGGAATGAGTGTGGGTGACGCGGACGCTACCGGGCAAAGAAATATCGACGCCACCTTGTTCAAACCGGTCAAGCAGTCCGAACTGCTGTCCTGTATTCTTAAGGCCCTCGGCAAAGCCACACTCCGGGAAACCCAGGAACTGGATATCCAGACCTTCGCCGAGGAGGGAGCGGTTGGCCCACTGCGAATCCTCCTGGCCGAGGATAACGCCGTAAACCAGTTGCTGGCCCGGAAACTCCTGCAAGGTCTCGGTCACGAAGTTGTCGTTGCCGCCGATGGGCAGGAAGCGCTGGAATACCTCGCCGCCCAAACTTGTGATCTGGTGTTCATGGATGTTCAGATGCCGCGGATGGACGGCTACGAGGCAACGAAAAAAATTCGGGCCAAGGAGAAAGCCGAAGGAGCTCCTAGGTTGCCCATCGTGGCCATGACAGCGAATGCCCTGCAGGGCGACCGTGAACGCTGCCTGGAAGCCGGTATGGACGACTATGTCGCCAAGCCCATCAGCCGCCGGTCACTCGCAGAAGTCATCGACCGTCTGGCTGGGGCGGGGCTACTCGGAGCCGTGGTGATACACTGAACAATCCCTGTGCCGGTCAGGGCGAGGGAGGCATCCCCTGCCAGCCGTCTCCGGACACCATCTGCTTGACCACATAGTCGGGAATCAGGTCCAGCATCGTGCTGGCAACCTTGAGAGCCTCTTCATGCTGCGCGGGGTTGTTGTATCCGGAGCGGTAGACGGCGATGGCCCCCATACCGAACTCGATGTTCAACGCCGGGGCCTGCATGAGGTAGTCCATGGTCCGGCTGTGGATGATGTCGTAGGCCCACTTGCGATCGTTGGACTTGACGTAGAACCTGCGGCTGAACTCCACCGATTCGAAGTCGATATCGTCTGCGCCCAGAAACTCCCCCACCTTGTCGAAGACATGTTCCCGGCGGATCAGCAGGGGAATCGTGGGGAACCCGCAGTCCATGATCACCATGCCCACACTATGGGTGCTGCGGTTCTTGCCCGATCCCGTGACGTACTTGTAGTCCAGACATAGGACCTCGCGCCCGTCGACCGTGCCGGTGATCACGTTGCCGTTGCTGCGGGAATGACCGCGGTCGAGGATCTTCAAGCCGGGGAAACGGGACCGCAGGTCGGGCAATCCCTTGCGTTGGAACCGCCAGCGGCGGGCCGCGGCCCAGGCCAGCAGCGCCTGCCGGCGTTGCTGTTCCTTGCGCCAGACGAAGATGCCGAATACGGCAATGGCGGCCAGAATGACAATAATCCCGACGGGCGGCATGCTGTTCCTTTCCTGCGGCGGTCACACCCGGGTGATTGTCGTTGCTAACGCCACCGCACTCAACAGGAATTCTACCCCGCCGACCTCCCCTTTATTGCGAAAAAAGGGCCCGACACAAAGGCCGGGCCCCATAAACATGCAGGCGGTGCTTACCGGAACAGGGACTTGACCGAGCCGAAGCTGGAAGCCTCGTTGTCCACCACGCAATCCACCAGGGGATACCCGTCCACGTAGGGCTCCATGCGGAAGTTGCTCCAGGTGTACTCCCAGATCCCGGTGGCATTGTTGTAGCACTGGCCCAGCAGAACCGTGGTGTCATCGTAGAAGTAGTCGTCGAAGTTCACGACGCTGCCGTCGAGCATCTGGCAGGTCCAGTAGCCGTGGCCCAGAACGTCACTGGTCTCGATGACGTTCATGCCGTCGCTGATGGTGATGGCGCAGCTTTCCCAGGGCTCGGGATCGGCCAGCAGGGAGGAGGCGGAGATCACCGTGGGAGTGGGCACGGGGCCGGAGCCGGTCACGGTGACCGTGGCGCTGTTCAGCTCGCTCAGGCCGTAGTACTCTGTGTAGACGCCGGTCACATCGACGATGTCGCCGGGGACGTTGGTGGTCGAGCCCATGTAGACCCAGATGCCGTTGTAGGCGCCGAAGGGAGCCTCGGCCACCCAGATTCCGTTGTAACGCACGGCCACGACCGTCACGTTTTCGATGGTCAGGGTGTCACCCTCGGCGTACATGCCGTTCTGAATATCGAAGATGGTAGGGGCGGCCATGGCGAACACGGACTGGGCACCCAGGGTAACCAGCAAGAGGGCAAAAACAATGGCAAGGCGCTTCATGGTGAACCTCCTGAAGACATGAACTAGGGTTGCGAGACAGCCGTCCCACCTCCAGGCGAGCAAACGCGGAGATGGGATTTCGTCAACTTATATCCCAATGATACACTATAATCAAGCTGATTTGTGTAATTTTTTGATTATCACAAACCTCTGAGAACCATGCGTGGCACCTTGACGGTCATCTGCAACAGAGCCTGACTCATGGTCTTCCCCTGCGGATCAACCAGCAGACTGCGGGTTCCCCCGCCCCCCAGGGTACCGGCGAGCAGGAAGTTCAGCCCCTGTAAGTTGTCCAATTCATACCGGGTTACCTTGCCCTGAACCTTGGCGCCGAAGAAGCGTTTGACCCTGGCGGCGGTCAGGTTTCCCTTGATCCACTCGTAGACCAGGGGCGTGCGGGCCAGGACGCCGATGTTGCAGGTGTCGCCCTTGTCCCCGCTGCGGGCGTAGCACAGCCGACGCAGGGGCACCTCCACGGTCGCCCGGGGCCAGTCGCGGCGGCAGGGTCGGGACTTGACCCGGTTGCAGACAGGTTCCCCCTCGTGGCCGCGCAGGGGGAAATGGATCTCCTGGAACTCCTCGCTGGAGTCTGTGCCCAGGGTCAGCACCTTGGCCGACACCCCGTCGCGGCGCATCAGGGCCGGCCAGTAGGCCACCACCTG
>Ga0164318_10005951_pt1 | contig 11810 bp, 7 predicted proteins | sample GuaBasSedimGuay9_FD_113734 | JGI IMG/M metagenome (GOLD analysis project Ga0164318, IMG submission 113734) | Subseafloor sediment microbial communities from Guaymas Basin, Gulf of California, Mexico - Guay9, Core 4571-4, 0-3 cm | ecosystem: Environmental > Aquatic > Marine > Hydrothermal vents >... | reverse complement strand
GGTTGAAAACTTGCTCGATATGGTCTTTCCACACTTAAAAATTTATGGCTTAAGCAATAAAAATAATCAGGAGAAATAACCGTATCAATATCAAAAACACTAACCAAAATTTGATCATAATTTAAATTTTCCCGGTCAACTATATCTCTTTTAACATGTTTCGCAGCCCAAGCCTGGTTAGAGCCCTTCCCCTTAAGCTCTCCTTCTATCCCGTCTGGATGCATTGTGATGTATAATGTTCTAAACTTACTCCTATATTTTTCTTGAATAATTTGAATTCTTCTTTTTAAATCCTCTCCCCCTCTTTCTTCATAAGTTAAAACCAAAATTATTTTTTCTGACGAATATTTCGAATTAACAATTGATTGGATACTATGTTCTATGACTTCCGAACTCTCATTATAAATTGGAAAAATAATTAGGTGAATTAAATCTTCTGAACTCATTATTTTAAATTCACCCGAATTTAATTCAACTTTTCTTTTGCCTAAAAGCTCACATTGATCATGCCAATCTGTATTAAGGCTTTTCTCCATTCTTCTGTAAGCTACATAAAGATGAATAGCTAAAAAAATAACCAAAAGCAACCAATAAACATCAAAGGCAATCAAAAAATAAGCCACAATAACCGGACGAAAATATGAAAAAATCAATAATAATATTAAAGTCCCCCAAGATAAAAATCCGGGTAAAATTTCTAAAAATCTGTATAATTTTCTATCCCCCCCCTCAAGCTGAACAGCTTTCCCAATTTTTAAATAATCCATTTAGAAAAATTAATTTTAATATAAAAATGGAATTAATATTAAGAATTCCATTTTTATTTATAACTCTATACTAGCCTGTTGTCAAACAAAGTAAAATTAAAATTTTATGGTTCCTCCGGAATTAATATCAAGAATATTAGGCTTAACAGCAGTTTGATCTTGGTCTTTTTTAGCTTCTTTTTTAAAAATAGGGGGCGAAGGACTATAGTTTTCTTCCTTATGTTTTTTGTTTTTTTTATTAAAGCCTACCGCCTGGTTCTTAAAAGCATCTTTTAAAGAAATGGGCTCTAACTTTTTAACTTTTTCTTCCAGATTAGATTCAATTTTTTGCAATTCATCTTTTTTTGCATTCTTTCTAAGTTCAATCTCATTTTTTTTCTCTTCCCTAATTATTTTTAAACAATCCTTACAATAAACCGGACGAATTCCATCAGGTTTAAAAGAAACCTGTGTTTCTTTAGAGCATCTAGCACAATTAACTTTATATTTATAAACTTCCTCCTGTTCTAATGTTTTTTTATTTTCAATCTTTTTGTCAGTTTTATTTACAAAATTTCTATTTTTAATTAAATTATTATGAGAAACATCTTTTTTACTTATGGGTAAATCAGAATCAATACCATCATTTAAATGCCATCTCATTATTTTATCTTCCACTACGCTTCTTTCAGATGCATATCTTTCTCGACTAATTTTAATTATTTTTTCAAGATTTCCAGTTTTTTCATCATCAGTCAAAGGAGGTAATCCTTTAGCAGAAAAAGGTTCAGACGCTATTCCATCAATCATTAATTTCAAATATATTTCATATTTAGGTAAATTTACAATATCTTCTTCTGTAAAAGTTGGCATAAACTCCGGAACTAAAGCTTCGGCATCAGCCGCACCCACTCTAAACAAAATCATAGTACCTACATTTCCAAAAACAGCCGGCCTTACTTTCTCTCCCAATTGCTCAATGTATTGATGAGCCATAATAAGATTGAGACGATATTTTCTTGCTTCAGATAAAATATTAGCAAAACTATCAGTGGTAAAATTTTGAAACTCATCAATGTATAAATAAAAATCTCTGCGCTCTTTTTCCGGAATATCTACCCGACTCATAGCAGCCAGTTGAATTTTGGTAATCATCATAGCTCCAAGTAAAGCTGAACTATCCTCTCCTATCCTTCCCTTACTTAAATTTAATATCAAAATTTTACCCTCATCCATAATTTCGCGCATATCAATACTTGATTTTACTTGACCCACAATATTTCTGATAAGAGATGTTGACAGAAACTGCCCGACTTTATTCTGAATCGGAGAAACAGCTTCAGAAGCAAATTTATCAGCATACCCCGCAAATTCATTCACCCAAAAAGCCTTAACTACCGGATCCTGGATTTTGGCAATAACTTTTTTGCGAAAAGGCTTATCAGAAAGCATCCGGATTACTGCAAGTAGTGTTGAACCTGGATAATCCAATATAGCTAAAATAGTATTTCTTAAAATATACTCTAGGCGTGGACCCCAGGAATCTGCCCAAAGTTTTTGAAAAACACCGACTAAACCAGAAGCAACTAGATGTCTTAAATGGGGTTCTACTTGTTCTACAACATTAAAAGCAATAGGATGTTCATAATCAGAAGGATTAAAATAAATAACATCATTAAGTCTATTGCTAGGAATATATTTAATTACTTTTTCCGCTAAATCACCGTGGGGATCAACTACGGCAACTCCGTTTCCAGCTCTAATATCTTCTACTATCATATTTTCCAAAATGGTAGATTTCCCCATTCCTGTTTTTCCAATCAAATACATATGCCGTCGCCGGTCATCTCTTTTTATGCCAAATTTTCTAAAACTATTTCTAAAAGTTGTTTCGGCAAAAGTTGTAATATCATTATTAAACATATTTTAAAATAAGATAAATAAGAATAAAATTTTGTTTTTTCAAACAAAGGGTAGATTTCCCGGAGGTGATCCTTCTTGAACTGTTTTTTTAGCCTCAGAATGCTTTGTGTTTTCTAAAACTTCTTTTTCAAAAATATTTTCATCCTGAAAAATATCTTCTTTTTCTCCTCTTTTTTCTTTTTGTTTTTCTAGACCAGAGGATTTTTTCTCACTTCGCAATTCACCTCCTTTATTTTTTTCGTCTTGTGTTTTTTTATCACTTCTATCTAGATCAATTTCAGTAAAAATATTTTCGTTATCTTCAAAAGTACTTAAATCAACTTTAGTTTCTCCATATGGCAAAGTCATAGGTGGCTCAGATTTTCTTCCCGGTGCTTTTTGAATTAAAGGAGCTTTAACTACAGCCTCAACTGGAAAATGCCAAAGTGTGGCTAATTCCTCTACATTAAAAATACCTGTTTTTCTTCCTAGAGTTGAATCTCTATCTTTATAACCTTGCATTAATTTTCTTTTTTTAGCATTAGCTCTTTTTTCAATATTAAAATAATTAGCCGTTGTTGCAGTTTTATCCATATCCGGTTTCAAATTGTTAATATCTACATCAAAAAACTGTTTAATATATCCAACAAAACCTCCAACCCCCTTAGGTTTATTCATAATCTCTTTTTTAGCAATATAAATATAGCGTATCTTACATTCAAAACCTAATTTTGAAGTTTTTTCCTGGATAGCTTCAATTTGTTTTTTTTCCCGGGGTTTTAAATTCATCATTTTAAGAGAATCATCCTGAGCTTCTTTTTCTTCAAAAGATCCAGTCATAAAACTAAAAGCCTGACGCGTAAATTCGTCAAATAAATCTTTAATTTCTTTAAAAATTTTAGAAATACCACCCACTTTTACAACCGCTTTTTCTTTTAATATTTTAGAAATTTCTTCTTCTCCAATTTCAGTCCAATCTTTTACATCAATCGGCTTAACTAAAATTTGATACCAGGCCTGCTCTCCTTCTCGTAAACTTGAAAATAAAGTCATTAAAGAAGCCATTGGATCTTTAAATTGGGTTTCCGGCTTACCCCCGATCGGGGATTCAAAATTTTTATAGGTGAGAATTGGATATGCTGAATTTTTAACCTGAATAAACTCACTTCCCCACATTTCCCAAGTATCATTAGGAAAACGAGTAGGCATATCTTTAGTATAATCATCCACTTCCGTAATTTCTGCGTCTGGAAATTGGGAATAAACTGCGGATTCAACTAAATCTCTAAAATGGCTTGGAGTTCTAATTAAAAATTGGGTATAACCTCCAATACTCACTATTTCAAAACTAAAACTAAGTTGATAACGCCCTTCCCAATAAGTTTCCAATAAATTAAAAGAACTATGGGCACCTCCTAAATAAGTAAATAAATTTTCTACCGATCTTAGGGACTGCTCTACCCCTCGAGGCACATCAATCGCTAAAACTATTTTTTTAAATTGGGACCCCCACTTATCATTAATATAATATACCCAAACCTCTTTTGCTCCCCAAAGAATAACCCAAGCAATTGGAATCCAGCCAAAATTAATTAAAAAAATATATAATTGTTCGTCAGCTGATAAAGAAAAAAAATGATTAAGCAAAGTAAAATCCATAAGAATATTTGTTCTTATTTTCTGAAATATTATATATAATTATAACACATTTTATAGTTTTTAGTAAATAAAAATAAGCTCACGAAGAGCTTATTTAAAAAATTATGTAAAATCTAATTATACTAAAGAATATTTACTGCCTTTTTTTAAAAATTTATCTTTATTCATTAAAGCTAAAACTATAGTAGCCTTTTTCACCATTCTTTTTTCCAGAACTTTTTCTATAATTTCATCTCTGCTTAAAGAATCGTTTTCGTCTGAAAAAATTTCTTCAATTACATCTAAAACTGTTCCCTTTTTATAACCCCAATCCTTTAAAGCATATAAGCCTCGTCCGACTAAAACATATTTTTTATCTAGAATTAATTCATTATGTACTGTAGCAGCGTTTGCTAATTTATTATCAAATTCCACCCTGTTAATCTCATCAGCTATTTTTGAAAAATGCATAGGTTTACCATGATTATTCAAAATTAAATAAATTTTATCATTAATAGTTTTAGGATTAACTTCCCTGGAATGTGCCAAACCCCAAAAACCGAATTTATTCTGCCCTATCTTTTTAGCGGCCCTTAATATTGAATACAAGGCTTTTTTATCATTGATTAAATCTGGATCTTCGCTAAAATAATCACTTTTAGTAACATTATAGATATTCAAGCTTCCGGAACTAGAAATTTTATGCTCATATTTTTTATAATTATCCAATTCTTTCATTAGCTCCATAATTTTAGCTGTTGTATAAACACCTTTGCTTTCATTTAATTTTGCAATCAATTCTGAAATTATTTCTTTAATATGGTTTATTTCTTTAAATTTTAATTTATATATTTCCTTGAGATGATTCAAATTATTAATTTCTTCAAATTCTGAAAAAAGAAGCTTAGTAATTAAAAAATTTAAATAACTTTTATGTATCTCCTGATTATTTTCCGCACTCTTATAGCCATTAGTGGAATAATTAACTAAAATATCCAATAAATAAATTTTCTCCATGATTCCGCCATGCTCTTCAAGCAACTGAGAAATAACTTTTTTTAAAGTATCTAAATATTTATTTAAATTATCTAATTTTCTTAACTTACTAATACTGGAAGTTTCAATTTGCCTAATTCTTTCTCTAGTTAAATTATGAACGGAACCAATTTTCTCTAAAGTTTCCTTTCCCTCACCATGAAGCCCATATCTTCTCATCACAATATCACGCTCTCTTTCAGAGAGTTCATTGAATAAATTATTAATTATTTCCACAGCATCAAGATTAGTAGCCTCCTCTATTTTTTGCTTATCTATTATTTGGTCTAAAATAGAAAAATTTTCCATAAAATTAAATAATACAAGTCATGGGCACTTGATTTTTAAATATTAAATCAAGTCTGATATTAAAAATTAACATCAAAGTAATGATAATATAGCATAAAATATCTTATTAGTCAATATTTAAAACATGATTTTTAATTTTTGTCTAGTTATAATATATTTAACTAATATTAAATAAAAAAATGCAATAAAAAAATTTATTGCATTTCGATAATAAGCTTATTAAAATTAAAAAATATTTTTAATTAATAATTTGCAGTTTAACTATTTAGTAGCTAATATGCTTCTTTTATAACTATCTAGATTTTCAAGGGCAATTCCCGTTCCTTTAGCAACACAAAGTAGAGACTCGTTCGCTATATAGGCTGGAACACCTACTGTTCTTGAAATTAATTGATCAATATTCCTTAAAAGAGATGTTCCTCCAGACAAAACAACCCCCTTATCCATAATATCAGCGGATAATTCCGGCGGTGTTTTATGTAAAACTTCTTTTACGGAATTAATTACCATTTCTAACTCATTTTGGATAGCTTCAGTAACATCACTTGATGTAACCGTAATACTTCTCGGAAGCCCAGTTAATATATCCCGTCCTCTAATTTCCATGGTTAATTTATCTTCTAAAAAAAGTGCGGAACCAATATTAATTTTAATGTCTTCTGCAGTTCTTTCTCCAATAGACAAATTATATTTACGCCTAATATATTCCATAATAGCACTATCAAACTTATTTCCACCAACACGAGCAGAAGTAGACGCCACTATTCCACCTAATGATATAACAGCCATTTCAGCGGTACCTCCCCCAATATCTATAATCATATGCCCGGAAGCCGAACCAATCGGAATATCAGCTCCAATAGCAGCCGCTACCGGTTCTTTAATAATATAAGCTGCCTTAGCTCCGGCCGCAATAGTAGCATCAATAACCGCTCTTCTCTCGGTAGAAGAAATCCCAGCCGGCACAGCGACCATAACTTCCGGCCTTAAGAGCCTAACACTCCCCACAGCTTTATTGATAAAATATCTAAGCATAGCCTCCGTAGTTCTATAGTCTGCAATTACCCCGTCCTTTAAAGGCTTAAGGGCAATAATAGTATCCGGAGTTCGCCCGAGCATGTCTTTGGCCTCATTTCCCACAGCCAATATTTTTTTATCGGTCATAGAAACAGCCACAACAGAAGGTTCATTTATAACTATTCCTCTTTTAGGAAGATGAACTAAAGTATAAGCTGTCCCTAAATCAATTCCTATTCTTTTTATAAACATATTCAAAAATCAAAATTCAAAATTCAAAAATCAAAATAATCTTTGTCTGTTTCCTTTTGTAAATATAAATAAATCTTAAATAAATTTAATTAATATTAAAAACTATATTAATCTAGAAATTAACAATAAATTCTCTGTCCATTAAAAAATCAGTATCCCAATTTATCTGTCTACCGTATTTTTCAGCATAAAATCCAGTTGGATAATAAGTATTTATGTTTTTATTAAAATTAAAACCAATATTAATTTCTTGAATATTTTTTCCTGGCTGTTTTTGTATATAAAAAGAATAATAGTCTTTTTGTAGCAATAAATCAATAGTTTCCGATAATTTATAATGGAGGTGGATATTAGCTATTTCCCCGGGTTCGATTGATATAAATCCAGCAAAAACAGTTTTATTTAAATCTTCATAAATTTCCGGCTCTTTATCTTGAAAAAATCCTTCTGCTGAAATAAGCTCGGAACCCAAAGGAACATAAATCCTTGTATAAGTTCTATATCTCGTGGTCTTCCAATCAAATTCCCCATTATGTTTATATATTATGTTCAAATCTGAAAAGATACCATTAGACCCCTCATTTATTTGGTAGCTTATTTTTCTATCTATCACTCGATCGGTTTTAAAAGCAGCCATATTAGCATCAACCACCATTAAATAATCACCTTCCACCTCACTTAAACTTCCGTCCCATCCGCTTTCATAAACAATCTCACTTAAATTTTCATCTTTAAAATAAATCAATATATTTTTTCTTTTTAAATTAGCATCAAGAGTATCAATTAATTTATAAAAATTTTGAGTCTGAAAATCAAAAATTCTAAATTTAATTTCTTTAGCAATCTCTCCAATAACTTCCTTTCTGTGCCAAGAAGGAACTCCTAAAACTTCATATCCTTTTTCAACTTCATATTGCAATAAATCAACAAAATTATTTTGATTATACTCCTCCCCCTCAATAATTATCGGTCCGATAATTTTAAGCAAATCAATAATTAAATCCGGCGTAATAGCAATAAATCCATCAAATTCATCTTTAAAATTATTAATTTGATCTTTGGGAGGGAGAAGTTTATCCTCCTCTTTAAAAAACCATTCAATTTGCTTAGCAGATTCTGGCCAATCAGGAGACCAATTAGCATCGCGCATATACCATTTTTCTATGCCTAAATAATCTTTTAAAGGTTTAGGCGGCTCTACATTAATTCTATCCTTAACCGGCATATCTAGATGGTAAACATCATGAGTATCAAAGCGCAATATATCGCCATGTTCAATTTCAAGGATTCCATAAGTTCCAATAAATCCCCCGGTCGGCCTAAGTTCATCTCTATTTTGAAGCACTACTAAAAAAGAAGATTTTTCGGGATAACCAAGAACAAAAGGCAAAAGTTCGGACATAGGAACCGCGCTTTTCATTGTTTGATTAACACTCTGAATCTGAATCCTTAAATCCTCAATCTTGTTTTTAAAAAATTTGATAAAGCCCTGATAATTAATATTATCAATATTTAAAAGTGCTAAATCTAAATTAGCCTTAAGTCCATTTAATTCCGGACCGGACTCATAAATCTTTTTGATTAGTTCCTCTTTTTTAAAAGAACTTAAATTATTAAAGTTAGTTTCCGGCCCGATAATATCATTAAGGGACATACTGAATTTTATTCCTTCATCTAAAGATTCACTTAATAAATAAGCTGTGCTAAGTAAAGAATGCACATCTTCAATCTGCTGGCTTAAATAGCTCAAATTATTAATTACAATATTTTTTTTTATTTTTTCGACATAATCGAGAGCTTCTTTAAAATTTTCTTGAGATACTGAATTGAAATCCAAGGCAGAATCAAAATCTCCCTCCCTCATAAGACTAATAGTATATTCTAAATTTTTTTTACCACTTAAAGCTTTTTCATAAACATTTTTGATATTTACAAAATTTAAAATCAATAAAAAGAATAGAAGCAAGGCTGCAATAATAACAAGATAAAAAATATATTTTATAAATATAAAAAAAATTCTTTTTTTTATTTTCTTTTTTGAAGTATTTAAAAACATAATTCTTTTTTTATAAAAAGATACTTACAAAACACTATTTTTCATATTAGCAAAAATAATAAAAAAAATCAAGAACAATATTATTTAATGTTAGCAATTTTATTCCTTAGAGAGAGCTTCAATTGGATTTAATTTAGCAGCTTTCCTAGCTGGATAAAGCCCAAAAACAATACCAAAAAAACAAGAAAATCCAATAGAAACAAAAAACGATTCTAGGGGTAAAGAAAATTGCCAATCAAGTCCATAAGATACGGCTAAAACAGAAACTAAAAAAGACAAAGCGATGCCGACCACAACTCCAACTAAACCACCGAACAAAGTAATAAAAATTGACTCAATTAAAAATTGAAGCATGATATCCGAATATTTAGCTCCTACCGCCTTACGCAATCCAATTTCCGAAGTTCTTTCACTCACCACAACATACATAATGTTTAATATTCCTACTCCACCCACGACTAAAGATATAGCCACAATGGCAAGCAAAAGCAATGTAATGGCATCCGTTATAGTGGACATAATCTCCATAGACTCAACCATGGTAACAACTCTAAAATCGTCTTTACTCGTATCACTCAAATCCTCTCCAATGCCCTTTACTCGATTAGGATCAAGAGAAGGAGCTTCAATATTATGATTATCGCGTAATATCACTCTCATCTCTTCCGCTGTTTCCATAACTTTATCAGTATCATAAACCTGATGCATCATATATGAAACATGATCAATACCCATAAGTCTTTTCTGTAAAGTTCTTACCGGAAGATAAACAAAATCATCAAAATCCATAATCATCATAGCTCCTCTTTCTTCCATCACCCCAATTACTCTAAATTTTAAATTATGAATTTTAATATATTTACCAATCGGATCGCTATCTCCAAATAATTTTTCCTTCATTTTATAACCCAAAACTACCACCTTACTTAAAGATTTATCTTCTGCCTCAGTATAAAAACGTCCATAATCCATTTCGCTTTTATCAATATCTATATAACTAGCAGTCAAGCCCATGATTGTTGCTGTTTCAGAATTACCTTGATAAGAAACTTTATTTTGACTAATAACCCCCGCATAAGCTGATTTTACATTAGAAAGCTGAAGCAAATCTTCCATATCTTCTAACACTAAACTGGTTATTTGGACTCCAGAAACTGAAGCAATCGCCCCCTGAGTTTCTGCACTAGTCCCCTTTTTTGTAGTAGGTACTTTAATTTCAGTTTCAATAAAATCAGAGCCCCCAAAAGAATCAACCTGAGAAGTAATTAAACTTTCTATTCCAGCTCCAGCCGAATAAACTAAAATCACACTGGAAATTCCAATAACCACACCCAAAACAGTCAAAAAAGTCCTAGCCTTATTAGACATCATTGATTTAAACGCTGATTTTGTAGAATTAATTAGAGACACTTGGCTAATTTTTAATTTTTAAATTTTATAATTTTTAAATAAATATTAATTTTTAAATTTTTAAAAATAATTTTTTATTAATTGTTTCAAAAATTAATATTTTAGATTTATTTATAAAATTAAAAATTATAAAATTTAAAAATTAAAATCATTCATACCTAAGCGCCTCAATCGGCTCTAATTTACTTGCTTTCCAGGCTGGATAAATTCCAAAAATAAGTCCGATTAAAGTTGAGACTCCTACGGCTAAAATTATGGAAAATAAAGATACTTTAAATTCCCAATCATAATCTAGGGATACAGCAATTACTGAAATTAAAAAAGAAACAAGAGCACCTAAAATAATTCCTATAATCCCACCAATTAAAGTTACGACGATTGCTTCTTCTAAAAATTGTAATAAAACATTAAAATTATTAGCTCCGACTGCTTTACGTAGTCCAATTTCTCTTGTTCTTTCCGAAACACTCACTAGCATAATATTCATAATTCCAATTCCACCCACCACTAAAGATATAGCGGCCATAGCAGCTAAGAAAAATTTTAAAGCATTAGTAATGGTAGTAATTACATCTAAGGCCTGAGCCGCACTTCGAACTATAAAATCATCATCATTACCACTAGCATCTTCAATACCATGCCTTTCTCTCAAAATTAATTTTACATCATGAATGGCTCGTTCTACATCCTCAGCATTATCAACTTTAGCCCTAATTAAATTTATATGATTAATCCCTAATATTAATTTTTGCATCGTCTTAATCGGAATGAAAATCTGATCATCATAATTTTGGAAAGCCACAGTTCCTCTTTCAGCCATAACTCCAATTACTTCAAAGCTATGATTTTTCAATTTTACTCTTTGTCCAATCGCCTCTGACTCTCCAAAAAGTTCTTTTTTAACTAAAGAGCCTAAAACTATAACTCGGGACATAGACCGTACCTCTTCGTCTGTAAAAAATCGCCCCTTTAATACTTCTCCTCCTTCCACTTCTAGATATCCATTAGTACATCCACTTAAATTAGTATCATAAGAATTAGAACCCCATTTTAATGTCCCAATTCCTTTAGTGTAAGGAACAACATCAAGAATATTGGGAGCTTTGTGTTTATCCACTAAACTTTCCGCATCCTCATAAGTTAGAGTAGTAATAACAATCCCCATAGCAGAGCTAGGTGGAGACTTATCCCCGCTATTCCCTGGCATAACTCCAATTATATTAGTGCCCAAACTCTTAACTTGCGCTAAAATTAAACTTTGAGCCCCGGCGCCCACAGAAACAATAATAATAACCGAAGCAACTCCAATAATTATTCCAAGCATAGTCAAAAAACTCCTACTTTTATTTAAGAGGAGCGCTTTAATTGAAGTATTTATGGATTGTCTGGTTTGCTCCAGCATATAATTTTACTTTCCAAATTTATTTAAGCATCTCTCCATCTTG
>Ga0164318_10005950_pt1 | contig 11812 bp, 10 predicted proteins | sample GuaBasSedimGuay9_FD_113734 | JGI IMG/M metagenome (GOLD analysis project Ga0164318, IMG submission 113734) | Subseafloor sediment microbial communities from Guaymas Basin, Gulf of California, Mexico - Guay9, Core 4571-4, 0-3 cm | ecosystem: Environmental > Aquatic > Marine > Hydrothermal vents... | reverse complement strand
CGTCTACTATTTTGTATTACTGGAAGGGGACGGATATGAGGAAGGCTCTAGCCGATTTTCTCAAGAGATCTGGGCTCAAAATACCCGATCCAAAGCTTTTAGACGAGTTATTGAAGGAATCTCATCTAACGAGGGCTCAGATCGAGACTCTACTGATCGAGCTTGGAGCAATTAACCTAGGTCTCAAGCTAAGCGTCGAGGAGAAGGCGAGGTTGAGAGGGGTGAGCAAGGGAGCCTATGCGCGAACTAAGCGGCAAGCAATAGACAATATTAGGAGAAGTATTTACACACTCATGCTCTTGAGGTTCTTGGGAATCCTCGGAGATGAGAGCTTGACCTCGATCTTAGAGGCTTCTGAGCTCTTGATCGGGGGGAGATTTGACGAGGCTGTGACCATCTTGAGGTCTATGACCCTTTGTGACGTCACAAGATGATTATAGGCCATGAATCTATGATTCGCTTAAATAAGATTGGGTAACGTTTTAATTTCTCCTAATATTTGGTGGTTCGTCGAGAGTTGTTGGCGAGCGGGGTTCTGGAATGGGGGTTGGTGATCCTCTTTATAGCGCTCTTCATAACTCAGTCTATCATCTTCACGATACTACTTTTAAGGCTTAAAAGGAAACTCTATTCGATTAAGACCCCGAGAGCTTGGGAACCCTTTCTAACGCTGGAAAAACCCTCTCAAACGGTTCTAAAAGTCTTGCGAGAGCTGTCGTCTTCAAATGGATTAGAGGCTAGGGAGCTTAGTAAAAGGCTTGGCTTAAGCAGGGAGTATACTGCGAGACTTTTAAAGAAGATGGTTGAGGACGGGCTTGTAGTCCGGCGAGGAAAGCCCTATAAATACCAATTAACCGAGCTTGGGATCAGATTATTGAAAGAATCCGAGGATTAAGGAGAGAAGATTTTAGGCTGAGACTTCACTCTATTTTGGTGGCGATGATGAGGGACTAATTCCCGAAGCCGTGAGGGAGCCTTGGGGTAGCTGACGCCACCTATATATTTTTAGACATGCTTGAGAGAGGTTCTTTAACGACTCACGTTAGTGTTTGATTCTGAAATTCTCGATTAACGTGATCGAGAGATCCTCTATCCTTAAGTTGATGATCCGGTCATTCCATATCCACTTATTCTCGCCCACCTTCTCCGCATTTATCTCTTTTAAGAGCTGGGTAAACGCTGTTAGGAATTCCTCGAACTCTTTCCTATTCTCCCACGCTATCTTCCAACGTAATAGTCTCTTTTCATCCTTCTTGTAATACTCTATCAGATCTCCACTCCATCCCTCTGCGGCTTTCACGGCGACTTCCATAGGCAGATGTGCTCTCAGCATCTGTCTTACGAAGAACTCTCCAAGCCTATCTCTGAGTAGTATTCTCCAATCCTTCTCAACCTTAGTCGCGAATTCGACTCTTCTCGGCTTCCATCCTTTAACGTATTTTTCTGGATGAAGGATCTCGGCGGTGGAGCCAGGCATCCTGATATACACTTCATTCACTTTCTCCCATCCCCCAAGTTCTCGAAGATATTGAATGAACTCTCTTCCGTAGAGGTAAGGGAAGAACCAGATCGAGGTCACGGAGTCGAGTCTCTCTTCACGGCCTTGACTCTCGGCTTTACCCCCATGCTCTAGAAAATAGTCTAGAGCCACTAGATCGGCGTCTCCTTCTATAATCGCTCTAATCGCCTGCTTTTCATCATGAAACCTTCCCTCAGGTATCTTGAAGTATATTCCTTGTAAGATGTGGGTTAGCTCATGGGCCAAAATCTTACCGGCTTGAAGCCTCTTAGATGGATCAAAGTATTCCTTAACCACGTAGATCGTGTTGTCCGCAGATGCGGCGACCGTGCAGCCGCTTTGCCCCAACTTTATCTTCGTTAGGTTATAGCTCTCTGGAACCATGAATAACGCTTTGTAAAGTTCTTCTTCAAGCTCGATCTTGGTTAAATTTAGATATCCTAGACCCCAGTGTTCGATCACCCATTCTTTTGTTAGGACCACTAGGTTAACATTTTGATCGAATTTGAGCCCTCTATCTTCCTCAACCCACTTCATTACATAGTTAAGCAGATTCTTAGTAGCATTCCAATAATGATCTCTCGAAGTTTTCGTAATGGTTTTCACGATGGTTATTGTTGAGGGTGGTGCAACGCTCATACTTGCTATAAGATATCCTCCAATAAAGCCCGCTAAGACCATAAATAGTATCAGCAATATCGTTGCCTGTGATCTTCTGACCCTCAATCCGATGAAGAATTTTCATGCAATGTAAAAAATCTTTGAGAATACTATATCTTGATTCCTAGGCTTGGATCGCCTTTAAGTTTCTCGAATTCCTCAATCAATCTCTCGGTTATCGGGCCTGGAACCTTTGCACCTATCTTTCTACCATTCACGCTCTCAACGGGAACTATTTCAGCGGCGGTTCCGGTTAGAAAGACCTCATCCGCCGTGATTAGTTCGAACGGTGTTAACTCCCTCTCCATAACCTCATATCCAAGCTTTCTAGCCAACTCGATTATATAATTCCTAGTTATCCCTAACAGTACTCCGGAGGCCGGTGGAGGCGTCATGATCTTCCCATCCTTAACTATGAAGATGTTTTCTCCCGTCGCTTCTGAAATAAATCCCCTATTATCGAGCATTACGGCGTCGTCGGCTCCGGCATTTATTGCCTCCAATTTAGCTAGGATACTGTTGAGATAGTTCAGCGACTTAGCTTGATGGTTTGTCGCGTCAACTCCATCCCTCTTCACAGACGATATTATCAGGGAGACTGCCTTCTTTCCGAGAAGCGGAGCCATAGGCTTGGCGATGATTATTATGGACGGCTTACCGCATCTTCTCGGATCTAGGCCTAGATCTCCAATTCCCCTCGTCACTATGACTCGGATATAGCAGTCCTTTAAGCCATTCTTTCTGATAGTCTCTAGGATCGCCTCTATCAACTCTTCTTTACTCATGGGGATCTCGATCTTCAGGAACTTCGCCGAGTCATATAATCTCTCTATGTGTTCTCTAAGCTTGAAGACCACGCCCTTATATGCTCTAATTCCCTCAAAAACTCCATCTCCATAGAGGAAACCATGATCGAAGACCGAGATCTTGGCCTCAGATTCTGGAACAAAATCGCCATTAATATAGACTAGGCTTTCGGTCATTGGTGAGCACAGACTTCATGCCCGTATTTAAGGTTATTTACTTAAACCCTTTTAATATCCCCGAACGAAAGAATATGCTAGATGGGAAAGCGTAAGATTGTATCAGAGCCGGATGAGCTTGAGGAACTCGTTGAACCTGGGCCTGGAGATGTCTATGGTGTAGTGGTTAAGATGTATGGCTACGATCGAGTATTGGTTGAATGTAGTGATGGAAAGACCAGATTATGTAGGATAAGGGGGCAGCTTAGGCGTAGGATTTGGATAAGGGAAGGAGACCTAGTTTTGGTGAGTCCATGGGACTTTCAGAGAGATAAGCGGGGAGATGTCTGGTGGAGATTTACTAAGGTTCAAGCCCTAAAGCTCGCTGAGCAAGGAGTAATTCCAGACTTCTTGAGAGAGAAGCTAACCGAGTAAAAGTCAACATCCTTTTAAACACCCATAACTCCATCTTCTTGGAGAAGGTTTTGTCTGGCGAAGAAAAAGTGGAGAAAAAGCTTAGAATTCGAGAATACAAGTACGAGAAGGAGCAGAGATATCTCAGGAAGCGGTCAGAGCTCGATGAGGTATTAGAGGAGGTATTCGACCGTCAAACCCTCATGACCATATATTCATTGATGAATAAGGGGTTGATAAAGGAGTTCTATGGAGTCGTCAGCGCTGGGAAGGAGTCGAGAATCTATCTCGCCAAGGGAAGAGATGACATAGATCTAGCGGTAAAGATCTACCTGATAATAAGCGCCGAGTTCAAGAAGAGGAGGATGATGTATACAATGTATGATCCGAGGTTTAAGCGAGTCCCAAGAGACTTCAGAGACTTCATATATCTCTGGGCTAGAAGAGAGTATAGCAACCTAGAGGCCGCGCATGAGGCCGGAGTTCCAGTTCCGAAGCCCTACTTCGTCAGAAACAATGTTTTGGGGATGGAGTTCATAGGTGAAGATGGAAAGAGGTATCCAACCTTAGTAGAGGTAGAGCTTGAGAAAAGGGATTATGATGAGATCTATCTAAAGGTGGTTGACGCTGTTAAGAGGCTGTATAGGGATGCGAAATTGATCCATGGAGACCTAAGCGAATATAATATCTTCGTCCTCCCAAACAATGATATAGTCCTGATAGACCTATCTCAGGCGGTGAGAATCGAGCAGCCCATCGCGGATTCCCTCCTATTAAGAGACCTAAAGAACATCATTAGATTCTTCAAGAAGAATGGAGTTGAGACCCCTGAGCCTGATCAACTATTCGCAGAGATCGCAGGAAAAGAGCCATTCGCATTAGAGTAATCTTCACGGATTCTTATCGGGGATTCTATGGCAAAGTCTTTAATCCACCGATTCTAAAAAGAATTTCGACTTGAGAAAGCTGACTACGTTAACCTGCATTTTATTGATAATCGGGCTGATATCGTTCAGCTTTATAGCTTTCTCCAGAATTAAAGCTCCAGACGACGTGAAGATAAGACTTATGGATAATCACGTCGTGGTTGAGACACCTCTACTCCTGATAAATCTCACATATTATGGAGCCCGCGTGGTGAACTGGATTGTGAAGGATGTTGGAGTGGACTTAGCCGCCGGAGTAGGTTATACGGACTTCCTTAAGAGATATCCTCTATGGAGCTGGATTCCCTCAGAGCCTTGGCCCGGAGAACTATGTTTGGCGAAGTTCAAAGTAACTCCTAGGAAGGATCATAGCCAACTAGAGTTTAGATATTTCAAAACCGATGAGCATGACCGTAGATTAGCCGTCTATAGAGTTATCAAGTTCTACCCTGATAAATATTTCATAGACGTCGAGGAAATCTTGGTGAATCGAGGCAAAAGAGAGATAACCATAGAGGCATATTGGAATAAGAGCATCGGATATTCAATCTCATGGAGCACACGTATCGAATCCGGAGATGTTCAAGCTTGGAAGGTGGGGTCGAGAATCGGGTTTGGAAAAATATGGCCTTGGACAAGAATCTATGGAAGGGTGAATTGGGCAGCAATCTATAATGACGGATCCAGAGTTTGGGTCGGAATAATTCCCTTCAACCAAACAAATTCTCTATGGCTTGAATCAAAGAGTTGGGGTGAAGAAGTAAGGATAGAATTTCCGGCGATCACGATAAGGCCAGGCCAAGAAGTCAAGTATGCCTATCGGATCTTTGGAGGCCCGCTTAGAAGAGAACTTCTAAACGAGGCTGGATTTACAGGTCTTCCTCCAGATCTAAGTCTGAGACTGAGAACCAGATATGATAAATACGCCTATAGGGAGGGTGAGGAAGTAAATCTTTCAATAGAGTTGAAGAAACTCGCGGGAGAGAGCTATAATGTTAGCATAGTATTCATAGAAGATGAATCGAAGAAGGTCATTAAGAGGTTCAACGAATTTCTTCATCCCCATGAGATAAAGCTGATAAATATACGGCTAACCGCCCCTCGACGAGAGGGAATCCACCACTACACGATTAAGATAATCTCTGAGGGAAGATTGTTTCTGGAAGAGAAGACTTGGATACTCGTTGTAAAGCCTAGAGGCGAGAGATTGAAGCTGGTCTTGGTCTGGCATCTACATCAGCCAATTTATCTAAATAGTTCAGGAGACTTCGAGTCCTTTAAGCTATTCCATCATCTAATCTCTGACTTTGAGTATGATCATGATAGAATAGGCATATATCTCTTACATCTAAAGGCTTTAGAAAGAATTAAGGGGATAAAGGTTACATTCAATATTCAGCCATGCTTGATCTACCAGTGGCTTGCATACCTAAAGAGGCATCGAGATGATGATTTCTCAAAGGCGATAATCGAGATTATAAATGGTTTAAGGGAGCTAGCGCGTGAAGGAAGAGTCCAGCTACTCACCTCACCCATCTATCACCCATTGCCAGCCATCTTGATCGATATGGGTTGGAGGAATGACCTGGAAGCCCAGATAAGGATGGGTAAACAGTTACTCGAAGAAGTTTTCAAGCTGAACATCAGCGGGTTGTGGATCCCGGAGATGGCGTTTAATAAACAGCTTGTGGACATCATGTCTGAAGTTGGATTAAGGATGACCATACTCGATGAGAGAGAGTTTATTGGAAGTGTGAGATTAGCTTCTGGAAAGGCGCCCACACCCTATAACCCATACATAATCCGCTCAAAAAATGGAGGAGAGATAAGGGTATTGTTCAGGGATAGTCAGATATCGGACATGATAGGATTTCAGGCATCATCAACTACGGATCCTGAGGAATCCGTAAGAGAACTCCTCTATAGGCTCTTCAAGATCTATAAAGAGCATCCTAAAGGAGTTGTGACACTAGCGCTGGATGGAGAGAATCCATTCATCCTTGGAAGCGTAGAGGCAAGATATCTCCTCCAGAAGCTGTATGAGGCATTCATCGAACAAAAAGATTGGATCAAAACCATAACCCTAGAAGAAGCCGTGAGAAATGCGACCGATGTCATAATCGATATCGGTGAGGGAAGTTGGGCTGGAGGATTCGATATCTGGATGGAAGGAACTGTGAAGGAGAAGATGTGGAATGAGCTAAAGAGGGTTAGGAAGATGTTAGTCGAATATACTAAGTCGATTGGAGGAGAGATTTCTCCCATTCCTAGGCTTGATCCAGAGATCGCTCCAAACTCCACTAACCTTCTCCACACTCTCTGGAACTGGTTATATATAGCGGAATCAAGCGACTGGACGTGGAACGCAGATCTAGGCAGAGACTGGTATGTTAGACAGTTCTATGATTACTGTAATCTGATAGAGAGAGTAATTAAGATGCATATGCATTCTCCCAATTAAAATATGAAATCGTATATGATTTTACGGAAATCAATTTGTTAACATAAAGGTCTTACCGAATAAAAGATATCTAAAACCTGGGGACTAGCGTGTCACAAAAGTAGAGTATAGCGTCCTAATGTTTTCTATTTGAGGATCTCGCAATCCCCTCTATTTTCCGCCAAACTCCTCCCTATAGCATTGATTTCTTCAAAGAAAATCCTGGGATCAATTATAAGAGAGGTTGAGGGGATAGCACCCCTCACAACTTAAACGTATCCCGCGGGCAGGATTTGAACCTGCGACCATCCGGTGTCTGCCTGGTAGGCTGGATGGCCACGCCGTTTTTTGGGGCGTGGTCTACAGCCGGACGCTCTACCAGGCTGAGCTACCGCGGGTCTATTTTCTAGGGTTTTCCGGCTCTAATTAACTCTTACCCTTTTTCTAAGATTGTCTTGAGCTTTAGCAACTCGTTTTTCAGTTCTTGAGCAGTTTCAAGCATCTCCTTCACGTCTTTTCTCTTCAGCTCCTTCTGCCTCGGGATATATGGTTTGAAGAGTTTTTCTTCGGTTTTTGACCGTTTCTCCAGCTTCTCCTCGAGCCTTTCTTCAGAGTCTTCTTCGGAACGCTTTTTGGGCGCTTGCTTCTCTTCTTTTGCTTGGTCTGAGGACGTATTTGCGCCGGGTTCGGAGCTTGGCTCTACTTTTTCTGGAGTAGGGGTTTCTATGATCTGGATGTTAATCGCTTCTAGCTCTGGTTGAGGTTCCATTGAATGTTCGATCGACTCTTGGATTTCTTGGGGGCTTTGAGGCTTATTTCTCGACCAAGTGATTCGGTTCAATATGACTCCGGCGAAATATATCGAGATTATCGCTGAAACCAATAGGAGCCATGTGATAGGATCCATCGCCATCTTAGATCTCCTCCAAGATCTTTCCCATCTCTCCCATGAATCCTGAGGCTAGGTTGAAGAGCTTCATCGAGGCCAGCAGGGCTAGATAGTAGGTTAGGCCGCTTATAGTTAAGAGTATTCCGAGATGATAGGTGAAGGTGAATTTCGAGTCTCCCTCGATCGAGTAGATTATATAGCTGCTCGCGACAGCCATGATCAGCATTAACGCCGAGAAGAACGTCATTATCATGTTCTCGGAGATCGGGGTTATCACGGGGAACCATGTATAGATGAGCTTCGCGAATCCCGAAAGTATCTTTGTGAGAACCGATATGAGGGCTGAGATCGCGGAGAATATTGCTTGTAGGGGTAGAGCTAGGCCTCTGATGGCTCCAGCGACTTGCCTCCTCTTCTTCCTATTCGCTAAGTGGTTTAGGATATAGTCATGTATTGCTTTAGAGGTAATGGTTTGTCTAGATCCGTATCGAAGCGAGTCTGCCTCAATCCTACATGTTGAAAGGATTAGGTTGCTTAGGCTCTCGACTCCGAACACTTCGATCGCCTTTCCCTGCTCGAATCCGAGCTCAAGCCTCTTTCTAAGCCTCCTTAACAGCTCGTTTAGGGGGCCATAGTCGTTTATCGAGATCACTTTACACGCGGATTTCAAGGATCCTGAGACTTCTAGGGCATCTCCGAGAGATTTTATGAAGGGAGCATAGTTTTCATCAATCTCTCTAGCGGATTTCACCCATCTCTTACCGATCCACCCAATCATCAATAATGGTGCTCCGGCTAAGAGCATGGGGGCAGATATCGGATCAAGAAAACCATTCAGCTTTATCGGCGAAAGTATTAGGAGTGAGGTCGAGAATAAGGATGTAACGAGGATTATGGGGTTCATTTTCTCGATTGAGACCAGCTTTTCCGGTCTTCTTGGATCATTGTGTAGGATTGGATCCCTTGGAAGGGATCTTGAGGTGAGGAACGCTATAAACGCCAGGGATGCCACTACCGCGATTATGGTCAATATTAGGACCCTATTCACGTCTATTCCATAGATCATAGAGGTTAGGAGCATGGAGACGCTTAGGAAGATGTTTGAGGTCATGATCGCTGAATACGCCTCGATATATCTCTTCACCTTCTCAATCGCTCTATCGAACTCCGCTATCTTGTTGGCCATCATCTTCTCATACTCGACTTTCATGAAGTCTCTCAGATCTATGTTCACGTTCACGGAGTCAGATAATCTCTGGAGAAATCCCTTAACCCTTTCTTCAGAGATCTGCGAGGCCACATATCTGGCTGCTTTATGTAAGGTGTAGCTCCATTTCTCAACTAGAGTCGAGATTTTGGAGAATATCTTCGAGGCGTCAGAGAGCGCGAGGGATGATTTTCCAGCCATCTTCATTATGTCTCTCGACGATGGACTCGCAGTTGAAAGCGAATATAGGTGGATTATCATGAGGGGATAAATCTCCTTGAGCCTCTTCTTCTCGCTCCACCCCTTTAAGAGGGGCTTTAATCCGATTCCCAAGGTCTCTCACCTTCTTCGATGAGTGTGAGAAGTTTCTCCACGCCGATATTGTATGCCTGTTTCACGAGTTTCCAGACCTTTAGATAGTCGTAGACCTTGAGCTTCACGAGCCGCCTCAGGAGCCTCGCCCTCAACATTAAATCATCGTAAACCGCTCCGAGATTTCTCCTATCGATTCCCCTCATCACCGCGATCTTATTTTCTAATAGGTGGCTGCTCCCCCTTCCCCTAAACTCGTGCTCGTCTTCAGCGGGCTTCCAATTGAAGAGCTCTATGTAATTAAATCTCCCCTCGATTGGATCATATCCCACGACCTCGTTAACGCTTAGAACTCTTCTCTCAACCTTTCCGGTCCTCGGGATCCTGACCGCGCTTTGAATCACGACGCAGTTCAAGATGTCGATATATGTCTTCGGAACCTCTATCGGCGACCCAGTCAATCTTTGGACGAGTTTCTCGATACTACCAGCGTGGAAGGTCGTTAAGACCGGGGCTCCGGTCTGCATGGCTTGGAAGGCTACGCTCGCCTCTTTTCCCCTAATCTCTCCAACTATTATGTAGTTTGGCCTCTGTCTTAGAGCCGCCTTCAATAAATCAAATAACTCTATCCCAACTCCTTCTTCGCTCTCTCTAGTAACTTCTCTGATCCAATTGTCGTGTGGGACTATTATCTCAGGGGTGTCCTCTATGCTGATTATCTTGTAATGTGGATTTATGAAGACGCATACAGCTCTTAGGAGGGTTGTCTTGCCGCTCGCAGTCTCCCCGCAGAACCAGATGCTCATATTGTTTTCTAAGAGCATCCATAGATAGGCTGCTATCAACTCATCTATTGAGCCCCATTTGATCAGCTGGACTATGCTTATCGGCTTATCGCTGAATTTCCTTATCGTGAAGTTGCTTCCTCTCATGCTCACATCCGATCCAAACACTATGTTTATCCTAGATCCATCTGGAAGCGATGCATCAACTATTGGATTCCTATAGGTTACCGGTCTCCCGGTCTTCTCCGATAATCTCCTGACGAATTCGTCAAGTTCATCTCTAGAGTCAAATTTTATGTTCGATTCACAGCTTCCGAACACCTTATGCTCGACGAATATAGGCCCTAAGCCATCGCAGCTTATGTCTTCGATGTATGGATCTCTTATGAATGGCTCGAGTATTCCAAGTCTCGCCTTCTCCATCACGAGCTGATATTCGAGGGCTTTATAGGTCTCATATCCGACGTAAATCTTCTTAACGACTCCACGCTTCCTCTCGACATCATATTTTCCCAAGGGCATCCCATATCTTATCTCCACAACTGTTCTGAGAAGTCTCTTCAACAGCTTCTCGTGCTCCTCAACTGTCTTGAACTCCAGTTTCTCGTCTATCAACATTATCAAGGCTTCCTCAACTATATCAAATAATTCTCCAAGCCTCAATCCGCTGGCAGGCTGAACGATGACGTACATCGGCCTCTCACCAGCTTCTCTCGTATAGATGTGGATGAAAATAGGATCTCCGACTGGATAGATAATATTCACCTCATCTCTATATCTGAGTTCTCTTGAGAGCTGCTCCATATATTCGGGTAATGGCCTACCTCTCTTGGCCAAGTCATCTATGTATCGCATCAGGTGAGGATTTTTTGATAAGGCATCTCTAAACCCTCTTTCAAAGGGTCTCAGCGTGGCCTCCATGGTCGCACCTCCCTAAGCTCTTGCTTGAGAGAATGGTAGGACCTTTATCCCGAATGCTGGATCCACGTCGAAGCTGAGGGTTATCGATGATGGTTTTTCTGCCCCTTTAAGCTTCGGGACTTGTAATAGTTTGACGATTTTGTCTCCTATCTCCTTTATCGAGAGGATGAAGTGGACATCGCATATAGATCTCATCCTTATCAACATTTCTTGTTCAAAAGCATATGGATGAATTGTTATGAAGATGGATTTTTCGAGGTCGTCAACTATGTTTCTGGCCTCAGTGAAGAAGTTCAAGATGTCCTTTTCGTCTGCGTAGGTTACAAGATAGGTGAGCGAGTCTATGACGTATATGTCAAATTTATTCAGCCTTTTTATGGCCTTTATTATCACATCGAGGAACTTTGACGCCAGCTCTCTATTCCACTCCAAGTTCCTGACATGTAACTCGAATATCTGGAGTTGACCTGTTAGGAAGAAGTACTTCACGTCGAGCGTTATCTGCCCCATTGAACTTATCAGGGCTTTAGTCCCAGTCTCCGTCGTTATATAGAGGACTTTGAAGCCGAGGTTTAATGCTCCATACATATATTGTTGGACTATTATGCTCTTTCCGCTATCATTTGGCCCCTCTACTAAGCATAAGAATGGAACCCTTAATGCCCCTATCTTTCTATCTAGTTCTCCATTCAAGGATTTTACGAACTGGTTTCTCCTTATCATCTAGTTCTCACCCCATTTGGCGCCACCATTATCAGCATGAATTCGTCGGCTATG
>Ga0164318_10005949_pt1 | contig 11815 bp, 14 predicted proteins | sample GuaBasSedimGuay9_FD_113734 | JGI IMG/M metagenome (GOLD analysis project Ga0164318, IMG submission 113734) | Subseafloor sediment microbial communities from Guaymas Basin, Gulf of California, Mexico - Guay9, Core 4571-4, 0-3 cm | ecosystem: Environmental > Aquatic > Marine > Hydrothermal vents... | reverse complement strand
GTCAAGGTAGTCCCATCTCGCAGAACGACCTTCCTGATCTTACTGAGCTCCAAGAGAATATCCTGAAGCGACATCCGAAGCTTGCTCTCCCTAAGCAGCGACCTTATTTTAGAGTGAAGCACCGCAGACAAGAAAATTATCAGGAGATAGCCCTTCGTCGTCTCCGGGCCATATGTTCCCAGAGGTAACCCCTCCAGATCATCCTTCATCACCTGAACGCCATATCCACGTCATTTTTAGAAGGATAGTAATCAAGCATTTCGTCTCACCTAAGTTCTTTCGCTATAAAAAATGATATAGAGAGAGCAAACACTGAAAACCAAGACCCAGTTACCAAAAAGTAGGGGATTCGGGTAATAGATTACCATAAATAAGATTAAAAATTTAGGCACTACACAGAACCACAATTATCTTCCCTTCAGATCTCTCTCGGAAATGCCGAGACAATACATCAATCCCTTCAGGTTGTTTTTTGATATGCTGCCGTCTGCTACCTTTTTCAGAACCTCTTTAGCGTTAAAGGCAATCCCGAGACCGGCATTTTTTAGCATTATCTGATCGTTAGCACCGTCACCAACAGCGATTATATCCTCTCTGGAGATATTCTCTCTCTTCGCTAATTCATCCATGATCTCTGCCTTTCTCTTAGAATCTATGATCCTACCTCTAATCTCACCCGTCACTTTTCCATCCTTAATTACCAGATCATTTGCATACACATAATCGAAGCCAAGCCTTTCCTTTAATGCATCTGTGAAATATGTAAATCCACCGCTGATTAACGCTATTTTATAACCCATACTCTTTAAGGCATTAATTAATTCCTCCGCGCCCGGGGTTAGCTTCATCTCATCCCTAATTCTTTGAAGTGTGCTCTCCGAAAGCCCTTTTAACATAGCAACTCTCTTTTTTAGTGATTCCTCAAAATCGATCTCTCCACGCATCCCCTGTGCGGTTAGTTCAGAAACCTCCTTCCCAACGCCCGCCGCCTTTGCCAGTTCATCGATAATCTCCGAATCGACGATTGTACCATCCATATCAAATAACACGAGCCTTTTTCTAGATCTGGAGATATCCTCCGACTGGACGATGACATCTACACCTATCTTATCCCCCGTTTTTTTCATGACCTCTTTCAATTTATCCAAGGATAACCCCTTGGAATCGGCGAGCATCTCCATGGCCAATAGGTCCCCCCGGGCTATCATCTTAATTCTCTCGATATTCATATTCAGATCAGAGAGTGCTCTTGAGATACCGGCGACTATTCCTGGTTTGTCTCTCCCCACTATCGTTATCTTCTGAATTTTCTTTTCTTTCTCATTATATTTTTCACCATATTCGGATAATGGAGTAATATTTATGTCGACACCCAGCTCTCTGGAGGATTCATACACTATAGCCTTGATCTTATCAGCATTTATCCTTGCCTTACTTATGTCTATCAACATGAACATAGAAAACAGGCCGTGAATCACACTCTGCTCTATATCAACGATATTTACATTAACCGCGGCCAGTTCTCCAGTAATCCCAGCTACAAGACCCTCTCTATCCTTACCTAAAACTGTAATAACAAAGAGACTATCTTCCATCTTTTAGTAGAATAGCTATTCTTCTACAAAATAACCCTTATTCTTCTACAATAATCCTACCAAACCTTCCAGAACCTATTTGGAGCTCATTACGATATTCCTTTGCCCACCCATTTTCGATTCTTAACTTCCTTCCAGGGGTTGCCAGATCAATTTCATCATTCCATAACGTGAGTTTAACCTCCCCCGTTTTATCCTTAACTCTGGCATTTGTTACCCTGCCACTCCCTCTAAAGCTGGTGAATTCCCTGGGCTCCTCAACATCAATTACCTCTACCTCTAAGGTATCAATGGTTGTGTTTGGCTTTAGGTCCTTTACTTGCATATAAAACTCACCTCTAAGTAGATTTAAGTATTAAGTAAAGAAATATAAAAAGTGGAGAATATTTGTAATGTCTAAACTGGCATAGTATAAGGATTTCCGCATCGGCGGAATCTTTTGTCTTCTTCATCGACTCTGAACCGAACCCAGATAGGGGAGAGAAGAAATACGCCATGTTCAAACTTAATGTCTGCTCTCATAAAATATTGCTCGAGATACGATGAGTTAAGTGAACTGATTAGAACCAACCAACAATTTTACAGAGCAGGCCTTAAAAGAACTTGTAGTTATTCGCAAGATCATCGGTGCACTCAGATCCAAAGAGAAAGGACCGATGATCTATGAGCGATTTGCCTCACTTATTGCAACATCGGGGCTCAGGGGCATGAACATTCTGTGTATTAGGAGCTAGACAAATACATTTGCTCAACCTTTATCAAAGCTCGATTGTAGTGCCTAACTATGTCCCGAACTGCACCACATTACAGATCTTCTCTAAGGTGGCAATTGCAGATAGTGCAGCCAACCAGCTCGTTTTTGGGTTCTGTGGTGAAGGAACGTTCTTCGTTATCGTTTTAAATTCGCCGAAGTCTCCATTTACTCGAACTTCGTGAATATTTTTATCTACCCCTGGATCGGCAATTACCCTCAGTTTCGTTCTTTCTAAACCAATCCCAGCTAAACCCAGGGTTGCCGCAGCATTTACGCTCTTCGGAAATCTCTTGACACCCTCAATGGCGGGGCCGTCATAGAGTACGGTCTCTTCTTTTACGTTAACCCCGAGGGTCTCTGGATTTTTCCTCGTGGTTATCTCTACAGAATCTATCTGGATTAGTTTTGTCGCATTTATACCGTCCAGACCGACGATCGCTCCGGAGGGTATATATATCCTTAGATTCTTTTCTCTGGCGATCTTCTTCATCTCTCTAAAAAGGGCATCATCGGCCAGAGCACCGACGCTCATTATCATCAAATGCTTTCCAGAAGATAGGATCCTGATTGCGTATTCCCTAACGGCTTCCTGAGAGGCCGCCTCAACAACCAGATTCGAATCCATAACCAGGTCCTCTATGTTATTGGCTACTGGAACGGTAAAACTTATACCTTTGTTAAAGTCATCTATGGCCCTCTGACTTCTATCAAAAATCTTTACCAGCTTACAGTTTATAACCCCTCTATCGATGGCATTTGCTATGAACCTGCCGATGTTGCCACAACCCAGTAAAGAAATTTTGATCATTTTCTAATTCTAATGAATTCGAGTTTCATCAATATATATGTAAAAATAATGGTAAAAAGGAGTAGTATCAGATGTATCTTGGATACGGGGTGCAGCTCTGTAAGTTTTTTCATATCTGCAAAATCTGTTTTATTAAGATAGCGCTTAATCCCCTTTTCATGCCCGGCCCCAACTATAGCCATGATATCCTCCCTTGGATGTTTTTCCTGTAATCTTAAGAGCATATAAGCCATGTACCTATCTCGCTCATCGACCAGCGCGGAATAAAGCGCTGGCAGACTTTTCTTTAGTTCGGTCATGATCTTTTCTATGTTCTCCTCCCTTAGAATTCCATCTATATTGGTTCCCAATAAATTACCCACGAGCCCCAGGTCACGGCCGCTCCTCGTAAACAGCTTGATCTTTTCCTTTATTGGTACGCTCAAGATATGGTTTAGCGTTATATCAATGTCCCTATCGATCAGAGCGATCCTCGCACCAGAGGTCCTCGCAGATTGAATGGCTGCGACCATCTCGGATCCGGGATGAACACCAAATTTTCTACCGAGGTCTCTCTGGATTAGTGCCAGGAATCTCTCTAATAATACAGGAAGTGACCCCCCTCCCACCATCTCCCTCAGTAGGGCTCTAAAATTAATATCCTCCTCGGAGAAATCAAGCCTCCATCCACGTTTCTCCAGTGCCTCAAATCTTTTGGCATCGAGTTCAAGGGCTATAATGTCAGGCTTTTCCTCCTTAACGAATCTCTCAACATCCCTCACACTCCTCTTCAGGATATGTCCAGTTCCGACGATTTTTATCATATTTATACCTATCTTACATAATTTAATATACTCAGGGTTAAAATGAGCAAAAGACTATCACAGATCTATGGGATGGACATATTTACAGAAAAGGCAGAATATGTTGGCAAGGTTGCTGATATAATTCTGAATATCGAGAACGGGGAGATAATGCAATTAAGCCTGAAAAAACTCACAAGTAAGGAGGGCATGGATATAAGGAGGATTCTACAGGAAGAGACCATCCCATATGACGAGGTCATGAAGGTCGGGGACATAATAATCTGCAAGAAAAACCCCCTGAGGGAGAGAAGATCCAGGGGGAGAGGGGCCCCGAGAGCAACCGCATGATATGATCCCCACGGCAGGGTCCTTAGTAGTCCTATTTATTAATAATTCTATTTACTTTTAAATACCTTGAAATTCTTATAATAGATCTCTTGAAAAATGCAGATATCCAGAGTCGGCGTAATAACGCACACAAGGGTAAAGAGTGAGCTGGTGAGGAAGATAGCCGATAAATTTTCCGGAAATGGAGACGTATTCTTCGATCCGATAGCAGCGGAAAAGATCAACAGGGAGAAAACAGAGGTTAAAGATATGCGGGTAGACCTCGCCGTGATCGTTGGTGGGGACGGAACCATTCTGTGGGCGGTTAACGAACTAGCTAATGAGCCATTGATTCTGGGCATTAATGTGGGGACGGTCGGGCATCTCGCTGAGTTAAGCCCGAAGGATATTCCAGATAAATTAGACCTGCTTTTGAAGGGGGAATTCTCCATCGATGAGAGAATGAAATTGGAAATAGACAACGAGGTTGAGGCATTAAATGAGGTGCTGATTTTATCGGGGCAGGCATCACTTCTCGAGTTTAAAATAAGCATAGACAATATCGAAGTTGCTAAATTTCGGGCAGACGGTGTTATGGTCTCAACACCCACCGGGTCCACGGGCCATTCGATGTCCTCTGGGGGGCCCATCCTGCACCCTGGGCTGGGGGCATACATAATCACGCCAGTAAATCCCTTTTTGAGGGAGCAATCACCATTGGTCGTACCGGCGGATTCTGAAACGTGGGTAGAGTTAATCAGAGAGGGAAGAGAGGCCCAATTAATTGTAGATGGGCGAATAACCAAGGAGATAAAACCACACCAAAGGGTATCAATCAAAAGAGCGGAAAAAACTACGAGATTTGTGAGGTTCTCCGAGAATTTTGATTACGACCACATTAATATAAGAAGGAAAGGATGAAAAAACGGGAAAGGCTCTTGGAGTTGATCCGAAAAAAAGCACTATTTATAGCTCCGATAACATTGACATCGGGAAGAAAGAGCGACTATTACATAGATTGTAGATTAATCACCCTGAACCCGGAGGGCGCAACCCTAACAGCGGAGATACTATTTGATATACTAAAGGGAAAAGATATAGATGCACTTGGTGGTTTAAGTATCGGGGCAGACCCGATCTGTGGGGCATTCTCTGTTATAAGCTACCAAAAAGGAAAGCCAACCCCAACCTTTATCATTAGAAAAAAACAAAAAAGGCATGGAAAACAGAGGTTAATTGAGGGCCCATTGAAAAAGGGATCCAGGGTTGTAATAGTAGACGATGTCGCAACGACTGGGGATTCATTACTTAAAGCTATAGATGTAGTGGAGGATTATGGTTGCAAGGTACTTGAGGCAATTGTTCTCGTCGATAGACTCGAGGGCGCCAGAGAAAAGCTAACTAAAAGGGGTTATGAATTAAAGAGCATTTTCACGAGAGAGGATGTATTAAAAAATGAACAAAAAAATTCTTGAAGAGAAACTCCTCAGGATGGTTGGGGAGGACCTTGGTCCGGGAGATATCACGACAGAATTCACACCAAGGAAAAGGGTTAGAGCGGAGATCATATCAAATAACGATTGTATTGTCTCTGGAATCGATGAACTGAAAACCCTCTTCAATTTATTTAACATAGAGGTCATTGAATCTGTGAATGACGGAGATAAGGTAAAAAAGAGAGAAAAAATCTTTATCCTCTCCGGAGACTCTAATGATATTCTATTGGTCGAGAGAACTGCCCTAAACATACTATCGAGAATGAGCGGAATTACTACATTAACAAATGAATTTATCCGGAGGGCAAGGAGAGTTAACCCAGAAATAAGGATTGCTGCGACGAGAAAAATAACACCCCTCTTCGGTTATTTTGAGAAAAAGGCCGTGGAGATAGCCGGTGGCGATCCACACAGGTCTGGTCTTTACGATCTGGTCTTGATCAAAGACAACCACCTCAGACTTTTTAAGGACGTAAGGGAGGCCATCAGGACGGCTAAACGAAAGGCGTCATTTACCCATAAAATTGAGATAGAGGTCAATAACACCGAGGATGCAATAGTATCTGCCGAGGAGGGAGTAGATATAATCATGCTAGATAACATGTCTGTAGAACAGGTAAAAGACGCAGTTTCAAGACTGAGAGAGAAAAATTTGAGAGACAGGGTGATCCTCGAGGTCTCTGGTGGCATAACCCTAAACAACATCTCAGATTATTCTAGACTTGGGATAGACGTGATCTCCATTGGTAGGTCAACGCATTCTGCACCAGCTCAGGATTTTTCCTTAAAAATTCTCTAAATCTTCCTTTTTAAGTGAGTATTTCTAAATGATAACCCGATATTAATGATTCCAAATAATAATCCCGTTTCTAGGAGACTGGAACTGAGTTTGTTTCTCTTCGTCCTATTGCTGGTATTCTCTCTTTCTTTATATGCCGTCGTTGCAGATGAGCTGTTGATGTGGAGGTCTATTGCGATCAGTTTGGGAATTTCTTTTTCTACATTCCTGTTTTACCCAACAATCAGGGGGATCAGGATGGGGGATATAATCATGGTACCGATATGGAAGGAAATTGAAACACCCTTTATGGAGGAGTCATACATGGATTCTGTTCCAGCCATGGCGATGGAGCCCGGAAGGAGAAACCAGGTCATTGAGGTTCAACTGGGGGACGGGACGAGGGGCCTAGTTAAGATATTGCATTATGGGTTTATATCCTTCCCGGAGGGCAGGCTTATTGAGATAGAAAAGCCGTTGAGGGAGATACAGGCTATCTAAATCCTCTTAAAAATTTACCGCTCTTCAAATCAATGACGAGAGAGGGTTTACCTATCTTGCATCTGCCGGAATCTATGGCGAGATCCACCTTTGCTATAATATCTTCATCGATTTCATCGAAGCTTACTGGAGCCTTCTCCCCCGAGATATTGGCTGATGTGGTTATTATCGGAATCCTGGCATTCTCTATCATACCCCTAACTACCCTGTGATCCGGTATTCTAACTCCGACAGTATCCTTTCCGGCGGTTATGATCCCGGGGATCGATTCCCTCTTTCTGACAACAAAGGTATACGGTTTGAGAATATTATCCCTGATAAAGTTTTCTTCTTTACTCGTAAGAAACACGTATCTTTTTACCATCTCCAAGCTAGAAAATGCAACGGATAATGGATTTTTATCACTTCGCTTCTTGATCTCAAAAATTTTTTTTATGTTCCTCGATTTTACGGAGCAACCGATGCCATAAACCGTATCCGTTGGATAGATCAGGATCTTGCCCTCACTTATGGCGGTTGAAGCGAGGGCTATTAACCCATCTTCGGGGTTTTCTGGGTCTATCTTGAGAATTTTCATGGCCCCACGAATCCACACTCATCACAAACATATCTGGTACCCAGAACCCTGCACGATCTGCACCTTATTATGGTGCTCTTGCCACAATTGGGACATTTAAATTCCGTATATCCCTTACTTACCTCCCTTCCACAACTCGTGCATCTCTTCATCTTGCAAGATATTTGTATTGAAAATTAATAAGTAACACAAACTTTTAAGAAAAATAAGTAACAAGATGATATCTGAAATTATCATAAGGAAGGGGGATATAACCAAAGAGAGGGTGGATGCGATCGTAAACCCTGCAAACTCTCGGGGTACCATGGGTGGGGGTGTTGCCGGGGCAATCAAGGGTGCCGGAGGCGATGAAATAGAGAGGGAGGCAATTGAACACGCCCCAATAAAGGTAGGAGAGGCGATAGCAACAACCGCGGGGAAATTACCGGCAGACTTTGTGATACACGCCCCAACAATGGAGATGCCCGCCCAGAAAATTAGCATAGAGAACGTGGAGAGGGCAACCTATGGAGCGTTAGAATGCGCTAAAAACCTAGGTATAAAATCGATAGCCTTCCCTGGAATGGGAACTGGTGTGGGTGGAGTCGCAAAGGAAGATGCGGCAAAGTGCATGGTTAATACGATAAGGAGATTTCTCAATACAGAAAAGCCAAATCTAAGTACAATCGTCCTCGTCGGTTTCGATAACGAATTAGTCAAAGAATTTAGGGAGAGCCTGAAGAATGCCGAGATATAAGCCAGGAGACAAGGTAGAGATAGAAACCAGGGATAGGAAATACACAGGTATCTTACTGGAAAGACCAGAGTTAGCTGATGATAAGCATATGGTAATAAAAATCGAATCCGGTTACAATATCGGAATTAGTCTGGATAGGATCAAGGAGATAAAAAAAATCGAGGCCGGAATGAAAAGGGAGAGGTTCAGACTGAAGAGGTATAAAAGAGACCCTTCAAAGAGGGATATCTCCATCCTGGCAACGGGGGGAACTATAGCATCCAGGGTTGACTACATAACGGGAGGGGTTCATTCGGCATTTTCGGCAGAGGAGCTGATCTCCGCAGTGCCTGAACTTGAGGGGATAGCAAATATGCAGGGGAGACAGATATTCAACAAATTTTCGGAGAATATTGTCCCTAAGGATTGGATTAAAATTGCCAGAGTCACGGCCAGTGAGATAAAAAAGGGTGTTGATGGTATAGTAATCACCCACGGAACGGACACGATGGGGTATACATCAGCCGCATTAGCATTCATGCTAAAAACACCCATCCCCGTGGTTCTAACCGGGGCGCAGAGGAGTTCAGATAGGGGCTCCAGTGATGCACCTCTAAATCTGATACACTCGGCAATTGTCGCATCTAAGGGGAATTTCTCTGAAGTGGTTGTTGTAATGCACGGCGAAACATCCGATTCATTTTCGTTGATACACCCCGGAACCAGGGTAAGGAAACTACATACCAGCAGAAGGGATGCATTTCGGACAGTAAATTCAAGGCCATTGGGGAGGGTTTCCATGGAGGGGATCGAATTTTTCAGAGAGCCAAAATCGGACAGTAGATTAAAACTGGATACGAAACTGGAGGAAAGGGTTTTCCTATTGAAATACTTCCCCGGGCTGAACCCAGAGGCTATTGATAATTTAGTGAAACTTGGCTATGAGGGTATAGTTATAGAGGGCACCGGTCTCGGGCACACGTCCGAGCTGTTATTTGAAGGAATCAAGGATGCGATAGATAGCGGAATCTTCATCGCGATGACATCCCAGACGATCTTCGGCAGGGTTAATATGAATGTCTACTCCACGGGAAGGATCCTACAGGACATTGGGGTAATCCCATGCGAGGACATGCTATCTGAAACCGCCTATGTAAAATTGATGTGGTGTCTGGGTCATACGAGAAAGCCAGAGCGGCTAAGGGAGATGATGCTAACGAACTATTCCGGGGAGATTACAGAGAGGAGCAGGATTGAGTGAAATAAAATTAACCGAAGAAATACCTCATGGCCTCTCTGATATCTCCAACCTCTCTGACCCGTATACCGGTTTCGTCCTCCACATCGATCTTCCTTGGGATCTGTTCTACGGTGCAGAATTCTGTCCAGCCTATCTCTTCACAGTGTTTTTTGGTCTCGTAGATAACCTCTCTACTCTGCAATAGCGGAACCAGAAAGAGGGTCGCATTTTCTTCTTTGGCTGCCCTTGCCTTTTCTATAATTGCAGAGACGGGTCCGATGCTTCCATCGTGATTTATCCTTCCCGTAGCTATTACCGAGTTATTTAGACTTCTATTCTGGATGGCAGCTATGGTTGCTATAGTTATAGCAGTCCCGGCAGACTCACCACCAACCACCGAGGCATTAGCATAGATGGTGTAGATCAAGTCTATCTTTGATAGATCTAAATCGGTGACGTTAGAGGCTATCCCCCTTGCCGTTCTTATGGAGTACTGAGTATCGACCCAGAAGAGTAGATTGTCTATATCCGTTAGAATCCTCCCCTGACCGGGGATCGCGTCCACCGTAAGCTCTATAATAACCCCCTCCCCCTTCTCATTTATAGCCGGAATTCTTATCCTGGAGGAGCCAAGCTTTTCTGGCCCCGATACCTTAGTCTGGATGGTTGTCGTTGTAGTTGTTGTCGTTGTGGCAGTTTTAACGAGACTAGTGCTTGTAGTCGTAGTAGTGCTACCTGTTTTACCCTCCTCATGAACACAACCACAGATTAGAGCAATAATCAAGAGGGCAAGAATCAGAGACCTCATAATTTTCTATTCTCTTCAGAAGTTAAAAATGAATGAAACACGATCTAAATCTCCATTTCATGTGTTAGTGTTTCATATAACGCATTTAATACATAATATTATCTTCCTTAATAAAGTTGAGGTTATAAAAATGCTCATAGGGATTGACGACACCGACTCTTTGAGGGGCGGGTGTACTACGTATTTAGCCGCATTGCTGTGGGAGAGGTTAGATGCCGTGGGTCTTCCAAGACTAATAAGGCTGAATCCGAACATTCCCTACAAAACACGTGGCAATGGTGCTGTGGCACTGAATATAAAGGGAAATTCAGAAGAGATCAAAGAAACTGTTTTAAAACTTGTAAAAAAACACGCCCATCTCCAAGGCAAGAAAGCAAATCCAGGCGTTGTATTTATAGAGGCCCTAAAACGGAAAAATAGAAAAATTTTGAATGATTTCTATCGGAGAGCAGTCTCCGAGCTCGTGACGATAGAAGAGGCGGAAGAGATAGGAAAATCAATAAAAGCAGAAACACATAAATTCAATAATGGCAGAGGCATCATAGGGGCATTGGCAGCTGTAGGAGCAAATCTTCCAGATAAAACCTATGAATTAATTGCCTATAGAACAAAGGGAAATTATGGGAGGGAGAAGAAGATCGATAGGGATTCGGTTTTTGAGATGAATGAAAAAACATATCCAGAGACATTTGACAATATCGACCCAGAGACAAGACAGATATTAATTACCCCAAAAGGCTACGATCCCGTATTCTGTGGAATTCGCGGAAATACGGCCGAGGTAGTGGAGAGGGCATTCAGACTCATAAAGCCGATGGAAAAAATAGAGAGAATTCAGGTCTTTGAGACCAATCAGGGGACAGATGCCCATCTAAGGCATAAGAAAATATCGGAGTTAAAACCATATGACTGTGCGGTCTTGGAGGGAAATGTAACCGTTGATCCGCAGAGCATAGAGGGGGGTCACGTCCTGTTCGGATTTTCCGATAAGCATGGAGAGATAGCATGTGCGGCCTACGAGCCGACGGGAAAATTTAGAGATATAGTCAGGGGATTAATTAAGGGGGACAAAATTATGGTTTATGGTGGAATCGGCAAATACCCAAATACACTGAACCTTGAAAAGATCCAGATCCTTAAATTGGGGAGGGTATATGAGAGAACCCCCCCGAGGTGTTGCGGAAGGAGAATGACCTCAGCCGGAAAAAACAAAGGATTTAAGTGCAGGAAGTGCGGCAAGAGATTGGGAGAGGAGGCGGCCATTCTCAGGGAAGTACCAAGGAAGCTTAAACTGGGATTTTATGAGGTTCCTCCAAGAGCGAGAAGACACCTTAGTAAGCCCTTAATTCGATGAAATCCAGAATATTTATGGTGATGATAAGAGGGTCATCTGAGCTCACGCTGTGATGAGACTTATGAGCGCTGAAACTG
>Ga0164318_10005948_pt1 | contig 11816 bp, 8 predicted proteins | sample GuaBasSedimGuay9_FD_113734 | JGI IMG/M metagenome (GOLD analysis project Ga0164318, IMG submission 113734) | Subseafloor sediment microbial communities from Guaymas Basin, Gulf of California, Mexico - Guay9, Core 4571-4, 0-3 cm | ecosystem: Environmental > Aquatic > Marine > Hydrothermal vents >... | reverse complement strand
CAGCAGAAGGAGCAATGGATGCTTCTAATCTTTTGAAACCTGCTTTAGCAAGAGGAGAGATAAGAATTATCGGGGCAACCACGTTAAAAGAATATCAAAAATACATTGAAAAGGATCCAGCGCTTAATAGAAGGTTTATGCCGATTTACGTGCAGGAACCTTCTATTGAAGATACAATTGCAATTTTGCGAGGAATCAAAGAGAAATATGAGCTTCATCATGGAGTTAAAATTTCAGATTCAGCCTTAATTGCTGCTGCTGAACTTTCTGCTCGCTATATTACCGATAGATTCCTGCCAGACAAAGCTATTGATTTAATTGATGAGGCAGCTTCGTCATTGAGGCTTGAGATAGAGTCAGAGCCAATTGAAATTGAGGAACTAAAAAAGGAAATTCAGAAGTTGGAGATAGAAAAAGAAGCCTTGAAAAAAGAAAAAGGGCAGGCAAATAAAAAGAGAATTAATGCTATAGAAAGAGCACTTGCTGATTTAAATGAAAAATTGAAAGATTTAGAGCTTAAATGGCAAACAGAGAAAAAGTTAGTCGAAGAGATCAGTAATTTAGAAAAAGAGGTTGATAGATTAAATTTTGAGGCTGAGGTTGCTCAAAGAGAAGGCGATTTAGAAAAAGTGGCCGAGATTAAATATGGAAGAATTCCGGAGGTTTTAAAAGAAATTAAAGCAAAAGAAAAAGAATTAACAAAATTTAGAAAGAAGCACAAACTTTTAAAAGAGGAAGTTACCGATGAAGATATTGCAAAAATAGTTTCTAAATGGACAGGCATTCCGGTGACAAAATTACTGGAAAGCGAAGCTCAAAAATTAGCAAGAATGGAAGAATATCTTCAAAAAAGGATCGTTAACCAAAGAGAGGCAATAAAAGCAATTGCCAATGCAATAAGACGTTCCAGAGCAGGAATTGCTGAAGAAAACAGACCTTTAGGTTCTTTCTTATTTTTAGGACCAACAGGAGTTGGTAAGACTGAAACTGCAAAAGCTTTAGCAGAGTTTCTTTTCAATGATGAAAAAGCTTTAATCAGACTTGATATGTCAGAATATATGGAAAGGCACGCTGTATCTAAAATGATCGGCTCTCCTCCTGGTTATGTAGGTTATGAGGAAGGGGGCCAACTTACAGAAAAAGTGAGAAGAAGACCATATTCGGTTATTCTTTTGGATGAGATAGAGAAAGCTCATCCAGATGTTTTTAACATTCTCCTGCAAATTTTAGATGACGGAAGATTGACAGACGCAAAAGGAAGGGTAGTTTCTTTTAAGAACACAATTATCATTATGACCTCTAACGTTGGTTCTGAGTATGTGTCTAAAATGGCACCCTTGGGTTTTGTTGCTGAGACTAAAGAAAAAGAAGAATCGTTGAAAGATAAAGTATTGGAAGCCCTGAAGGAGAGATTTAGACCAGAGTTTTTAAATAGAATAGATGAGATTATTATTTTCCATTATTTGGGACCAAAAGAGATTAGGGAGATTGTAGAGTTAGAGCTTAAAAAGGTAGAGGAAAGGCTTTTGAGAAAAGGCATAATTCTTAAGATTACCAAAAAAGCAAAAGAACTTTTAGCAGAAAAAGGATTTGACCCTAATTTAGGAGCAAGACCTTTAAAAAGAGTAATCCAAAAACTTATCTTAGATCCTTTGGCACTTAAAATGGTAACTCAAGAGGTGAAAGAAGGAGAGAGAGTGGTAGCAGATGTTGAAAATGGAGAAATTATCTTTAGGACAGCAAGAGATCTCATTAAAACAAAAGCGTAATTTCTATGTCAAAAGGATTTTGGTTTCTCTTTGGAGCCACTTTTTTTGTCTTTGTGGCTCTTCTGGTATTTTCTTATAACCTTGTTTCAGAAAAGGTTCCTGATTTTGAATCAATGATTTTTGAGCCAACAGAAAATTTTGTTGTCAAAGAGGATAAAGAGGGAAAAACCATTTTCAATGCTAATTTAGGATTAAAATGCCAAATACCAAGCGACTGGCAAATAGAAAAAGAACCGACTACAAGAACTTTACTTTTACTACCACCTGGCACAGCTGTAAAAAAAGAAGAACAAAATTTGAAAAAGGGATGCTTAATTGGGATAAACGCCCAAAAAGCAATAGCAGGACAGTTGAATACCTTACAAAAGACAATTAATTCTCTAAAAAACATTCCCCAAAAGTCTACTCTTTCAGTTGTTTTGGTTGGAGAAATTGAGGCTCTAAGGGAAGAAAATATTTCCTTTGGCCTTTGGCAGATTCAAATTTCAATCCCTTATAAAGAAAATATAATCTATCTTAAAGCCCTCTCTCCTGAGACAGAAAAAAATGAATGCTCTAAAATTTTTGAAGAATTTTTAGATACAATCACACTAAACTAACAAGCACATTTCTCTTTTGTGTAAAGTGACACTTTACACAGTTTAGAGTTTTATTTGACTTAATTATTAATGGAGGACTATAATAAAAATGATGGAAAAGGAAGATATTACAATTGAAGATTTAGCCAGAATGATTCAGGAAGGCTTTATGGAAACTGCAAAAAAGGACGAGGTTAATAAACGTTTTGATAAGATTGAAGATCGCTTAGAAAGAATTGAGAAATTGATTCTGGCTGATCACGGAAAAAGAATAGAGAGACTGGAAGATCAAATAAAAGAATTAAAGGAATTGCTTGCCCTAAAATAATTTTTAGATTTTCTAAAATCAAAACTTTCAAGGCTTTGCGCCTTGATTTTTTATTTGAGGGATTAAATAATGAAGCAATGTTTAACATTAAAGGTAAGGTTATGAAAAAATATTTTTTATTATTAGGCTTTCTTTTTTTAAGTATCGGCCTAAATTGTTATTTTCTTTTTTATTTATTAAAATTTAGCTCCTTTTCTCTTTTCCAGAAGGCCCAAATTGAAGAATTGCTCTCTCAATTTAAGAAAGCACCAGAGACAAAAGATCAAGAAGAAACATCTTTTACAAAATTATTAGAAATAGAAGAGAAAATTAAAAATTTAGAGGATTCTTTGCAATCAATGGTCGGTTATTCAAAGGAAAATTTAAGTACAGAAGATGAAATAAACCAGAGATTAGACACTCTTTTTAATGAATTTTTTGAATTTAAAAAACAATTTATAAGTTTAAATGAAGAAAATCTCAAAATTCAGAAAGAAATTCTTGCCTTAATTGACAATATAGAAAGAACCAACGAGAGTAGCACGGAAACAACCGAGGAGAAAGAAAAGATAGAGGAGCCAAAGAAAACCCAAGAAAGAATTAAACCGCTTTTAATTACAGAGGTTGCTTCTGGTTTTGATTCTTTAAAAAATGAGTTTATAGAAATTTATAATCCAAATGACTTTCCAGTTGAGATAAATGATGACAATTTTGTTTTAGAGCTTGTTGATTCTCAAAATAGGAAAACTCAAAAAAGGATTGATTGGAAGAGAAACATTATCCCTGAAAGAGGTTTTTTTCTTTTTATTGGAGGAGAAATAAAAACAAAAAACCAAAAACTCGAGGGTGACGCTTATTTTTCCAGTCAGCTTGCCTCAATCTCTGGGGTAGTTATTAGAAAAAAGAAAGGAGAAGTTTTTGATAGAGTTGGTTGGGGAAAACCAAATTCGCCCATACCAATTTTAGCAACAGAACTAAAAGCAAAATTAAAAGATGGCGGTTTAAAAACAGGGGAGAGTCTTCAGAGAAAGATTCAAAACTCAGAATTTATAGATACAAACAACAACGAAAATGATTTTGAGTTTTCTTTAATTTTAACTCCTCAAAATTCTTTGGGAGAGAGATTGATATATAGCAAGGTTCAGTCTTTAGCATTAGAAGAGAAACAGAGAAAAGCGCAGCAAGAAAAAACAGAGCAGGTATTTGATCAGGAGAATTCAAAGATGCTGGATTGGTCACAAAAAGAGAAGATTCTAATTACAGAGGTTCATATTGAAGGAGATGAGTTTGTAAAATTTTTCAATCCTGGAAATACACCCGTCTCTCTAAAAGATAAATATCTTGCTTACTTTTCTCAAAACCGCTTAATTAAGGAACCCTATCGTCTTTGGAAAATAGATGAAAATCTTGTAATTTCTCCAAATTCTCATTTCACAATCGCTATCTGTCTTAAAGAAGATTCAACACTAAATCCAGACTGGCAACTTCTAACCAAAGAAAACAAGCCTTATTCAAAAGCCCAGATTGCTTCAGACGGAGCAATTGGTCTTTTTGATTGTGATCCAAAAGAAGAAGGAGAAAAATGTAAAATAGATCTTGTTGGCTGGGGTAAAGCCAAAGTTTTTGAAAGAGAGCCGGCTTTATTTCCCAAAGGAAGCACTTTACTTTTAAGAAAAGGAATTAACTCCTCCTACCAAGATACTGATAATAATCTTAATGATTTTGAAGCAAGGTAATTTTATTCAACAAAAGTTGGCGGAGGGGTGAAATTAAGAATATTTTGAAGTTGCTCCTCTGTCAATTTTAGAGATTTTTCAATTGCCTCTTCAATCAATTTTTCTGAAAAACTTACCTTTTCTCCTAATTTCAGCCATCTCCAACCTGTTCTCTTTTGCATATAATCTTCAATATAAATTTTATGAGCCTTTGTTAAGGCAATATTCTCTCCTTTTTCTTTAAGATATTCAGCTAAAGCTTTTCTTGCCAGATGAGTAATTCCTTCTCCTCTTTCTGCAACCTCCACATATACTTTTTCTTCCGAACTTTCTTTCGGCTCTGCAGGAACTACAGTTACTTTTTGTTCTCCAACAATTTTCCCCTCTTCTACCTGAAGAGGCGTTTCTTGTAATTCAGGAATAACTGATGTAGGTTGGGTAGGTGCAGGAAATTCTTGAATTTCTGCTTTTCTGAAAACTAAAGCCTTACTTAGAGGTTCTCTATATAAATAAGCCAGGACACCAATTACAATTAAGCAGAGCAGAATCAACCAAGGCACAAAACTCTTTTTCTTTTCTGGAAATCTCAGTTTCAGACGCATAATTTTCCAACTAAATTAATTATAACACCCTCCCTTTTTGGGACCTTTCTTATATCTTAAAAGAAAAATATATTTTGTAAAGTGGACAAGTTTTGACCGAAATTTTCTTTTTTGCTATATTAAAAAGGACAAATTAAAATAGGCAGATGACAAAGGAATATTTTGTTAAATTAACCATTGCTTTGTATAAAGTTACCGATCTTTTTCCTGAAAACGAACCATTAAGATATCAAATTCGACAAAAAGCAGTAGAGATTTTAAGCTCTTTAATTGGAGAGAATCCCAAAATTGACACCTCTCATATACAAGAACTTTCAAGAAATATAGAAATTCTTTGTAGATATTTTGAAGTTGCTCAGGCTCAAAATTGGGTAGATAAAAAGAATTTAGAAGTTTTGGAAAGAGAATATAGAAAAATTCAGAAAGATTGTCTTGCAAGAGAGAAAGTTTATCCTAAGGCATCTTCCCAAAAGATTGTAGAAAAAACATCGGAGACTTCCAGAAGAGGAAGAATTCAGGAAGATTCAGAAGGCTCTAAGAGAGAGAAAACTACCCCAAAAGAGCGCAAAATTAAAATTCTTGAACTTTTAAAACATAAAAAAACACTTACCCTCTCTGAAATTAAAAACCTCTTTTTTCAGGTTAGCCAGAGAACCATCAGGCGAGATATGGAAGACCTAATCAAAAAAGGAATTGTGGCCAGAAAAAGGATAGGTCAAAAAGATGTCCGATATACCCTAATTAAAACGGACATAACAACGGACAGATTGCGGTCAATGATATAATATGTCCGAAATTAAATATGGCCAAAAATTTGCATTTCCATTTCAAAAAAATTTATAAACTTCACATCGAAAAGATTTACCGCTTTATATACATAAAAGTTAATTCTCAGCAAATAGCCGAAGATCTTACCTCGGAGGTATTTTTGCGTCTTTGGAAAGCATTACAAAAAGAAAATCCTTCCCCAATAAAAAACCCAAAAGCCTTTTTATATAAAACGGCCAGAAATCTGGTTATTGACCATTATCGTTCTTTTCCTCAAAGAAAAGAAATTTCCATAGAAGAGATAAAAGATATGGCCGATTTCTCTCAAAGTTTAGAAAGAAAAGAGTTAATTAACTCTGAAATAGAAACTGTACAAAAAGCGATTTCAAAATTGAAAAACGATTATCAAGATGTAATTTTGTGGTATTATCTGGATAATTTAAGCATTGAGGAGATTTCAAAGATTTTAGGGAAGTCTGAGAATGCAGTTAGGGTAATGATTCACAGAGCAATGGAAAAGTTAAAAGAATTGCTAAAAGAAGTGTAATAAATTTTCATTTTTTTCGTCTTCTTTTATAGAGGTTATGAATGAACAAGAAATTATTGCAAAATTGAGAGTTTTAGAGGAAATTAAACCAAGAAGAGACTGGATGAAAAACACGCTAAGAGATATCACTGGCCAGAGGACATATCTGGTGAATTTTAATTTTCTAAAAACCCCTGCTTTTTCTTTTGCTATATTGATGATTGTTTTAGTTGCTCTTTCGTGGCTTGGCTTATTCAATCAACCAAAGAGCGATGATTTTAAAACAGCTGTTTTAGAGATTGCCGAAAATGATGTTTACGATTATAATTATTATTTAGAAAAAGCCTCAAAAGTTTTGGAAAAAGCAAAGACGATTGACCAGACAGATAAAAAATCGCAAGTAGTAAAAGAAGCTAAAGAGGCTTTAGAGAAGGCAGTTGAAAAACTTCCTTCTCATCCCAAGAATCCAAAGGAGTCTGGTAAGATAGTAGAGAAAGTAAAAGTCATCAAAAAGAATTTGGCAGCCCTTGGGGAGGAAGCCAAAGAACTTACAAAGCCAACCAAGCAATTGGAGGAAAAGACCAAAGAGATGATCGAGAACGAAATTTATAGAATCAAAGTTGAGGCAGAATTGGCAATGCTGGAAAATCGCACCTTAACAGATGAACAAAAAGAGTTGCTCAAAGAAGCAAAGAATGATTATAATAATCAAGATTATCTTTCTGCTTTAGAGAAAATTTTGCAACTTACAAATCAATAATTTTTGACAACTGCCGCCGCTGGATGATTTTTTAGGTCGGCCCAGCGGCAAAAAAATTAAAGGTCGAAAACCCGCCAAATCTCTTTTGGCAAAAGGTCGAACAATTTTAAAGGCGGGAAAAAATAATCAATGATAAATAATCATTGATAATTAATCCATTAAAAAATTAGACAAATATGAGTTTAGCTAAAAAATTCTTTGCATTTCTTACAGCTCTCTCTGTTGTAATGATGCTTGCAGGACCTTCTGCAAGAGCATTAACAATAGAGGAGCTTCAGGAGCAAATTGCCCAATTGCAGGAACAACTTGCCCAGTATCAGGCTCAACTTGAGGCTTTACAAGGTGGAGAAGGCGGAGAAGGAACCACAGGTGGTACTGCATATGAGGGTATTCCTGAGGGTTTTAGATTTGAGAAGAATCTCAAGATTGGAATGTATGATCAAGATGTGGTCTATTTGAAGAAAGTTTTAGATGTTGAGGTACCAGATCATGACCCTTGGACAGGAACTCCTTATTTTGGACCAAAGACAAAATCAGCAGTTATTGCCTTCCAGGAAAAATATGCCGATGATGTCCTTGCTCCTTGGGGATTGACATCTGGTACTGGTTTTGTTGGGTCAACTACAAGGGCAAAACTTAATGAATTACTTGAAGGAGCTGTACCACCTACTCCAACCTGCTCCGACTATACCACCGAAGAAGAATGCACCAATGCAGGTTGCTACTGGTATGAAGATGCCTGTCATGAGGAGCCACAACCTACTCCAACCTGCTCCGACTATACCACCGAAGAAGAATGCACCAATGCAGGTTGCTACTGGTATGAAGATGCCTGTCATGAGGAGCCAGCAGCAGGCGAAGGCTTAACAATTGCCTTAGCCGATGACACACCAGCTGCTGGATATCTTTTGAGGGATACAGGAGGAGATGTTGCTGAGGTAAGGGCAGATGTGGCAAAATTTGTCTTTACAAATGGCGACAATCAAGATGTAACTGTTACAACCCTCAAGCTTAAGAGAACAGGCATCTCCAGTGATTCAGATGTCTCCAATGTTTATCTCTATGATGGCGATACAAAGATAGCAGAGTATACTTCATTTACTGATCAAGTTGTTACCTTCACCGATTCAGATGGTCTCTTTACAGTTCCTGCAGGAGGTTCAAAAGAGATTACAGTCAAGGTTGATGTTTATCCAACCAACGCCACAGTAACCTCAATGGTCTTTGGTATTGAGTCTGCTGATTATGTGGTTTCAAATGCTTCCTCTGTGAATGGTGACTTCCCAATCAGAGGAAATGCAATGGGGGTTGCAACAGTGACTGATCTTGGATATGTAAATATCTCAAATTACACTACATATCCAGCCACTGTTGACCCTGGAGTTACCGAGTATGAGCTTTGGAGATTTTCTGTTCAGGCATCTGACCAAGATATGGCAATTGAAAAAATTGTCCTGACAATGATTGGAACAATCGCCACAGATGATGTTCAGAACCTCAAATTAGAAGTTGGAGGAGAAACAATTGCTGGTCCGGTAAACATTGGCTCTGACAACAAGGTGGTCTTTGATATGACCGCCAGTCCATATACAATCTCCAAAGGACAAACAAAAGTATTTGTCCTTAAAGGAGATGTTCCAACTGGTACTGGTAGGTCATTCAAGTTCACCATCAGAGAAGCAGAAGATTTTGTTGTCAAGGACACCCATTATAATGTTTATACCTCTCCTTTAGTAGGAGGTTCAGCATTCTCAGTTGTTCAGCCAACTTCAGACGCTGGAACCAGCATCAACAATGGTACTCTGACAATAACTGTCTGCTCTGACTCACCATCTGGTAATGTTGCTCAGAGTGCAACAAACGTTTCCTTGGCAAAATTCTGCTTCAAGGCAAACGGTGAGGACATTAAGGTTAGCACTCTGACAATAAAAGTGACCGAAAGCGGAAATCATGCACTTGATAATGTGAAACTTTATTTTGATGGCTCGCAGGTTGGTACTACTTATGATGTAGGTAGCGATACTGGTGCTACCCAAGCCTATAACTGCGGAAACGCAGCCATCATTCCTGCAGGAGAGACAAAAGTATTTGAGGTGAAGGCAGACATTACCTATAGCGATGGAACAGCTATTCCTGCTAACGATACAATTAAAGTTGAAATTGTAGGTTCAAGTTCTTCTGCAACAGGTCAGAGCTCCCTTACAAGCATAACTGTCTCTGATGCAAGTGCTTATACATTGACAGTTGCCTCAGGTGCTTTGAGTGTTGCAAAGAACAATGCAATGGCTGATTATACTGCCTCCTATCCAACAGGGGTTGCAGGAGCAACTGAAGTAAAAGTTGCTTCCTTTGTAATCACTGCTGGAGCAGGCGAGGGAGTGTTAGTCAGCCAAATAAAAGTAGGAGATGATGGTGATGACACAACTTATGATTTTGGTGACAACTTCCAGAATCTTAAGTTAATGCATGGCGATACTCAACTTGGATTAACAATTGGCAGTTTATCTGGTGCTTCCGGTGCTGATTATACCTTTAATATCAGCCCATCAATTGAGATTGGTGCAGGCGAGCAATATGTAGTTGATGTTTATGCTGATATTTTAACCGGTGCTTCTGGTTTTGCCGCATCAACCATTTCACACGCTACCAAAAATATCGGTTTGGAAGTGGTAAGCGTTAGCGCAACCGGTGTTGCCACAGGAGCTGATAGAAGCTGGAGCGGTGCAACAGATCTTCATAAATTAGTTATTGCTTCAACTGGTACCTTGACTGTAACCGCTGTTCCTGCTCCATCAACTCCAATCTCAGGGCAGCTTGTTATGGGTTCAACTGAGAATACCTTTGCTACATTCAGCTTTACTGCAGGTGCAGCAGAGGATGTAAGGGTAAGCCAGATTATCATCAATGATAACTCCAACTTCTGCGGTAGTTTGTCCAACATTAAGTTAGTAGACGCTACAACTGGAGAGCAGGTTGGTTCAACTGTAGCTGCATTTGATTCTTCTTGTAATGCTACCTTCAATATTTCATGGACTGTTCCCGCAGGTACCACCCAGTATCTGGTTGTTAAAGCAGACGTAAACTCCTCTCCAAACGCTGTATCTGGTGGTTCTCATATCTTGAGCATTGTTGATAACACAAAGATTAAATCTTACGGTGTAAGCTCTGGTGAGGAAATAACAGAAACTGTTTCCGGCGCAACCAGTAACACTCAGTATGTCTACAAGACAAAAGTTACTGTTGCTAAGAATGCATCTTCTCCATCTGGTTCTGCGGTTGCCGGTGCAGACCAGGAAGTATTGAGATTTGATGTTACTGCCGATCCTGCTGGTCTGGCTCTACTAAGCTCGGTTGCTCTCTCTATCAGCGGTAGCGTTGATACAACCGGAAGCGGAAATGCATATCTCTATGATGCTTCTGATTTGAGCACACCTCTTGCCACTGAAAGCTATAAGGCAGTTACCTTTGCTGATATGGATGGCGCAGATGGTGGCAATGAATACACCTTCCAAGTACAGGATAATGCAACTGCTTGTGATGGTATCCCGGTAGGTGCAACAGTTAGAATCTATGATACCTCAGCAAGTGCATATCTTTCTGGTACATTTGTAGTAAGTGCTGTAACTGGTGGAAATCTTGATAGTGAGGGTGATACAGATGACTGCCAGATTACTTTTGCCTCTGCTCCAACAACTGATTTAGATAATGGTGATATTCTCTACTACAGACCGCTTCAGCCAGGTTCTGGTAAGCTATACTTTGGTGCTCACACTGTTTTGACTGCTGATGTTGCTAATGGTGCAACCACATTGAGTGTGAATAGCCTTAATGGGTTTGCATTAGGTGATACTGTGACTGTGAAGGGTTATGATGCCAATGGTAATCTTTTGAGCGCAACAGGCACAATTAAGTCACTCTCAAGCAACACCATTACTCTTGATGATCCTGGTGTATCTCTGACAGCTACAATTGATTATGACTATCTAAGTGACACGGCAAATGCTTTAGCCAACAAGCATACCAGTACAGCAATTGTCTATTCAGGCACCAGCACCTATGGTAGCGTTGGCGATATAATTCCTGCAGGCAGCACTATTACCTATGTAGTCAAAGGTGATACTACCGGTGCAACAACCGGTGAGAACCTGAGAGTTGATATTGCAACCGATGATGATCTCGTCTGGTCTGATGCTTCAAGCTGGACAATCTACGATTACACCCAGACCTTCCCAGTCACTGGTGGAACTCTTACTTACTAATCTTGGCTTCTCCTTGTGGGCCACCAAAGCCGCCCCAAAACGGGGCGGCTTTTGGTTTTAAAAGTTATCCACAGTTCTTGACAAAAAAATTTATGCTATAATAAAAGTGTTAAAATTAAAGGTCGAAAAATTTTAAGGTCGTTTTTCCTTGCGCAAGGAAAAATAATTAAAATTAGCAATTGTTGTTTAACTTATGAGCAAAAAGATAATTTTTTCTATTCTTGTTCTTGGGATAGCAGCTTTGGTTCCATTTTTGTTTGTAAGAGCATTTACAACCAGTTCCTCAGGCTATGCTAACAATGGCGCTCCTGAAGCAGATGCGTATGCTGGCACAACCAATGTTCTAATAATGGATATTTCTTTGCCTGATCCTGTAAGTGACACTACTATTGGTGGAACTGCTCCATCAGCCGGCACTCAAATTACTGATACAAAAGATTCTGACTGGACAACAATGAGTTTTTATGATCAATCTGCGGGTGACGCATTTAATGGTTCTAATGACTGGATTGGTTTAGATGACGATCAAGAT
>Ga0164318_10005947_pt1 | contig 11816 bp, 11 predicted proteins | sample GuaBasSedimGuay9_FD_113734 | JGI IMG/M metagenome (GOLD analysis project Ga0164318, IMG submission 113734) | Subseafloor sediment microbial communities from Guaymas Basin, Gulf of California, Mexico - Guay9, Core 4571-4, 0-3 cm | ecosystem: Environmental > Aquatic > Marine > Hydrothermal vents... | reverse complement strand
TTAAAACTCGTCATTGACGCAATTTCAGGATTAAATTCTTTTTGAGGTGATAATATGAGTAAGATTGTCTCATGGGCGAGAAAAAAATCGCCTTGGATAATGCATGTACCTGCTGGAGGATGCAACGCGTGTGACATAGAAGTTCTAGCAGCTTTAACACCCAGATTTGATGTCGAACGTTTTGGAATAGTCCAGAAAGGAAGCCCAAGACATGCAGACATACTTTTAGTTACAGGTCCAGTAACTGCAGCGATAAAAGATCGTTTGAAACGAATTTATGAGCTAACACCAAAACCAGTTTGTGTTATTGCTGTTGGCTCATGTGCAGTCTCAGGGGATGTATTTGCAGAAGGTTATGCATTTGCAGGGCCTTTAGATAAAGTTATTCCAGTAGACGTTTACATCCCTGGATGCCCCCCAAGACCACAAGCCATTATTGATGGTGTGGTAAAAGCATTAGCTAAACTGTCAAGCAGTAATTCAAAAAACACAAAAAGCAACGACGAAAAGAAAGAAGAAGCACAAGTAACAACATAATTTTCTCTTCTTTTTATATTTTAGAATTTAACTTTTTAATGGGCACTTGCTAAAAAGTTAGTGATAATTTCTGTAGTGTGCATTTTTGCACTTTTACGTGATGCATTTGATTATCATGTTACGGTACACATCACCACGAGAGCCGTGTTAACACTAGAATCAAGAATTGATGATCGCTTCTTTTCACCACTAACTTTTAGTCAAGTACCTCAAGTGTCTTTTAATGAAAATATATATGTGCCCTACACAAAAGAATATTAGGATGAATGCAATAATCTAAAAAAGACCATATAAACTGTTAGTAGAGGACTCTTCTGTGAGAACAAAACTTGCTGTTTTAACCGCAATATTACCTTTATTGGTACTTATAGTAGCAAAACATTATTTTTTTAATGTATATCCAGTACCATTGATCATTGAATTTATACCAGCATATTACGCACCATTATGCGCACCAGTGAGCAGATTAGTGAAAAAACCACATCCGATTGATAGAGGAATAATGTTTAGAGATAAACGATTACTAGGAGATGGAAAAACTATTGAAGGAACACTTGTAGGTATTTTTGCTGCTGTAATTGTTGGATATATATTATTAAACGACTGGCTTCTAGGATTAACTTTTGGGATTGGAGCTATGCTAGGAGACATACTGAATTCATTCATAAAACGACAAATTGGTCTTAAACGTGGTGAGCATTTTTTATTTTTTGATGAGCTCAACTTTTTGTTCTTCCCAGTTCTATACGCATATTTTTTCCTTACAATAACTATTGTTGATATTATAGTTCTAGTTATGTTTGCGCTGGCTCTTCATTTTATTTTTGATAGAATTGCATTATCTCTTAACGTTAAAAACAAAAAAGAGATTTGAAAATTATTTTTTCCACGCACTTATAAACGCACCAGCACCCTTTTTTGGAAGAAAATACAATTTGCTAAGCTGCCCTGCTTTTTGATAAATGACCTCAATATACACCTTATCCTTATAGGGAATTACGTTGACATTAGTAATAGCTATTCTGGGTAAAGCAAACAAGTTATAACTTGATCCACGAAGCCCTACAAATAGTAATCGTTCGTTTGTTAGAATTAGATATGGTACATAAGACTGTCCACCAACAAGATTAATGGGATCTAGTTCATCAACAGCATCTGTAAATATGACTTTTTCGGGGGGAAATATATTAATAATTGTTTTTGGATCCACTTCTGGAACAAGTGAAGGAATATATGAGCTTTCATGAACCATTTTCTCAAACATAATTGTTATAGGTGCAACAATTGACCGTAGTGACGAAATATACCCTATATATGATGAAAAAGCAGAATTAGTAATTCTTACAATAACTAAACGGCGATCTATCAGAAAATATACATCTTGAATCCATTTTAGTGATTCTGGCACAGCATATGCAGATATATCTTTTGTGGTAATTTGCGATGAATTTTCTTTCGCTGTAAATAATTTAACAATAACGCCCCTCTTCGTTGCTTGTTGCAACGTTTCTATAAGATTTTTATTTTCAAGCATTATAAATAATGTATCACAAACTTCGATGACCTCATTAGCAGAGTTTATATGAGAAATTATATCTTGAATCAACATCGACTCATTTTTCACGAAAGACACCTTTGGAGCCTCTGAAACGCGAGATGTACTGAGAAATGTTAGCTCTTTTTCAAGTTCATCAAAAGCCATTAAATACTGCTTTTTAAGCAATGAAATTACTTCTGATGGAGATTTAGCAATATATGTGACTGGCGTTTGAGACGTGGAATATACAAATCCTTTTCGTTCCAATGATTCAAGAGCATCATAGACTTTTGGTCGAGGAATTCTGCTAACTTCGGCCACCTTTGCAGCAGTTGCTTCATTGAGCCTTACGAGTGCAATATATGCTTGAGCCTCATATTGAGTTAATCCAAGTTTCATTAATTTCTCAACAAGTTTTTTGTTCATAGGCATCAAAAATACATATGCATAAACTTTATTAAATGTTACTACTATAGTAGTAACAGGTGTTTGAGATGTATGATGATTTTGATGATCATGCTATATCAGAAATATTATTAGGAGCTATATTCCTAGCGTGGGGGTTCTTAAGCTACATGGGTATATTCCCAGGGAGTGTATGGATAGGATTTGCTGGTGTATTCATTATTTATTCAGGGGTGTCACATTACTACCGCACAAAATATAGAGCTAAGCTTGTTGCTAATGTTCTTAAAAGCTATCCAAGAACAACACTTGAGCAGCTAGAAAAAGAGACAGGAATTAGTGCCAGACATCTCAGGAAAATAATTGCATACTTACGTGCAGAGGGTGGGCTAAAAGCAACTTTTGATACAGAAACAGGAGAATTATTTGTCTATGAGGTCGATGGTATTCCAGTGGGTCATGCTGCGGTATACCCAGCAACATCAATATCAACACAGCAAATAGATATGACAGCCACACAACCTCAAATATCACAACAGCCACCACCAGAATTACCTTCTGAATTGAAATTCTGTCCATATTGTGGATCAACAGTTCCAAAAGCAGCAAAGTTCTGTCCATATTGTGGGGCGTCACTCTTACAATGAAACAAGTAGCATCACTTCCTTTTTCTTGTAAAAGAGGTATGTTTATTAAAAAAACCATCTTGCATCTAGGATGCTAACTACTATACTCTCCTTTTTGTGTTACAAATACGAATTATTGTATTATATTGATATTTATTTTGAGATGATATTTGACAAAGTCTCTACGTATAAAAAGTCAACTTGAACTTATCATTGAATAAATTCGCCCTTTATATACTGTATAAACATTTTTTATTTCGGTGAAAGATATGGACATACCACTATTACCACCCGACCCAATCCCATATCCTTGGTAAAAAAATGCATTATAACCAGGATATAGTTTAATCACCTTCTCTTTTTTTTTCTTGACATGGTTCAAGTTCTAAAAATGATTAAAAAAATTAGGGGAAGTCATACCTTTCGCTCTGGCAGTATCGCATATGCAAATATCACTGATAAGGGCACTCCAGCGTAAATTATCCAGCTCCAGGAAATTTGATACAAAAACAGACTAATTGATACAAAGAATATCAATGTCAAAACAACGTCAAGTATGTATCCTTTCTTATCTTTTGTAATAATCTCAATACCTATATGGTGCAGAAATTCAATAAGTATTATTTCCAAGAAGGCGATGTAAAGACCTATTGCACCAGGATTTCCAAATTCAACTAAATCGATGGTCCATACTATCAGAAGAATGCTTGCGGTACCCCAGAGGCCAAATGCGATTGCAGATTGCCATTTTGTTTTTACATTTACAATAACTGGAAAGACAAGAGATAGGATAATTATGTATGACGTTATTTTTATTTCCATTGAGAATGGTGCATATTCAAGGCCAATGAACATAACAACCATGATTAGTATTAAGAGCACCATTTGAGTTGGTAATTTAAACTTATACTGTTTTTCTAATTCATATATAATATCATCATAAACCTCGTTCATTCGAATCACCTCACGCCTTGATTGATGGCACCATTCCTTTTGCTCTCCAGAGCATTAATGTTCTAGCATGCCTCTTCCGCCATCCAAGACTGCCAAGCATTATTGACCGTATCACAAAGAACATCTCTCGAGGATAAGGCATGTTCTTGAAGATTATCGGTTTCTTCTGGCCTTTAACTTTCACTACGACATTCCCTATAGGTGGATCTATAAAATAGTTTGCTAACTTTTGTAATGGTGATAATTGTATATCAACACCTGAGATTTTTCCACGTTGTATTCGCCCACTAAGTTCGTCTGCAAGAGACTTGTCATAGCTTATTCCACTCAACTTTCCTATAATAACTGAATACCGCTCTCGTGACCAAGCCTTAATAAGATTGTCAAGTGCATCAACTAAGATTATCGTTGTAGCAATAAGAAACAATAGAAAAACTGGGAGAGTAGATTCGCCACCAGGTAAAATTGAAACTAAGAAGTTTCTGAATGATTCAAGAAGCCCAAAGTAAATTCCTGCTATTATAAGTAAGACTGCAATGAAGAAACCATAAATACCTAGGAAGTAAAAATGCAGAAAATACGGATTTTGATACGCACCATAAAGTATGTCATCATCACGAGTGAGCCTAATTGCCCTATTGTAGTCTTTTTCTGTAAGGAACACAAGTGGGTCTTTTAGCTTATACCAAGCGCCTGAACCTTTAACTAAAACACCTTCTTTTACTAACTTATCAAGATACTTCTTAATTGTGTTTTTATCCATTCCAGTATATTTTTCAAGTCGGTCTGGTGTAAAGCTTCGCTCATCTATAAAGTGCTCAACAATCGCATCAATAACTGCAGAATATTCATTTTTAATATCAGTACGCTTCCAGCCAATGATTGTGAATATTATAAAAGCTATAATGGATATTATTGATATCGTCATTACATCGAACATTTTAATCCATCCTTAGATTTTTTACAATACATATGAAATAGTATTTGGTATATTTTAGAAAACAATCACTATACAAGAAATAAATACACATATCTCTTTATAACTTTACTGTTTTCTGATAGTACCACCAGAACTATTAATATAAGATATTGTATTTTCTCACAAATTCACAAAAATGAGATAAAATGATAAAAAATAAAAGACAGAAATTTTATTCTTTATGGCCCATAATTGCAGCCATGATCGCTTTTTGTGCATGTAACCTATTTTCTGCTTCTAAGAATACTATTGATTGTGGGCCATCAATTACTTCATCTGTAACTTCTTGATTCCTATCAGCTGGCAAACAGTGCATGTAGAATGCGCCTTTGTTTGCTTTGTCCATTCTCTCTTGTGTCATAATCCAGTCTTTGTTCTTATCAAACAATTCTTTTGCCTTTGCAAAGTCTGGTTCAGGTACGAATGGCCTCATGAAGTGCTTTACACCCCAGCTCTTAGCATAGATCACATCAGCACCTTCGACTGCTTCATCCATGTCATAAACTATTTCGAATGAACCACCGTATTGGTCTACATTCTTCTTTGTCCATTCTATAATTTTGTCATCTAATTCGAAACCTTTTGGATGCGCTAATACAACATCCATACCGAATTTTGAAGCGATCAAAATTGAGCTTTGTGGCACAGCGAGTGGTTTTTCAACACTACCAGAATAAGCCCAACTCATGACGAACTTCTTACCTTGTAGTTTGCCATTGTATTTTTCCCATAGTGCTTGAATATCCGCCATTGCTTGGCATGGATGGAAAACATCGTCTTCCATGTTAATTACTGGTATTTTCTTTCCATCTGCACGCTTTGCCCATTTGGCAAATTCTTCAATAACTCTGTGGCCTCTGCCATATTCCCATTTTGCATGCTTACCGTAAATACGAATTGCAATACCTTCACCATAAGAAGAAAGAACACGCGATACGTCTGCAATTCTCTCAGTTGAATATGCTTCATCGTCTCCAGGTAATACTGGAGTGTATACATCATTTGGGCTCAAGAAGTGAGCATGCCCGCCTAATTGAAACATTCCTGCCTCAAAACTGTTTCTTGTTCTTAAAGACCTATTATAGAAAATCATGAAAAGTGTTTGTCCTTTAAGGTATTCGTGTGGTTCCCCACTATATTTCTTCTTTTTTAGATCAAGTGCAGCATCTACAAGCGCCTTTAGTTCTTCTTGTGTCCAGTCCTGGACTGTTAACCAGTCTTTTCCTTCAAACATTCCAACATAACTTGGTACACCCATGGTAACACCTCAATATATTAGCCACCTACTATGCTTATTTGAACTGATATAAAGATTACTGATATAATTTTTTCACAGTGTCATTAAAAAATTAAAGGTTAATTGATTTTTTGTATTATTTTTTTATTTAAGAAAAAAGAAGATAAGATAAGATTTTTGTGACAACTAGCTATTCGGCAATTAGAGGTATTTTCTTGAATTCCAAAACATCAATAATTCCTTTGTCGGTTATTCTTAGCTCTGGAATAACTGACAAGGCTAATAATGCCATTGTCATAAAGGGTGAAATCATCGTTTTTCCTATCTTCTTCCAAGCTGTATCAAGTTTTCGTACTTCTTCACTTACAACATCAACAGACGCTTCAGACATCAATCCAGCAACTGGAAGTTTCACTAAACCCAATACTTCTCGTTTATTGACAACTATCATTCCACCACCGACTTCAATGAGTTTTTGTGCAGCAAATGCCATATCTTCATCATTAGTTCCAGCAACTAGCAAATTGTGGCTATCATGCGCAACAGTAGAACCCACAGCGCCTTCACGGAAGCCGAATCCCTTGACAAAACCAATACCATATCCACCAGTTCCGTGATGACGTTCAAATACAGCAGCTTTAACTATGTCATCTTCTATGCGTGGTTCTAAGTATCCATTCTTTACAGGAATTTCTTCAATAAGATGCTTAGTAATTACTTTTGCTTCTACAACACCAACAACATGAACCTTTACAGTACCTTCGTTTATTGGTGCTTTTATTTTGAACTGTTCTGGTGTTATTGTAATACCAACGTTCATAGTCTTTTTAGCCCATTCGGGAACTGATTTCCGTTCTATGGTAGTAGTTAATTTTCCATTTTCAGCGACTACTTTTCCGTCCGCAACAACACGTGTTATATCTAATTTATTTAAATCACCAACAAACAAGATGTCAGCATATCGCCCTGGTGCAATCCCACCCAAATCAAGATCTAGTTTAAAATGTTCAGCAGTATTCAACGTAGCCATTTGAATTGCCTTTATCGGGTCTACACCCTCTTCTATAGCCCTTCTAACAACGTGATCAATATGACCTTGTCTAATTAAATCCTCTGGGTGACGATCATCAGAAACCAAGGCAATACGACGAGTATCAATTTTATTTTCCGTAACAATCTTTATTACTTCGGATAAGTCGTGCCATGCAGAGCCCTCACGAATCATTACATACATGCCTCGTCTAGCCTTCTCAAGTCCATCAATTTTTCTGGTTGATTCATGACAAGATGTAATTCCAGTTGCAATATATGCAGACAGTTTCTCATCAAGATAAGGATCTGCATAATGTCCTTCTACAACACGACCCTTTCTTAAAGTTACTGCGATTTCACCATGAACCTTGTCATCACCCATCCAGACGCCGGGATAATTCATCATTTCTCCGAGAGCAATAACACCATCCCAGTTTAGAACTTCTTCTACTTCCTTAGGTCCTATAGTAGCTCCACTTGTCTCAAATTCTGGAAGTGATGCAGGAACGCATGATGGAACTGTTACATATACTTTTAAAGGAGTATTTTTTGCGTCATCAAGCATTAACTTTATTCCCTTGAGGCAAAGCACATTAGCAATTTCATGTGGATCTGCAAAAACTGCAGTAGTGCCATGTGGAAGCACAGCTTTAGCAAATTCTGAAGGCAGTAACATACTACTTTCAATATGAACATGTCCGTCTAAAAATCCAGGCACTAGATACTGCCCCTTTGCATCAATTATAATTGTTTTATCACCAATTGTATGGTCTATCTTTTTTCCCACATGAGCTATTCGGTCATACTTAATTGCTATGTTAGTGTTATCAAGTATTTCACCAGTATACACGTTAACTAATTTACCGTTTTTGATAACAAGATCAGCCTTTATCTCTCCAAGAGCTGTACGTGCTAGCTCTTTAGTAATTTCCCAAAGCTTTGTTCTTGATGCCATGAAAATCACCATGAATATTTATTTCAGATTATAACGTATTAATAGTTTTTTCACATATGTGCATACACATCATCAAGATGATGCAAAGATATATAATAATAAACATAATATTTAACACATACCTCAGAAAAATCTTTGACTTGAAATAAGAATGAGACATCCGCTTGTGGAGGTGTATTAATGCTCCTCCCATGGCGGATGATACGAACATGGAAATGTCTTGCATGTGGTGATTGCTGTAGAGTATACCGGCCAATTCTAACAGACTGGGAAGCAGAATACTATCAACGAAAATACGGGAAAGCAGCAGTTGATAAAATTGGCACAAAACCAGTTATACGAAAAATCAACAATAAATGTGTTTTTCAGCAAGGAAATTTATGTAGTTTAGGGGATGATAAGCCACTTTCATGCAAACAATGGCCGTTTTTGATATACCGTCATCCACTTCGATTTGAAGACAGAGAACTAGCATCATTTGAAATGTTTGGAGAAACATGGTATGTATATGTTGACAGTTTTTGTAGGGGTATTAATTTAGGTGACATTCCAGTAGAAGATGTTATAAAAGAGGTTATTAAGATACATGTCGGTCTTCAAAAAAGCCAGTTTTTCACTACTAGCTTAATAAAAAAATCTACAATGAAAGTATCTCGTACTAAATGACGGTGAATATCACTAACAAATATTTTTTTAATTTTCAAAAAGGATTTATAGCCTAATTGTGAGATGTTTTTAAAGGTCTTAAAGATGATAGAAGTTACATTAATTACTGGAAGGACATTAACACAAGGAATGTTAAAGGAAAATAAAAAATTCAGTAGAGAATACTATGAAGATGTGGCAGTCTGTTTTTTATCTCCGAATAATATGAAAACTTTAGATGTTAAAGATGATGATACAATCGAGTTAGAGACCAAAGATGGATCTATCGTTGTTTTTGTAAAAAGTGACAACAAATTGAGTGATAATGAAGCATTCATGCCATACAGCATATGGGCAAACATGTTAATTGGGTCGAAAACAAATAGCATTGGGATGCCCTCATTCAAGAGCATAAAAGTGAAGATAAAGAAGAGTGAGAAGCCAGTACCAGAAGCAATTGACCTGCTAAACCGATATATTAGGAGGTACTAATATGCAGAAGTACAAGAATGTAATATGCACTGGTTGCAGCGCTCTTTGCGATGATATTCAAGTGACAGTAAATGAGAAGAAAATAATAAGCGTGCAACATGCATGCCCAATTGGTGTTGCTAAATTCATGAGTGTAAATGAAGAGCGACTCTTGCATCCACGTATTAACGGAAAAAATGTTACACTAGAGCAAGCACTAGAGAAAGCTACTGAAATTCTAACGACTTCAAGATATCCACTTCTTTATGGGTGGAGTAATACGTCAACAGAAGCAGTTAGATATGGAATCTATCTTGCAGAGGCCCTTGGAGGAGTATTTGACTCCACTTCATCAGTTTGCCACGGACCCACAGTCATCGGAATGCAAGATAGAGGCTTACCAACAGCGACACTAGGTCAAATTAAAAATAGGGCTGATTTGATTATATTTTGGGGCTCGAATCCTCTGAATTCACACCCTCGACATTTGATTAGATATTCACTTTTTCCAGAAGGAAGATTTGTAAAAGGCAGAAAAAATAGGAAAATGATAGTTGTAGATGTTAGAAAAACAGATACTGCTAGACTTGCTGATGAATTTATAAAAATAAACCCAAACAGCGATTTCGAAATCATTACTGCATTGAGATTATTCATTAAAGGCTTAGAGCCAAGTCAAGATTATGTTGGAGGGGTACCAGTTACTAAGCTTAAAGAGTTAGCAGAAACAATGCTGTCTTCAAAATTTGGAGTTATCTTCTTTGGATTAGGCCTTACGATGTCACATGGAAAATCCAGAAATGTAGAGGCTGCAATTGCACTTGTACAAGATTTAAATAAGCATACCAAATTTGTAATTCATCCAATGCGTGGACACTTCAATGTAACTGGTGCAGACAATGTAGCCTGCTGGTTGACAGGATTCCCATTTGCAGTTGATTTTAGTAGAGGATATCCATTTTACAATCCAGGTGATACAACAGCAGTAGACGTTCTTAGGAGAAATTTTGTCGATGCGGCATTGATAGTTGCATCAGATCCTGTTTCTCATATGCCAATAAGAGCAGCACGAAACCTAGCACACATTCCACTAGTGGTTCTTTCTCCACATGAAAACTTCTCAACAAAGGTAGCTACAGTTGTCATTCCAACTGCAATCACCGGAATCGAGGCTGGAGGTACAGCATATAGGATGGATGGTGTACCAATTAAATTGAAAAAAATAATAGACCCTCCCGAGAACATTTTATTTGATGAAATAATACTAAAAAAATTATACAATAGAGTGCTGGAGAGATTATGATGGAGGAACTTCTTCTTAAAAACTGTGTCGTTTATGATCCTATTCAAGGAATTAACGGAGAAACTATGGATATTGCTATAAGGAATGGAAGAATTGTGGAAAAAGTCAGCAGCGGTGCTAAAGTAATAGATGTTGAGAAGAGAATCGCAGTGCCCGGCGGAATAGAAATGCATACACACATAGCTGGTGCGAAAGTTAATGCTGCTCGCGAACTAAGGCCTGAGGATCATTATAGGAAAGTATTTACTATATCAAAAGATGTACATAGTGGAAGTGGATATTCCTTACCATCAACAAAAATTACAGGGTATTTGTACACAAAAATGGGTTATACGACTGTTATGGATGCTGCGGTAACGCCATTGAAACTATGGCATACAATAGAAGAATTGCAAGAAACACCGATTGTTGATAAGGGTTTTTACGTAATGTTTGGAAATAACTGGTTTGTTCTTGATGCTATTGCAAATGATGATTTTGATTTTTTGAGAGATTTTATCCACCTTATATTAGCAAAAAGTGGCGGTTATGCCATAAAAATTGTAAATCCAGGGGGGGTTGAACTCTGGGGCTGGGGGAAAAACGTCACTAACCTTGATGAACCAATTAATAATTTTGGAGTGTCTCCAAAAGATATAATCATAAATCTTATGAGAGTTAATAAAGAGCTAAATCTTCCACATACAATTCATTTACATCCAAATAACTTAGGCCATCCTGGAAATTTCGAATCCACCCTAGAAACTATGGATTTAGATGGACAGTATACTAAACGAAAAATGCATATCACACATTTACAGTTTTATTCTTATGGTGGATCGTCATGGAAAGATTTTGAAAGCAAATCAGATGTTATAGCCAAATACGTGAATTATCATAAAGAAATAACAATAGACATTGGACAAGTGATATTTAATGACACTACAACACTAACCGCAGATGGTCCCCTCGAATATGGATTATTTAGACTCACAAAATCAAAATGGTATAATTCTGATATCGAAGTGGAATCAGGGGGAGGAGTTGTACCATACAAATACTCGAGAAAAAGTGTAGTTAATGCTGTTCAGTGGGCGATCGGACTAGAACTGGCACTGCAAATAGATGACCCTTGGAGAATTGCACTAACAACAGA
>Ga0164318_10005943_pt1 | contig 11822 bp, 13 predicted proteins | sample GuaBasSedimGuay9_FD_113734 | JGI IMG/M metagenome (GOLD analysis project Ga0164318, IMG submission 113734) | Subseafloor sediment microbial communities from Guaymas Basin, Gulf of California, Mexico - Guay9, Core 4571-4, 0-3 cm | ecosystem: Environmental > Aquatic > Marine > Hydrothermal vents... | reverse complement strand
CGGAAAAAGAATTGATGCTGTTTTCGACTTCCGCGCAGGTTTGAGGATAAAAAGCGCCCCGGTTTCCTGCTTTTCTTAAGATGCCTGTTAATTCCATAATCCACTTATTTTGGTGTTACAAACGGGGCAATGCCCATCGGCAATAACGTTTTCAATAATAAAATAGCCGTTTCGTACCACGAGCTCTTTTTGACATACCGGACAACGGGTTACCCCCTGCTCCGCCACATTACCCTTGTAAACATAACGCAGCCCCTGCCGGCGACCAATGTCATAAGCTTGCTGTAACGATTGTGCCGGTGTTCGCTTTTTATAGGTCATTTTGTATTGCGGATAAAAGGCTGAGATATGCCAGGGCGTATCATTTCCCAGCTCGTTTGAAATAAAGCCGGCAATGGCTGCCAGTTCTTCGGGGCTGTCGTTTTCGTCGGGGATAACCAGCGTGGTAACTTCCAGCCAAAATTTGTTTTTTCTCAATAGCTTTAGCGTATCCAGTACACCATTGAGGTTTCCCTTAAGCTTGTTCTTGTAAAATCCAGGATTGAAGCTTTTGAGGTCGATGTTAAAAGCATCGATAACACCCACCATATCCTCTATTATTTCGGGACTAAACATGCCGTTGGAGATAAAAATATTTTTAATACCATGATTCTTGGCCTCTACGGCAACATCTCTGGCAAAGGGATAAAAAACGGTAGGTTCGTTGTAAGTGTAGGCTATGGATTGGCAATGATTATCGAGTGCCATTTGAATGAGCCGGGCGGATGTAACCTTTTGTTGATAGGGTACTTCAACTACTTGTGATATCTGCCAATTCTGACAGAAAGGACATTGGAGATTGCAACCCACAGTTCCGATAGAGAGAGCCGAAGAACCCGGCAAAAAGTGGTAGAGCGGTTTTTTTTCGATGGGATCGGTATGCAGGGCAACGACTTTGCCGTAAACAAGATTTTTAAGCGTTCCGTTTTCGTTTTTATTAACACCACAGATACCGGCCTGCCCCTCGGAGAGGTTGCAATAGTGCCGGCAGAGAAGGCACTTTATTCCTTTTGATGTTTTAGTGTAGAATTTCATGGCTCTTCGACAATGGTAACATGAAACTTTTCAATTCGAGGAAAGTCGTTCAGACAATTACCGGAGAGGCCGGCTTTTTTACACAGGTGTTCAAAAAAGAGGTCGAAACCGGGAAGCTGTTCCCACACCTGAGGCAGAAAAACAGCACGATGATACCCGTTGGAGAGGATAATGCCATCGGTGCCGGGTTTTACCTTTTGCTTTAACTCCGTAACAGAATTATACCCGACTACCTCGGGGGCAGAGAGAATGGAAATTTCGACAGAAATATCAGGAAGCTCATCTTTTATCAGAGGAATAAAACGAGGATCACGAAAGGCAGCCGACACGGCATTTTCAATAATGTCGTCCATTAACGGACGATGTGCTTCAATACTTCCTATACAACCTCTGAGCTGATGATTTTTATTGAGCGTTACAAATACTGCTCCCGGTTCAGTTAATTCAGGATATTGATCAGTCAACCTGTTCCGGTCAATCAAAATTTCGCCGGTCAATTGTTCCGTAATGGCATCGCGGGCTATTTGAAGCAATGTTTTTTTAAAAGAGGTATTCATTGGTCTTCCTGATTAGAATAATGAGATTGACACAAAGATACATCATCATTGATGCTAATCAAAGAAAAAAATGTTGATTGTTCAAGACCTTTTGCTAAAGAGGAATATTAATGACTGAGAGATTCCTCCACAAGGTCGGGATGACGCTGGGCCGCACGGAGAAACTGTATAAAATTTATTTCTCCATCACCACCATAGCCACAGCAGTCTCTTTTACATGGGATATGGAAAGGTGAATGGATTGGATTTTATTTTCTTCAAGAAACCGCTTTACTTTTCCCAGGGGATTGACATAAGGTTTTCCCAGCTCATCGTTCAACACCTCAATTTCATGAAATGCCATGCCATATCTGTATCCGGTACCCAGTGCTTTAAAAAAAGCCTCTTTAGCGGCAAAACGGGCGGCATAGCATTGATACACCGTCACCTTCCCTTTTTCGCAGTATTGCTGCTCGCGGACAGTATAGAGCTTTTGTTTCAGGGCGTCACTTTTTTCAAGCCGTCTTCCGATACGCTCCACTTCGATTATATCTGTTCCTATGCCAAAAATCAACCCTTGATATTTTTAAAAATGTTTGGCGGCGGGCAAGCCCGCCGCCAAACAAAAATCATTTTTCACTATTTAATAACACCCATCTCCCTGCCCACTTTAATAAAGGCATTGATGGTTTTGTCGAGATGCTCCCGCGTATGTGCCGCTGAAAGCTGAACACGGATACGTGCCTGTCCCTTAGCCACCACGGGATAATAAAATCCGATAACGTAAATTCCTTCATCCAGCAGTTTGGCTGCCATATCCTGCGATAGCTTGGCATCGTAAAGCATAACAGCGCAAATGGCTGACTGGGTAGGACGGATATCAAAACCGGCTTCGGTCATTTTGCCGAGGAAATAATCGGTATTAGCATGCAGTTTATCCTGCAGCTCGTTGGTTTCCGACATCATTTCAAACATACGGATTCCGGCGTTAACAACCATAGGAGGCAGTGAGTTTGAAAACAGGTAAGGTCGTGAGCGCTGACGCAACATCTCGATAATCTCTTTTTTCCCGGTGGTAAATCCACCGATAGCGCCGCCAAATGATTTACCGAGCGTACCGGTAATTAATTCAACCTGCCCGCGGATATCAAACAGTTCGGTAACTCCACGGCCTGTTTTACCAACCACACCTGCCGAATGACTTTCATCAATCATCACCATGGCATCATATTGATTAGCCAGCTCAACCATCCTTTTTACATTGGGAACATGGCCATCCATCGAAAATACACCATCGGTAACTATTACTTTAAAACGGGCATCTTTGGCAGCCTTTAATTGTGTTTCCAGGTCTTCCATATCGGCACTCTGATAGCGAAAACGCTGTGCTTTACACAGCCGAACGCCATCAATAATAGAAGCATGATTCAACGAGTCGGAAATGATAGCATCCTGCTCGGTGAGCAAAGGTTCAAAAACACCGCCGTTGGCATCGAAAGCGGCAGCATACAGAATGGTGTCTTCCATACCAAAAAACTCGGCAATCTTTTGCTCCAGCTTTTTATGCAAATCAGTAGTCCCGCAGATAAACCGAACCGATGACATTCCATAACCATGGTGGTCGAGACCCTCCTTAGCGGCTTTTACCAGCTCGGGATGATTGGACAAACCCAGGTAGTTGTTGGCACAAAAGTTAAGTACTTTTTTTCCTGACTCAAGCGTAATTTCAGCTCCCTGAGGGCTAACAATAATTCTTTCTTCTTTATACAATCCGGCGTCGCGGATATCTTGAATTTCTTTGGTTAGAAACTCCTTGAAATTGTTGTACATATATTTACTGTTTTCGGGTTTATGAAAAGTTCAAAAGTAATAATTCTTTGTAAGCAATCTAAATGTTAGAAAGGAAATAATCAGAAAATGTAAAAGCCGTCACCCTCCACATAGGTATCGCTATTAAGCTGAAAACGCAAGCTGATGGAGTCGTTGTCGGTTTGTAAAAGTGCCATGTTAACATGATTTTTCGTGCCTCCAACTGTTAACAACGACGAATCCAAAGGCTCAATGAAAACTTTAAAGGTATCACATTCGGTAAGCCCCAGCCGTTTGATACTGTATTTCAGATAGCCGGCATCTTCGCTCGAAATCATGGGTGAAGCATCAGCTGCCTTGGCATATTTACCCACCAAACGTGCTGCCGTAATGTTTTGCCACATCTGTTCCTGACAGAGGGGTACAATACGCGATGGTGAAGGCCAAAAGCCATCATTGCTGCTGCCCACTTCAGGGGTATATGCAAATATTTTATTTTTTGTTTCCTGTTCACCGTACATCCAGTCGTTGGCATCACCGTTGGTTGGATAGATGGTAGTACTTGCCGACCCATAGGTATAACCGTTTTCCTTAGTCATTAACACAGCGTATTCATGAAACAGTTCGTTGTCAGGCATCGGGTCGGTAATATAACCCCACGAGTAAAGCAGCAGGTTGTAAAGGCGTTACACACTTTATGGTTATCAAACAACAACCATATCGTATTAAACCTGTTACAGCCATCGTACAATAATAAGTCATTTATTGTGCACGCCACCATAACTGCTGACTTTTAACAAAAGAAAACAGCGCTATCATTTTGAATAGGTAATCTTTTCATACTTTTGCCATCCATTATAAAAACAAATGATAATTAAGATGAAAAAATATTTTATTACAGCAGTACTATTAGCCGGTGTTGTTGTATTCATGTCATTCAACCGAGGAATAAAAACAGAAATGAATAAGGCAATTGAACCAAAAAACATGGACACGAAGGTGCTTCCGGGTGATAATTTTTATGAATACGTTAACGGTGGCTGGATTAAAGAGCATCCGGTACCGGCCGAATACAGTCAATATGGTGCTTTTACGATTTTATATGAAGAAAACCAGAAAAAATTACGCTCGCTTATCAAAAAGGTTTCTGCGGAAGAAAATGCCCCTAAAGGAAGTGTAGCTCAAAAAATCCGCGATTTTTACAACAGCGGTATGGATACGGTTTCCATTGAAAAGATGGGCATCAAACCCATTGAAGAGGAACTTCATAAAATTAGCAAACTTCAAAATAAAAAAGAAGTTGTAGCTTACATGGCTACCATGCAACGTCGCGGAGTATCGCCTCTATTTTACTTTTTTGCAGATGCCGACCAGCGCAACAGCTCCATGGAGATAGCCAATTTGTATCAGGGTGGCCTTGGCCTTCCCGATGTGGATTATTATCTGGCTACGGATGAGGGTAGCAAAAAACTTCGTGATGCTTATGTAAAACATTTAACCAAAATGTTTATCCTCAAGGGTGAGAATAAAGATATTGCTGCTAAAAAGGCAGCTCAGGTTATAGCCTTTGAAACCAAACTGGCGCAAGTATCGTTTACGCGCGTTGAACAACGCAACCCTATTAAAAACTACAACAAAATGTCGTTGGCAGCACTAAAAGACACGGTACCGGGTTACGATTGGGATATCTTTTTTAAAACTTTAGGACTAAAAAATCCAGGGGATATTAATGTAGGTCAACTTCGTTTTTTTAAGGGTCTGAACAAGCTGATGGAAGAGACGGATATGGATACCTGGAAAGCGTATCTTACCTGGAACCTGATGGATGCATCAGCTAACTATTTAAGCAAAGATTTTGTAAAACAGAATTTCGACTTCTACGGTAAAACCCTTTCGGGACAGCCTAAAATGCAACCTCGCTGGAAGCGTGTATTGGGTGTTGTGTCGGGTGGGCTTGGCGAAGCACTCGGCCAACTTTACGTGGAGGAATATTTCCCTGCTTCATCGAAAGAACGTATGGTTGCCTTGGTAAACAACTTACGAACTGCTTTTGGCCAGCGTATTGAGAAACTGGACTGGATGACAGACGAAACAAAAACCAAAGCGTTGGAAAAACTGGATGCCATTACCGTTAAAATCGGTTATCCCGATAAATGGAGAGATTACAGCAAACTGGAAATTGTTCCCGGAAGCTACTTCGATAATATTATTGCAGTTAGAGAATTCGGTTTTAATCGAAAATTAAACAAAATCGGCAAACCTGTTGACAAAGCCGAATGGGGAATGACACCTCAAACCGTCAATGCTTATTACAACCCTTCCAACAACGAAATCGTATTCCCCGCTGCTATTTTACAACCTCCTTTCTTTAATCCCGAGGCAGATGATGCCGTAAACTACGGCGCCATTGGTGTGGTTATAGGCCACGAGATGACCCACGGGTTTGACGATCAGGGAAGACAGTACGACAAGGTTGGAAACCTGAACGATTGGTGGACCGAAGCAGACGCCAAAGCATTTAAAGAAAAAACCGACAAACTGGTAGCGCTTTACAATAACTACGAGGTACTTGACTCGTTACACGTAAACGGCAAACTCACCCTGGGTGAAAATATAGCTGACCTGGGTGGGCTGAACATTTCGTATCAGGCTTACCAAAACAGCTTGCATGGAAAAACCCCTGCTCCTATCGACGGATTAACTGCCGACCAGCGATTTTACATGGGTTACGCCCAGGTGTGGCGCCAGAGCATCCGCCCCAAGGCAATGGCTCAACGGCTTAAAACAGACGTACACAGCCCCGGAGAAGCCAGAGTAAACATCCCGCCTTTTAATATTGATGCATTTATTAAGGCCTTTAACGTAAAAGAAGGAAACAAGCTTTACATTCCCAAAGATAAAAGAGCTTATATTTGGTAGTTATTTCCTGTTTAAAACAGCATTAGAAAATAATAACCATAAATAAAAAGCTATGAAACGGAAAGGTAAGAATGAGAGTTATGATTTGATGAGTAAAAACCCAAATAATTGGAGGGGAATTTTTTATGTTAACCGTAAAGACCCAAGAATAATAGTTCCAAAAATAAATCCATCACTTGGATGGACTTTAAACTTCGGAAATGTGTATGCTTATATAGGTCTAATGGCTATAATCCTGATTTTAGTTGCTTTTCAGTTTTTTATATAAGTGAGGCAGGTGAGTAGAATTATGAACAAACAAATAATTAGTTAACAAGCTGCAAGCGGATTTCCTTAAGGCCTGTTCTCGGCACGAAAACGTCAGCAAATTTATGCCGGTATTCACATCCGATCTCCCGCAGGCAGATAATGTATCATTTAGAAAAAGCGTATCCGGAAGGGTGCGCTTTTTTTGATACTTTTGCTTAAAAATTGAGCGATGCTTAAGTTGTTGTCAAAACTTATACTTTGGATTTTTGGATGGAAAATCGTGGGTGATATCCCTGATGGAATCAAAAAAGCAGTTATCATTACCGCCCCGCATACCAGCTGGTGGGACTTTTGGATTGGCAGGTTGACATTTTGGATGCGTGGCAGAAGAATCTTTCTACTGATTAAAAAAGAGGCCTTTAAGCCACCTTTTGGCTGGCTGCTTAAAAAGGCCGGCGGCATTCCGGTTGACCGCCGAAATAAGCGCACTCACATCTCCGAACAACTTGCAGAAGAGTTTAAGAATCGTGATAGCATGTACCTGGTTGTCACTCCTGAAGGGACCAGAAAACTGGTGTGGCATTGGAAAAAGGGATTTTATCAGATTGCCATGAAAGCAGACGTCCCCATCATCTTGGGTTTTCTCGACTATCCCAATAAAACGGGTGGCTTTGGCTCTGTTTTTCATCCTACCGGAGACTACGAAAAAGATATTAAAGAAATTGCAAAGTTTTATTTTGATAAGGGAGCCCGGCATCCCGAGAAGTTTAACCTGTCACCTCAAAACATAGAAAAGGGTTTAAAAAAGCTAAAATAAAGTTGGCTATCTTGATGATATTGTATCAAGGTACAATTCTTCAACCTTTTGCCGCGCCCAGGGAGTTTTTCGTAAAAACGTGAGACACGATTTTATGGAAGGTTCATTTTTGAAGCATTTGATATTGATACGATCAGCCAGCTCATCCCACCAATACTCTGCCACCAGAAATTCCAGCATGTCGGCCAGTTTAACACCATGTAGCGGATTGTTGGCCTGTTTTTCAGCTTCCGGTGGTTTATTAATAAATGATTTTGTCAAAGCTAAAGTGATTTTTTTAATACATGATTAAACGAGCCTGTTCTTTAGTGTCCAAATTTAAGGAACTTTATTCAAAGTCCCAACGTTAGGTTAAAATTACTGAAAAAAACAAAAGCACATTGACCCATTTCGGTCGTCACCTTGCCACCTACGTACTTCTTTCAGAAAAACTCAAAAAGGAGGAATGATGGAGGAATAAAAAGATGGAAGAATGGAGGGGATTAAGCACAAAAAAACCAAATAACAAATAATTTCGAAATATTAATTATCAGTTTAATCGCCGATAAATCATTGGTTTAGGATTGATAAATTCAACTCTTACTTATTGTGCCCATACTTGAATTTTTCGTAAAAACTTAAAAGCTCGCTGTTTAAATCTTCAAAAGCAACGTAATGGTTAGAGCAACCTTTGCGAGAGCAAACATTTACTCTACCGCCTGTTTTCAGTGTTAGTGAAACCATGGGTGCTCCACAGATTTTACACTCTTCTTTAACCAGTAACTCTTTGTTACAATGCGGGCAGGTAAATTCAACAATGGTTTTGTCAGGAATTTCTATATCAGAAACATGGTCAAAGCACTCGTAAACCGAGCAGAGATGAATCGTTCCTCTCTGCTTCGGAGTCATTACATTTAATTTTATGCTGGGTTTGCCATGTAGTTTATGATCTTCGCACATAAACGATTTCATGCAATATGGACATTGAACTTCGAGTGATACATGAGATTTCATAACGGGCATTTTTTTGTTTGATAAAATAACTGTTCAAAAATAAACAATAGATAGACTGAAAACAAGAGGTTAATATAATTCAGAAGGAATATAAACTACCTAATTTTCGCCATTAAAGGGGATATTGATAATCTGATAGTTTGGTTGCCAGCAGGCAAAATTTGGGAATTAATAAATAAGCGAAACAAATATGTGCTCAACTATAAATGCATTTAATTGGAAACAGTATCATTAAAAATGATGATAAATTTATAAAAAGTTAAATTGTTAAAATTATTATCCATACGGTACAAATTTAGTAACTTTGCCGCCTTATCTGAATTTATTCTAAATAATAGATTATATGGAAGACAAATTAAGTCAAAATAAAATTTTAGAGGATGTTACGGGAAGTGATTATAAGTATGGCTTTGTGTCGGACATTGAAAATGATGCAGCTCCAATGGGGCTTACCGAGGATACAATACGGTTCATTTCAAAAAAGAAAGAGGAGCCGGAGTGGCTGTTGGAGTTCCGGTTAAAAGCGTACAGGCACTGGCTAACAATGGAAGAACCTGATTGGGCTTTGATTGATTATCCCGCGATTAACTATCAGGATATTATCTATTACTCGGCTCCTAAAAAGAAAAAAGAACTGGCCGGCCTTGATGAAGTTGACCCTGAGCTGCTGGACACTTTTAATAAACTTGGTATTCCGCTTGAGGAGCAAAAGATTCTGGCAGGAGTAGCAGTAGATGCTGTTATTGATAGCGTTTCTGTTAAAACTACTTTTAAAGAAACGCTTTCGAAACACGGTATTATTTTCAGCTCCTTTTCAGATGCCGTAAAGGATCATCCCGAACTGGTAAAAAAATATCTCGCCAGTATAGTGCCTTATACCGACAACTATTTTGCAGCGCTTAATTCAGCGGTATTTAGTGATGGCTCGTTTGTTTATATTCCAAAGGGAGTGCGTTGCCCTATTGAGTTGTCAACTTACTTCAGGATTAATGCTGCCAACACAGGTCAGTTTGAGCGCACGCTTATCGTGGCCGATGACGATTCGTATGTTAGTTATCTGGAGGGTTGTACAGCACCCATGCGTGACGAAAATCAGCTACATGCTGCCATCGTTGAGATTATCGTTATGGATAATGCTGAGGTAAAATATTCCACCGTTCAAAACTGGTATCCCGGCAATAAGGAAGGGAAAGGCGGTGTTTACAACTTCGTTACCAAGCGGGCTGCTTGTAAAGGGGTTAATTCAAAAGTTAGCTGGACTCAGGTGGAAACCGGTTCAGCCATTACCTGGAAATACCCCGGCTGCGTGCTGATGGGTGATAATTCAGTGGGTGAGTTCTACTCGGTTGCAGTCACCAATAACTATCAACAGGCCGATACAGGAACCAAAATGATACACATCGGCAAAAACACCAAAAGCACCATTATTTCAAAAGGAATATCGGCCGGGAAAAGTAATAACAGCTATCGCGGATTGGTGAGAGTAAGTAAAAAAGCCGAGGGTACTCGTAATTTTTCACAATGCGATTCGTTACTATTGGGTGATAAATGTGGCGCTCACACGTTTCCTTATATTCAAACTTCCAACGACTCGGCTATTGTGGAGCACGAGGCTACCACTTCAAAAATCTCGGAAGACCAGCTATTTTATTGTCTGCAACGGGGTATTGATGCCGAAAAGGCCATCGGTCTTATTGTAAATGGTTATGCCAAGGAGGTACTGAACAAACTCCCGATGGAGTTTGCGGTGGAAGCCAGGAAACTTTTGGAAATAACATTGGAGGGAAGTGTGGGGTAAGAAAGTGCCTAAAGTACTTGGAGTGTGAAGTGCCTGAAGTAAAATAAACAGCTGTAGGCATTATAAAACACTCCAAAATCCAGGCACTCCAAACTCTAGGCATTTTAGGCACTCCAGACATTTCAAGCTTATTATATAATAATAGTCAAAAACATAAATCAAATGCTTCTAAACATAAAAAATCTTCATGTTGCCATTAACGGCAAAGAGATATTAAAAGGGTTAAACCTTCAGGTTAACGAAGGCGAAATACACGCGATAATGGGGCCGAACGGAACGGGTAAAAGTACGCTGGCGGCTGCCATTACCGGTAGAGAGGGCTACGAGATTACTAAAGGGGAAATCATTTATAAAGGTCAGGTAATAAACGACTGGACTGCTGATAAGCGCGCGAATGAAGGCGTTTTTCTCAGCTTTCAGTATCCGGTGGAGATTCCCGGGGTGAGTATGACCAATTTCATGCGAACGGCTCTTAATGCTAAAAGAGAATACCTGGGAAAACCACAGATGAAGGCCGGAGAGTTTTTAAAACTGATGGAAGAAAAGAAAAAACTGGTAGAAATTACCGCTAAACTTACCAACCGTTCGGTAAACGAAGGCTTTTCGGGAGGAGAAAAGAAAAAAAATGAAATATTCCAGATGGCTATGCTGGAGCCAACCCTGGCCATACTCGATGAAACAGATTCGGGGCTTGATATCGACGCGTTGAAAGTGGTGGCCAAAGGGGTTAACGAGTTAAAATCCAATGAGAATGCATTCGTGGTCATTACCCACTATCAGCGATTACTCGATTATATTGTACCTGATTTTGTACATGTTATGTATGGCGGACGAATTGTTAAGTCTGGTGGAAAAGGTCTTGCCCTCGAACTTGAAGATCAGGGTTACGAATGGGTAAAAGAAAAATTTGGTGAAGAATAAATGGAAATTATGAAACCGGAAAAAAGAACCATCTTACCTTTGGAGAAGAAATTGCTTCAGATTGCCGAAAAAAAGATTTCGTTGAGCGAAAAAGATGCCGGGAAATTTAATGCCCTTCAACAGGAAGCGTTGACGGTTTTTAAAGAGTTGGGACTACCCCATAAGAAATTGGAAAAATGGCGTAATACCGACCTTTCGGATTGGTATCAAAAATCATTTATTCCGGCTACTGAAAAAGAGATATTTACTAAAGAGGTAAATGATATTTTCGAGTGTACGGTGCAGGGTTTCGATTCGAACGTGGTATCCATTCTAAATGGCCATTACTATAGTTCTCAAGAGTCAGGTTTACAAATATTTGATAACGGGGTTATTATTGGAAGTCTGGCAAAAGCGAGGGAAGAGTATCCCGAATATTTTGAAAAATATTATAGCAGCATTGCCAAGGTTGAAACCAATGGAATGACCGCCATCAATGCCGCCCTGGCCGAAGATGGTGCTTTTGTTTATGTTCCCGATAATGTTGAGGTGGAGAAACCGGTTCAGCTAATCAAGTTGGTTAACAAACGGGGATTGATGCTTAATACCCGAAACCTGATTATAATGGGGAATAACAGCCGTCTCACCTTTTTGCACTGCGACGATTCAATCAACCATGACGATAGCTTGATAAACACTTTATCTGAGGTGCACATTGGCGAAAATG
>Ga0164318_10005941_pt1 | contig 11823 bp, 11 predicted proteins | sample GuaBasSedimGuay9_FD_113734 | JGI IMG/M metagenome (GOLD analysis project Ga0164318, IMG submission 113734) | Subseafloor sediment microbial communities from Guaymas Basin, Gulf of California, Mexico - Guay9, Core 4571-4, 0-3 cm | ecosystem: Environmental > Aquatic > Marine > Hydrothermal vents... | reverse complement strand
TCTCCTCTGCATATTTTTTTATTTCTTCAGGTGTTGAAAAGGCAATTGCATCAAGATGAGAAAAGTCAGTGCTTGCTATGAATATTGCATTTTCAGCTTCTGACAAAATTTTTCCTGCCTCTTTTATATCATTTAAGGTTGAATATCCAAGACATATTGGAATGAATTTGAAATCATGACTCAAAAATTGTAAAAAAGGAAGTTGAACTTCAATTGAATGCTCTATTTGATGGGCATATCTATTATTTTTTATTACTCCTCTGCAGTATTTTTCCGCATCTTCTGATATTGCAACATTCCCTAAGGGAGTTTCCCATTCTCCCTCTGTCATTATTGAAATCCCTCCATATCCTGCATGATTTGGTCCTATTATTATAAACTTATCTGGAAATCCATCTTTTGCAATTTCATTGTATGCATATGATGCAATATAACCAGAGTAATAATATCCAGCATGTGGAACAACAACCCCTTTAATTTTTCCTTTTCCTTTTTTAACTTCTGGTATCTTTCCAACACCCTTCAAAAAACATTGTTTTATTTCTTCAGTTAGAAGTTCTCCCTCCTTTTCATAAAATGTTCCTGCAACAACTGGTTTCCTCAACATAATTCTAAAACAGATTGATTTTAAAAATGTTGTTTTTAAAATTTAAACTACTTTCTTGAGTATTTTCCCATCAGTTCAGCTTCTTCTATAATATGTCCTTCCATGAGTTTTAGCAAATTCCTCTTTTTGAGAGGTTGCTGGACATTGATTTTAATATCAAGAGCGTACATTCTGAAATAGTAGCGATGGGGTTTTTTGCCTGGCGGGCATGGACCACCATATCCAAATTTATTCCAGCTGTTTTTACCCTGCCTTATTCCGCCTTCAATCTCCTCCTTTTTTGGTATATTCTCGTTCAGTTCTCCAATCTCTGGAGGAATGTTATAAATAATCCAGTGGATCCATTTGATTAAAGGAGCATCTGGATCTTCGCATATTATGGCGATGCTTTTTGCATTGGAAGGAACATCTCTCTATTTCAGAGGAGGTGACATATCCTCTCCATCGCATGTATACTTTACTGGTATAACATCTCCTTCTCTAAATGCTGGACTTTCTATTATCATAATTGAATAAGGCATATAAGTTTATGAAATTTGCTGGAAAAATTCAAGAGGAACGAAGGGGTGGAGGCAAAAAGTAAGGAAACAGGAGGGCAAAATAGGTCCTCCGTTCCTCTTTCATCTTGTTTTTTAAATCTACTTCTATTTATAAGCTATATAGTTCATTAATCGAAATTTTTAATTCAATCATCGAACTGTAGTGCAATAGAAATATTATTTAAAAACTACTTTATTATTACTATGAAGGGGAAAGTTATACACATAAAAGAAAATAGTTTTTTGGGTTTAATTGAAAATCATTCAATTGTTTTTGATGAAGGGGAAAATTCACTCTCTCCAATGCAAACATTGCTCCTTTCTCTTGCTGGATGCACCGCAATGGATGTTTGGAATGTAATGTTGAAGAAAAGACAAAAATTGAAAAATCTTGAAATAGAAGTAGAAGGTAAAAGGAGGGATAGTTATCCAAGAGTATTTACGGAAATTAATTTAAAATATATTTTTGAGGGCGATGTTGATGAAAAAGCATGTGAAGAATCTATAAAACTTTCAATGGAAAAATATTGCTCAATTTCAAATATGCTAAGAAATACAGCCAAAATTAAAACATGCTTTGAGATTATATAAATTCATCAAAATTTTTTATGGCATTCTTCATCTCCGAATACCATTTCTCGATACATTTATTAATCCAATTTTTTAATTCTTCAGGAGGGAGAGATTTATAAACGTAATAATAACCTCCTCCCTCCTTTATAATTTTTCTATATCTTTTGACTATACCACATTCAATTAACTTTTGCAATATTCTCTGAACTGTACTTCTATCCTTTCCGATTATTTTTCCCAGTTCGTCCACTCTGTATTGCCTGCCAATCATTTTTTTATATATTTTAAGTTCATTATCTCCAATATTGAATAGACATCTGAATATGTCAGAGCATTCCATAGATTCTAATGCATTGCTTATATAAAACGGTTGTGCAAAAGTTATGCAAAAACGTTATATATCCCTTTTTCATACAAATTCATGAGCGAAATAGATAAAATAAAGCAGAGAATGCTTGAAAAAATGATGAATAGGAAAGTTGAGATGCCAAATAAGCCATTAAAAGCAACAGATGAAAATTTTGATGAAATTATTTCTAAATATAAACTGGTTGTAGTTGATTTCTGGGCACCATGGTGTGGTCCATGCAGAATGGTAGCTCCAGTTATTGAAAAACTTGCAAAGGAAATGAAAGGTGAAGTTGTTTTTGCCAAGTTGAATACTGATGAAAATAATAAGATAGCAATGAGATTCAGAATAATGAGCATACCAACTCTAATTATTTTTAGAGATGGAAAAATGGTGGATAAATTGATCGGAGCTTTGCCTGCAGATATGTTGAGAGATTGGATAGAGAGACATATATGAAGAAAATAGTTTTTTTTGTAATTGTATCTGTAATTGTATCTATCATTCTTACAGGATGCATTGAAAAGGAAAGTGTTAAAACAGGGAGTATAGAATGGAAGAATTATGAAGAAGGGATGGATTCTGCCTATAGCAATGAAAAACCAGTCATAATAGATTTCTATGCAGATTGGTGTGAGCCATGCAAAAAAATGGATGAGCAACTTTACACAAATGAGGATATAATAAAGAAAGCGGAGAATTTTATAATGATAAAGGTTAATGCAGATGAAAACAGAGAATTGGCAATTAATTATGGAATCCAGTATTTGCCGACTGTTATATTTTTGAAAAACGGGAGCGAACTTTTCAGAATAACTGGATATGATTATACAAAACCAGAAGATTCAATACAGAATTTCCTAAATGCAATGAATCAAGCAATTAAAGGAGAAGGAATGAAAGAAGATTTTTCATTTTTAACATTAGATGGAAAAAAACATAATTTAAGTGATTATAGAGGAAAGGTTGTTATTGTTGATTTTATGGCAACTTGGTGTTATCCATGCAAAATGGAAATGCAAGAGCTGGAAAAAGTTTTAAATAATTATGGAGAAGATATTGTAATAATCTCAATATCCGTTGATTCAGATGATAATTCTGACAAAATAAAAAATACATTCAGTTCGTATATTAATAAATGGGTTTTTGGTTTGGATAAATATGGTGTTAACCAGAAATATATGATAACATCTATTCCAACCCTCTATATATTTAACCAAGAAGGTGAAGTAGCCTATCATCATAAAGGACTAACCTATGCAAATGAATTAATTAATGAAATTGATAAACTTATGTAACTATATTCACAAAATTAAATAAAGATAAAAAATTAAAATTTAAATAAAAAAGGGGAGAGGTTAGCTCAGCCCTAATATAAAAGGCCCAAGCATGAATCCACTTGCTGTTTTTGATGCTCCACCTGCAGTTACCGTTATTGTTACAGGTCCAATTCCAAGAACAAGTCCAGAACTTACTGTTGTGCTTGATCCTGCTGGTAATGATGCTATTGTTCCTTCTGCATGTCCTTTAAGCACTATTCCTCCTGTTATATCAATGCTCCACTGCACATCGCTTGCATCTCCAGTTCCAATATTTGAAATAGTTGCTTTTACGCCAAAACCTCCTGAGATTGCAATGTCTATAACTGCTGCCTTACCAACTATATCAAAGAATATGTCATAGTTTCCTACAGATGTGTCGGTCCAGAGTGCATATGAATCTGCAACATCCAAACATCCATACTGTCCTATTGCTGTTGAAGGATTGTCATTTACTTGGTCTGGTGTGCTCCAGCTCTGTGCTGAATCTATTGTTTTTGTTGCATAAACATTATTATCTTTTACAAATACAATAATAGCTTCTTTGTCATCAATTGCAGTTATTGCAGGAAATCTTTCACTTTCTCCAGTTGTTGAAGTTACATATAATCCTTCCCATGATTGCCAGTTTGATGGGTTTGTTGTTGTCCAGCACACAATGTCACTGCTTCCATCCGGCATCTTCATTTCAGTTGCAACATAAGCTCTTCCATTGCTTGCATCTATGTAAGGGTGTGTGCAGTTGTAGAATAAAACTCCTTCCCATGAACCCTGCCACCAATCTTCGCTCGATGTCACTCTTCTCGTCAAAACATATGTTCCATATAAAGAGGGATCACTCTCGCTTACAAAATCTGCAACCATATAAAACTGTCCATTTGACTGGTCAATATCAGCTGAAATATTGAAAACATCAACATCCATATCATAAAAGAAAATTATTGTGACGTATCCCTCTTCTGTATCAAATTGAAACATGAAAGTGTTATCTTCTTCATAACCAGAATATTCATTATCTCCAGTAAACCCGACTACCCCCCAGAACGCGGGAGTTGGTGGTTCTGTTGTTTCATAACATCCTATATCAGAGCTGGTAAATGGTGCTCCTATACCGTAATTTTCACCCCACGGAACACTGAAATATACCCATCCATATTCTCCTGCTTCAGGATCAGTTATATCTGGAAATTCTGCAAAATAGGCATATCCGAAAGCTTCCCATGGGTCTGCAGTCCATGTTCCATATACAGTTTTTCCTCCATAGAAGTCGAGGCGTGGCTGTATTGGGTCGCCATCAACTTCAAAATAGTAGGCTTCTCCCCATGTAGAGCCAACATCATATGAAGCTGATATTCCTATGTCATATTCACTTATGTCTGTTTCTATTTCATAAATGGAAAGTATGTTTCCACTTCCATCTGTTGCTATGGCTGGATTCTGGTCAACTCCTTCATTTACAGTAACTTGTGTATCCAAAGGCATTGGTTTAAAGCTTACTTTTTTAGCTATAGTTTTCGCAGTTAATGCTACTGGAGCAGGTTGAAGATTTGCCGGTTTTACTACTACATTTACTTCATTCAATTTTTTTATTTCAGTGTTAACTGCTTTCATATGCAGATTTGTAGCATTCACTATTAGCATTGCCCCAACTAATATAACCCCTATTACCAATATTTTTCCCTTCATTGTTAGCCTCCAAATGTAATAGACAAGAGAATATAAATATGTTTTGTATGTTTATCAGAGAACTTTTAGAACTTTATAAAACTTTACTTTTATATAAATATCTTCTACCGTTTTTCATAATTTTAATATTTGAAAATCAAACTTCTTCAAATATTGATTTATATTCTGGAACAACATCCTGAACAAATTTTTTCATTCCTTCTCTTGTTTTATAATGACTCATCATTTCTTTCAATACTTTAAATGGAATTGTTGCTATATCCACACCCAATTCGGCAGATTTTCTCACCTGAAAAGAATTTCTTATGCTGGCTGCTATTATTTTTGTTTTGAAATTGTATGAACGATAAATCTTTATTATGCTTTCCAAAAGTTCTATTCCGTCATAAATTCCATCATCACAATATTCTACTGAAACCAGTTTTTTATATAATCTATCAATTTCATTTTCATTGTAACTTCTCTTATTCTTTTCAATCTCTTTCAACAATGCACCATTAAAATAATCCCATTTTCCATATTTAATACCAATTTTATCTCTCATGTAATCGTCTATTCTGCCAAGAAAAGGACTCACATAATCTGCTCCCGCTCTGGCGGCGAGCAGAGCTTGCGTTGGAGTCATTACAAGAGTTGCATTTGTTGGTATTTCCTTCTCGCTTAATTTTTTTATTGCTTTTATTCCTTCAAAAATTTTATCTTCCTCCTCCATTGCAGTGTTGACTGGTATTTTTATAACAACGTTATTATTTACATGGTTAAATTTTTTATATAAAATCTCTGCTTCTTTCACCATTTCAGCTGTTTCAATACCTTTTACTTCCAAGCTTACAGGCCCGTTTACAGCTCTACATATTTCTTCAATATATTCATCCATCTCTATTCTAATTCCTTTATTCTTCAACTTTTCAACAGCTTTTTTTATTAGAGAAGGATTTGTTGTCACACCATCTAAAACCCCCCAACTTTCCGCCTCCTTTATTTCATCCAAGTCTGCGGTATCTATAAATATTTTCATATCAGTGAAAAAATTTAGTCAATATATATTTTGTTGCATCTCAATTCTCATCATAAACGTATTTTAACTCATCATTCCTTCTATTATTAATTCAACTGCCTCATCCTCGCTCAGTCCATGAGCCATTAAAGTTTCAAGTTGTTTTTTATCAACGCTTCCTATCGCTGCTTCATGAGTAACATGAGCTTTTGGATGACTAACTTCCACAACTGGAATCGCTGTTGCAACTCCATTGTCCTTAATGATTTCTTTGCAATCAACATGTCCTCTTGAATATGCCCCATTTGCAACCATTTTGTTATATATCTCTGCTTTTGCATTGTTCATTACTGCAATTCTTGATTTTAATACTCCTTTTGATTTTTCTCCATTTAAATAGCCAATCTCCTTTACTTTAATAACATCATTTTTTATTCCTCTTGCCTTTGTTGTCATTTCAATAGCACTTTTTCTCTCTCCTTTCGCCTCATAATCTACATCCAGCAATCCAATTCTCCCCTTTAAAAGCTCAAAATCTGTTTTTAATTTTCCTTCCTCTTCAATAAATATTTTTGCTTTTGAATATACTTCTATATACTCAACTCCATGTATGTGCTTCTCTATATAATTATATTCTGCTTTTTTTCCAATATGAATTTTTGCCTCCATTATATGCTTACTTTCTTTTGGTAGGATGCAATGAGAAAGGATAGATATCTTTGCTTCATCTCTTATTTCAATATCCATTTTTATTTTCTGTTTCATTCCATGGGTAATTCCAAAGCAGAGGTGAACTGGCTTTTTTATTATAACTCCTTCATCAACAATTATTTTCACTTCCACTCCTTCTTTCAGTTCAGCAGTCTTCATATAAAATCCTTTAACGATATTTTCACTCAAAACTTTATGTTCATCTATCACCAAATGTGCAGTTTCATTATCCTTCAACGCTTCATCTATTTCTGCAATTTTAACTAAATCAACACTCATTTTTCCACCCCATAGGTATATTTTTATGGTCGCAAGGCAGACATTTATTTTCAAAATATGGAATAATTTTATCAACACTTCCTTTTTCAATAACCATTCCATTGCATATCAAAAAAGCATTTTCTGCTTGCTTTAATACTGCAGAACTGTGGGTAATCAAGATTATTGTTGCTCCTTCCTCCTTTAAAAATTTTATTGCATCAAATATATTCTCAAGGGAAGCAACATCTATGCCAGAATCAGGTTCATCAAGCATTACAAGTTTTGGTTTCATTGCAAGTATTGAAGCAAGTTCTATTTTCTTTCTTTCTCCTCCACTCAATGTTTTATCTAACTTCCTGTTTTTGTAAGCTTCTAAATCCATACCAACTTTTTTCAAAACCTTTCTGACAGTTTCTATTCTTCTCTCTTTTGCTGAAGCCAGAATAAATTTTTCAATACTCAGTCCTTCATATCTTGCTGGCTCCTGCCATGCCAAAGTTATACCTCTTTTAGCTCTCTCGTGTACATCCAGATTTTTTATTGATTTTCCTTCAAAAACTATATCTCCTTCAATATTTCTGTAATCTTCAAGGCCCATTATTAAATAGGCAAGAGTTGATTTTCCAGCTCCATTTGGACCAACAACAGCATGAACTTCTCCTTTTCTAAAATTTAAATTTACGCCCTTGATTATTTCCTTTCCATTTAGTTTTAATTTTATATCTCTGAGTTGCAGTATGTCCATGAGTTTATTACAGCGTAATATTTAAATTTGGCGGTTACGTTTATTTTTACAAACTCTCTTAAGGAGTAAATATGAATGTATAAAAGGCGTTAGGAACCTGAAAATAAGAGGCGGATGCCATAATAAACTTTATTATAATTCATCATACTCATTTTTGCTTAAGAAGGGATTGCAAAGATCCTTTAAAACATTTAAATATCCTATGCAAACCTCTATCTATAAAAATAAATGGGCCCGCGGAGATTTGAACTCCGGACCTCTCTGTTTCCATGAACCCTTTAGAAAAGGGTTTCATTCAACCAAAGGGTTTTATCAGCCGAGCGCTCCAACCTGGCTAAGCTACGGGCCCTGCAAATTTGTATTATTTTTTGATATATTAAATTGTCTTTTATCAAGCCATGAGTCTCTTTTTGAAATGTAAAATAAAAGGTATATGAGTATTGCATTCACTACTATCATGCAGGCAAGGGCAATTGAAACAAAAAACCAGTATGCGTAATCTGTCGTTTTCCAATCTAAGTAGCGTTGCTCTATAAGAAGTGTTATGCTTGTTAAAATTGAGATGGTGTATATCATAGTTACACCTCTTTTATTTTCTGCTAAATATGGGAGAGCAACTGCAAATAGAATTATATAATACTCATAATGTATTTTTGGATATAATATAAAATAGCCGATTAGAGAGAGTAAAACTATTTTCCATACTGAACTTTCGTGAAATTTTATATAAGTTACAATGAGAAATACAAAAAACAGGATAATCAAAAAAATGGAGGGAATTGAAAATCCAATTGCGTTTATGATACGCCATAAACTTATTCCCTGTAATTCCTCTCCTTTTCCAAAAAAATAAAATTTTATGAACCATGTAAATTCATCGAAAGCAAAAATAAGAAATGGCGTTATTATAGCAAGAGAAATGGCAATGATTATCGAGGCATGTTTCAAAATTTCTTTTTTGCTTTGTTTTATTAAAAATGGAGGAATGAGAAAAAGGGGATGCATTTTTATCCATATTCCAATTGATGAAAAAATGCTATAAAGAATTTTTTTATCCATACCATATAAAAGGAGAATAGGAAAGATAAAGAAAAATACTGTAATGCTTTCATCCTGTCTGCAAAATGTTGAAGTAGCTAATACAGTTGGAATAAAAAGGAATAAAAATGAGGATCTATATGCCAATTTTTTGTTTATGGGGGAGAGAAAGTAATAGATTGATACAACAGTAAGCATAATAAAAAATGAGAAATAAATTTCAAATGCCAGTGGTGAAGCCCCAAAATAAACAGGTGGAATTAGTAGATAATTTATCAGCGGTGGTGTTTTTGTGACCACATCTCTATAAAGCAATTTTCCATTGAGTATTGTTCTAGCTCTCTCTATATAAAGCTGGTTGTCTGTATGGTCTGTTAAAGGATTGTTATTCACATTTTTATCTATAACTGTTATATCTAAGGATATTAAAAGAGATAGTGTTACTACTCCAGCAAATATTATTTTTTTCACGATTTGAAATACGAAATGAATTAAATTATTTCCTAAAAATTATTATTTGCTAAATGTATAAGGTAACGTGAAAAAGGAATTTGCCCTGAGAGCAATGATAAGCATAATTCTACTTGCAATATTCTTTTATTTTATAGGAATTGAGAAGATTTTAAATGAAATATCAAAAACAATTTTATCTCTATTCATTCTTGCTCTTGCAATTGAAAATCTAGGTGTATTTTTGAGCGCAAAAAGATGGCAGATTTTGCTTTTTGATAGTGGACTAAAACTGAATTATAAAGAAGCCCTATCCTTTTATTACATTGGTTCATTTTTCAATACAATGATGCCTTCTTCTTTTGGTGGAGATATTATAAAAGCATATAAACTTGGGAAGAAAACAAGTAGCATAGAAGCATTTTCATCAGTTGTTATGGATAGGATTGCAGGTCTTATTGCTGTTATAATTATCGCAACCATTTCCATATCTTTTTATTATTTTCTTATTCCATTGAATACACTTATAATATCAATGTTTATAATAATCTCCTTTGTTATTCTGATATCAATAATTATAAAAACCAGCTTAATAGAAAAATTGATTATGATTTTTCTTAATAAATTGGGAAAAATAGGGAAATTCTTATTGGATGTAACGAAATCCATTAAGAAACACAGAAATATAAAGATATGGTGTTATATTATATCAATCTCCATACTCTATCATTTAATGCTTGTTATAAACAACTACATCCTTTCTCTCTCCATCGGAATTAAAACAAATTTTATTTATTTCCTTATTTTTGTGCCAGTATCACAAATACTTGTCTCTCTTCCAATATCAATTCAGGGATTTGGAGTTAGAGAGGGAAGTTATTCAATGCTTTTCTCTTCAGTTGGAATTGATTATTCATCTGCTTTCTCACTTGGTTTTTTAAATCAAATTGTTAAGGTTTTAACAAGCATAATAGGAGGTGTTGTATATGTCATTAAGAAATAAAATAATTATTTTAATTTTTATTTTTTCAATAGCAATTAGAGCCTATAATATTGAAAATCCCTTCTCTACAAATGGTATAGATGAAGGGATACATTTATTGCAAGCTAAAATGATAAATGAAGGATATGACTATTATGAAGATTTGAACGGAGATCAATCTCCTCTGGCTATTTTAATTTTCTCAATTTTTGCAGGAAATGTGATGATTTGTAGATATATTTCCTATTCCATCTTTTTGATTTCTACTCTTTTTCTATTTCTCATTGTGAAAAAATTTGGAAAAAACATCGCATTTACATCATTACTGATAATATCTCTTGATTTTACTTTGTTTAGAGAATCGAGGCTGGCGAGCTTGGATTTATTTTCTGCTTCAATGTTATGTTTTTCTTCGTTTTTCTTCATGAATTATATTGAAAAGAAGGGTACAATAAATATAGTTCTCTCTGCCTTATTTTTATCATTCTCAATTTTATCAAAAATAATTCCATCTTTTTTAGTAATCTTCATTCTATTTTACATCTTCATTTTTAAAAGAAGAATAAAACATGGCATTTTTTACATTATCTCATTTTTAATTCCCTTTATATTTATCCTGGTAATTTTTTCTCCAGATAAACTTATTGAAGGAATTTTATTGAAGCAGGTTCACAGAGGATTTGATTTATACAGTAAGTTAAGTATTTTTGTTTTCATTTCATCCTGCTTTATCTATCTTTTTTCAATTAAAAAGTGGAATATAAAAAATGAGAAAATTATGTACATGCTTGCATGGGTTGCATTTATTTCCCTCCCTCTTTTATTTCAAGGAAGGACTTTCCAACATCATTTTGTTTATATTTCCTATCCTCTTGCAGTTTTATCTTCCATTGTTCTTCATGAAAAATGGAATAAAAGAAAAATTATTCTAACGATATTTGTGATATTTAATTTATTCCTTGCAGTATTTTTTGTATTTTCTGCACCTCATGATTTAGCATATGATGTGGGAGATGAAATTGAAAAAATAACAGGGAAAAAAGATGTGGTAATTTCTGGCAATCCCATTGTAAATGTTATTGCCAATCGCCTCGCTCCTCCAAACTTAACAAATCTGGCAAGATATCATTATCCTCCAACAACTTTAAATGACATAATTTACTGGCTCAAAAAAAATGAGACAATGATTATTGTTTTATATTATCATTTATATGAAATAGATGGACTGAAAGAATATCTGGAAAACAGCACTAAATGGCATTTCTATAAAAAGGTGGAAGGAAGAGGACAAATTCTGTTTAATGGGATAAAACCAGAATTTTCTAAGGATAGATATGAGATTTATGTTAAATTCACTCAGTAAATTTTCTTCCATGTCCATAAACTGTTCGCAACAAAATTCCATATAAAAACTACTAAAATTCCAATTAGGGCTGCAAGAATGTAATAAACTCCAAAAAACTCTTTCAAAAATCCCATCACTCCCATTTGCATTGGAAATGCAGGTGTGCTTATTAAGTTAAACTTAATCAATCTTTTAAGCCAGTTAAATATTCCTTTTTCTTT
>Ga0164318_10005940_pt1 | contig 11823 bp, 9 predicted proteins | sample GuaBasSedimGuay9_FD_113734 | JGI IMG/M metagenome (GOLD analysis project Ga0164318, IMG submission 113734) | Subseafloor sediment microbial communities from Guaymas Basin, Gulf of California, Mexico - Guay9, Core 4571-4, 0-3 cm | ecosystem: Environmental > Aquatic > Marine > Hydrothermal vents >... | reverse complement strand
GGAAAGCCGTGAGATCGACCCGACCATTCTCAAGGAATTGACAGACTTCTATCAGAATGCCCTGCTCGAAGCGGTTAAGGGTGGATATGAAGTTGTCGATCAACCCGGTCCGGATGTGCTCTGGGTGCGCGTGGCCATCACCGATGTAGAGCCGTCCAGCCCGACGGCCAATACCTTATCTTCCATCATTCCCGTCGGAATGGTCGTTGCCGGAGCGGCTAAGGCTGCCACTGATGCCAATCTGGGAACCGGTGAAGCCGCCACGGAAATGGAAGTCCTCGACTCCATGACCAAGGAGCGCCTGGCCGCAGCAGTGGACCGTCGCCAGGGTGGAAAGTCCGCCTTCCGTGGCAAATGGGTGGACACCAAAAATGCCTTTGAGTACTGGGCGAAGCGCTTCCGCGAGCGGCTTGACGGTCTTCGTGGATTGCAAAAATAGAAAAAATAGTAGAAATTTCGAGACGTTTAATTAGTTAACATTTAAAAAAGAAAGGAGATTCTAAAATGAAGTTTCTGAGAGTTTGTGTCGCCATCATCCTTCTATTTTCCGGAGTCGGTTTTATCGGATGTGGTGGCGGGGGCGCCGAAATCAAAGCCAAGCAGACCACATTGGGTCAAGAATTAACCGATCTCGACAAAGCATACAAAGACGGTATCATTACTGAAAAAGAATATAACAAAGCCAAAAAGGATATTTTAAAAGGGAAGTAATAGGCGGTAGTGAGCCACATTTCGAAACATTAAACAATATTTTGATTTTGAAATAAATACATTATGATCAATTAGAATAGGAGCCATGTCGCTAATAGCCTGCCACGACTGTGATTTAATTCATCAGGTTGATGTTGTGCCCGAAGGAAGTATAGCCAAGTGTTCCCGGTGCGGTTCGGTATTGTATGAGCACAAACGCGACAGTTTAGAGCGTACGCTGGCCTTGACCGTGGCGGGGCTTATTCTTTTTGTGGTGGCGAACTCGTTTCCGTTCCTGGGATTCAAACTCCAGGCCCAGGTGCACGAGACCGTATTGATTACCGGGGTCCGGGAGCTTTATCATCAGGGGATGTGGATTCTGGCAACCGTGGTTCTATTGACCACCATCGTGTTGCCTGCGGCACAGATGTTGGGATTGCTGTATGTGCTGGTGCCGCTCAGGTTGAACCGGATTCCCTGGAAATTAAGAGAAGTTTTTCGGTTCATCCAATCCCTTCGGCCATGGGCCATGATGGAAGTATTCATGCTGGGAATTCTGGTTTCCATTGTAAAGCTGGCCAAAATGGCAACCATCGTCCCGGGTAGTGCGGCCTTTGCATTCATGGCCTTGATCTTTGTTTTGGCTGCGTCCCTTGCGGTATTGGATCCGCATGCGGTGTGGGAAAGAATAAAAAATCACGAGAATAGCCCCGGCATCCCGGTTACCCGGGGCAACCCCATCGGCTGTCATACCTGCCATCTGTTGTGTCGTTACCCGTCCCACGGAGGGCATGATTTGACCTGTCCGCGATGTGGCACGCACCTTCATCGGCGCAAGCCCGACAGCATTGCGCGGACCTGGGCACTGATCCTGGCGGCCGCAATACTTTATGTTCCGGCCAACGTACTGCCGATCACCATTGTCACCTCTTTGGGGAAAAAGCAGGCCGATACCATCATTAGCGGAGTTATTTATTTTATTTCCACAGGCATGTGGCCCATTGCGTTAGTGATCTTCGTGGCCAGTGTGTTTGTGCCATTGTTAAAGCTTTTGGCGCTCAGTTATTTGTCTTTTTCGGTCCAGCGAAAATCCGGATGGAGACCCGTGGATCGCACGAAAATCTATCGAATGGCTGAAGTTATGGGGCGGTGGTCCATGGTGGATGTGTATGTGGTGACCATCCTGGTTGCCATGGTGAATTTAGGTGCCCTGGCAACCATCAACGCCGGTCCCGCGGCAGTCTATTTTTGCGGCGTGGTGATTATCACCATGTTTGCGGCCATGAGTTTTGATCCCAAACTCATCTGGGACAATTGCGAGGAAAACCATGAATGAAGAACAAATCCAGGAAACCGTTGCTTTGGGTGCAGCCCAGGCCGTTGTTACACCCAAAAAAAGCATTTCCATTGTCTGGATCGTGCCGTTGGTGGCCCTTTTGATCGGAGGTTGGCTGGCATACCGGGCAATTACCGAAAAGGGCCCCACCATCACGATTAGCTTCCAGAGCGCCGAGGGACTGGAAGCGGGCAAAACCAAAATCAAATTCAAAGACGTGGAAGTGGGTCAAGTGGAGGAGATCCATCTGAGTCCGGACCTGTCGAAAGTTATGGTAACAGCCCAGTTGACAAAAGATGCCAAAGACTATTTGTCGGAAGACAGCCGGTTTTGGGTGGTACGGGCCCGGGTGGCGGGCGGAGGGGTTTCCGGTCTGGGCACCCTGTTTTCCGGGGCTTATATCGCCATAGATCCGGGAAAACCCGGCAAGACGATCCGGTCCTTCAAGGGGCTGGAGACGCCGCCCATCGTAACCACGGATCTGCCCGGTCGACATTTCATGCTAAAGGCGGAACGACTGGGTTCTTTGGACATCGGCAAGCCCGTGTATTTCCGGCAGATCCAGGTGGGCCAGGTGGTGGCATACGAGATGGAAAAAGACGGACACGCCGTTGATATCAAGATCTTTATTCATGCACCCCATCATGAGCGTGTGCATAAAAATACCCGGTTTTGGAATGCGGGAGGGCTGGATGTATCCGTTGATGCCACCGGAATCAAGGTAAACACGGAATCTTTTGTGACCCTGATTATCGGAGGGATCGCCTTTGAGACCCCCATGGATCCGGAACCCGGTCCGGCCGCCAAAGAGGGTGAGATCTTTCGGCTGTACGATACACGGGAGGATATTTACAAGAAAACCTATGTGGAAAAGACCCGCTGGCTGTTGCACTTTAAAGGTTCGGTGGGAGGTCTTTCCGTTGGCGCGCCCGTGAAATTCAAAGGCATCAAGATTGGAGAGGTTATTAATATAGAATTGGAGTTTGACTATAATGCCATGGCCTTTCGAATCCCGGTGGAAATTGAGACAGAACCGGAGCGAATTGGAATGAAGGGTAAGGAAACCATTGACAGAAAGCGCGGGATGGAGATTCTTGTGGAAAAAGGTCTCCGGGCGCAGCTCAAGCAGGGAAATTTAATCACCGGACAACTTTTCATTGATCTGGACATGTATCCGGATGGACCGCCCAGCAAGATCTTATACGGCGGGAAGTATCCGGAAATACCTACCATTCCGACGCCCATAGAAGAGATCACAAAAGGCATCACCCGCATTGTAGACAAGCTGGAAAAACTTCCCTTAGAGCAGATCGGAAAAGACCTCCGGGAGACACTGGCGCACTTGAACAAGTCCACCGAACAGTTGGTCAAGCTCATGCAAAACCTGGACGAGACGGTTGCCCCTGCGGCCACCGACATGTTGGAACGATCCCAAACCACATTGATGAAGTTGGACAGACTGCTGAGCGGCGAGTCTCCCACGGGCCACGAATTGAAACGTGCGCTGGCAGAGTTGGCCGACGCGGCCCGGAATATCAGCGTACTGGCGGATTACCTTGGACGACATCCCGAGTCCCTGGTTTTTGGAAAGGATAAGCGCAATGAAAAGTAGATTATGCTTTGGGAACATAGGCTGGGTATTTGTCCTTATGGTATTTTTACTTGCGTCATGCAGTACCACCCCTGCGGTGAGATATTATACTCTGAACCCATTTTCCGAGATGCAACCGGATATTTCTCAGCCTGTGTCCGGGGATACCCTTGCCATTGCGGTAGGGCCGGTGGAATTTCCAAAGTTTCTTGACCGGCCTCAGATCGTAACCCGGAAAAGCCAGCACCGTGTGGCCGTGTCCGAGTTCCATCGATGGGCCGGATCGTTTTCGGAAGATTTTTTACGGGTGTTGGCCAAAAACATTTCCATGCTTCTGCCTGCAGATCGGGTGGCCGCATATCCCTGGACAGACCAGTTCTCCCCGACCTACAGTATTCAAATGATTGTGGATCAGTTTGACGGCCGGTTCGGGGGAGATGTTGTGTTGAACGTGACCTGGTCCCTATGGAACCAAAGAGACACAAATCAAGCCATATTTAAGCATACCCGTATCAAAGAGCCCGTATCCGCCCGGGACTATGACGCACTGGTTGCGGCCCAGAGCCGGGCTATCGGCACGCTCAGTCGTGCCATTGTTGAGGAAATAGAAAGGGTTAGCAATAGGGACTGAGGTTTTTCCGGATTTATAGCGGTTCGTAAAGAATTGGATAAGTCGCTGGCCGATTGATTTGAAAACAATGTCCTTATGCGAGACCGTATCGATAATGCGGGGAGCGGGCGAGAAATCCGACACGGGCGATCTGGTTCGGGTGTTGCGACGCCCTGATGGATCGGAACGGTTGATACAGTAGAGTAAAGTCGGGGAAGGAGCTGCCCATGAATGGCGTCAATACAAGGTGCTTGGTTAACCCGGGATATAAGCGGTGGTCGGCACTCACGTGCCTCAATCCCGGTAAGAAATGGCAAAGAATAGGGGGCGTTAAGCTGTTTGTCTGGGCTGCGGTCGCTTTTTGCATTCTGGGATGTACTGCCTCATCTACAAATCGGCCTCGGCCGTTAAACCTAGAGACGGTACTCGTCTTGCCATTTTCCATGGCGACCCAGCGCTACGAGATTGGGAGCACTGTTCGCTGTTTGGAATGTGATGTTATGGTTGAAACAGGGCCGGTTGAAGTGGGTGCTGACGAGTTCATGAACAGAAAACTAATCGTCTTTTTTAAGGAAAAGACACCATATACAGCCATCCCGCTCTGGACTATAGAGGGTATTAGCACCAAAAATCTTTCCCAAAGTCTTCGGGGATCAGAGCGCCGTCTCCTCGTACAGATGGGAAAAAGTCTAAATGCAGACGCGGTCCTGAGCGGAACCATTTACCGATTTCGACAACGTGCTGGGACGCGGATCTCGGTGAGCACCCCGGCCTCTGTGGCTTTTGCCATGGAGCTGATCCGGGTCGCCGATGGTCGTGTCATATGGAATCGAGCCTTTGACCAGACGCAACGCAGCCTTGACCAAGACTTGTTCAAGATCGGTACATTCTTGAAAAGAGGTGTGAAGTGGCTTACGGCGGAAGAACTGGCCGCCTCCGGTCTGTATGAAACCATGGCGAGTTTTCCGTTGCCTTCGCATTGAGTTTGCCGGCAGCGGGATGCCGCATCGGTCCTTCGGACATTAAGCCGAAGCAAGGAGTAGGGACTATGAAAAGAATCTTCATGAATCAACTGGCTGCCGTGGCCATTTTTGTTCTCGTATTCAATGCTCAACCCGTTGGGGCGAACTCGACACCCAGGAAGGGAGGCACGCTGCCGGCAATAAAGCTTGACGTGCCCAAAGATCCTGTGCACAGGAGTTATCTCGGCCTTTCTGGTGGGAGTCTGTTTGATATCTCAGAGATTAAAGCTGAGGTGGTAATCATTCAAATTTTCAGCATGTATTGCCCCCTTTGTCAGCGAGAGGCTTTCCGGGTGAACGAGCTATATGAAAACATAGAAAAAGACCCCAACACGAGAGGGAAACTCAAGTTGATAGGAATTGGCGCGGGCAATTCGCAGTTTGAAGTTGACATATTCCTGAAAACTTACGAGGTGCCTTTTCCCCTTTTTTCAGACGGCGATTTTTCCATTCATAAGAGCCTGGGAGAGGTCAGAACCCCGTATTTTATCGGTGTCACAATCAACGATGACGGAAGCCATGAGATCTTTTACTCCATGGTCGGTGGATTTGAAAATGCCGAGGAGTTTTTGCAACTGATGCTTGAACTTTCCGGCCTGAAATAGGAGGTGTGTCATGAGAAGCGAGAAGACCATCCTTTTCGTGTTAATGGGGCTTGGGGTTTTTTTGTTTTTGAATCTCGGGGTCTATGCCCGTACTTGTGGGAAGTCAGACGTATTCAAGGAGAATATTTACGACCCGGGAACCCTCAAGCCCAGAGATAGTGTTCTGAAAGTAAAGGTGGGGGATCGTGCGCCTGACTTCATTCTTCCGGCCGTTTCAGGCGGAAAGGTCTCCTTAAGCAAGTACCTGAACAAAATGAACGTTGTTCTCTCTTTTGTTCCTGCGGCATGGACGCCCGTTTGCTCGGATCAATGGCCGGGCTACAACATTGTGAAGTACATTTTTGACCAGCACGATGCCGTACTCCTTGGTATTACAGTGGACAATATTCCGACGCTGTTTGCCTGGACCAATCAAATGGTTACAGATGGTGGCAACCTGTGGTTTTCGGTGCTTTCTGATTTCTGGCCCCATGGGGCTGTGGCTGATAAATACGGGGTATTGCGGTCTGACGGCATCTCGGAAAGGGCCACCTTTGTGATTGATAAGAAAGGCGTCATTCAATACATTGCTGTCCACGACATCAACAAAAGACCTCCTCTCGAAGAAATGGTCAGAGCGTTGGAAAAGCTTCAAAACTAGAAACCCTGTCAGCAAATTGGCTCCTAGAATCGTAACATCTAAATAAATAACGAATTCGGGTCAATGTAACATTTCACAAACCAGAACGTGTTAGACGTTATGTCTTTTGCCATTAACCACACAAAGAAAGGAAGGATCAGATGTTTAAAAAAATATTGTTTCCCAAAACAGGCTCCATCATAATTTTTTTACTCGCGCTGACCTGGATGACTCAAGCGGGTGCTGAAACCGTACCAGAAGTACAGGCGCTGCCCATCAAACTCCATGCTTCAAACGTGCTTCCCAAAGAGATATTGTCCGGCCCTGACTATAAAATAAAGGAAACGGTGCAGAATGATGGATTTGTTAACATCTATGAGCTTGACACAACCTATGGTCCGGTGACGGTGGAAAGCACGGCGTTACTCATGATCCGTCTCAATGAAATAAAAGCACTCCAACGAATGGAACAACTGAAAAAAACCCAGGTTTTTAAGGATGCACTCAAGGAAACTGCCAAAGGCCCGCTCAGGACCGCCAAGGGGCTTGTGACCGCTCCGGTAAAAACAGTGACCGGTACGGTTACCGGGATCGGGCGTTGGTTCAGTGATGTGGGCCGTGCCGTGGTCAGCTCTGATCCCCATCAGGAAGGTGCAGTGAAGACAGCTATTGGATATGCCGCTGCCAAGCGTAAATTCGCCTACGAATTCGGAGTTGATCCCTATTCAAGCTTTAAACCCCTGGAGGAAGAGTTGAACGACATTGCCTGGACCGCCACCGGCGGTGGACTGACCGTAAAGGTTGCCTTCGCCGCCATTAAGGACACACCGGGAACAGTGGTGCAAACCACGGGTACGGCGGCCGGCATGAAAAAGCTGGTGCGAGATAAATCACCGGCCGAACTTGATAAAATCAATAAGAAGAAACTCAAGGCCATGGGTGTCTCGGATAATCTGTTGGAAAAGTTCCTTAAGAACCCCCATTATAATCCACAGGAAAAGACGTTTCTGGTGAGCGCATTGGATAGCATGAAGGGCGTTCGGGGCCATGACGTATTCATAAGGCAAGCGTCTCTGGCCAAGGAAGAATCTGTGGCCCGGTTTATGCGTTTGCGCGCTGAAATGATGGCCAACTACAAAGCCAATGTGTCGCCCGTTTCACGTATTGTGGATCTAAACGGAGTTGCCGTGCTACAGAAAAAGGACGGAAAGATTATCGGAATGTTTCCCCTGGATTATGTTGCCTGGACTTCCGTATTAATGAAAAAAGAAAGTGTTACCTCAGCTTCCATAAAAAGACTCTATGGTAATATCGACAAGGAGCTGTGGATTACAGGTAAGTTTGGCCCTGTTGCCCGCAACGAACTTCAATCCAGAGGTTGGAAGGTGGAAGGTGGAAGATGACGTTGGAGATAAACTGATCCGGTAATGTGTTGTTTATGGAACGATAGGATAAAAACAAAGGAGAGAATTAAGGTCATGAAATCGTGTTTTGACAGAAAATTTATAAAGATTTTATCGTTGGCCTTCATATGGGTTGCCATAACGGCATGCGAGAAAAAAGTTGAAATCATTGAACAGGTTCGAGCCCTTAAGACCATCACCGTTTCCGAACTGGCCACCGGTCAGATACGCAAGTTCTCGGGGGTTGTCAGGGCAACCGATTCTTCCAATCTTAGTTTTGAGGTCGGAGGAAAGGTTGAGACGGTGAAAGTAGATATTGGAGATCGCGTCCGGAAAGGACAACTATTGGCCGTTCTTGATAAAGAACCTTACCGGTTGGACGTGGATGCTACCCGGGCTGAACTTGTAACGGCTGAGGCCAAGGTTGTTAATACAAAGGGGGAGTACGATCGCCAAAAGAGGGTTTATCAACAGGGAGCGGGTGCCAAAAGCAAGCTGGACAGAGCAAAGTATAATTACCATGCCGCCCGGAGCCAGGTGAATTATCAAATTGCAAAACTGAATCTCGCCAAACGAAATCTCCGTAAGACCATGCTGACATCGCCGTACGATGGCCATATCGCCTGGCGTTCCGTGGATCCAAACGAGGAAGTAAAGGTTGGACAGAAAGTGTTTGCGATTGATGCCAAAGGGGCATTGGAAGTGCACCTGGCGGTTCCGGAGACCACGATCCATCGAGTACATATGGGTACTCCGACAACTATCAGGTTTCCCACGCTGCCCGGTCGTTCTGTAAAAGGCCGTATCTCCGATATCGGTTCCGCCGCTGTAAAAGCCAACGCTTTCCCGGTCAAGGTGGGCCTGATCGAGCCGCCGGCGAATATAAATCCTGGTATGACCGCTGAAGCATCTCTGGTCCTGAAAGATGACAGCCAAATGACCGGTTACCTGGTCCCGATTCAGGCAATCCTTCCCGCCAAGGAGGTTGGGCAAGGATATGCTTTTGTGTATGACCCGGAAATCTCCACCGTTCGGAAGACGCCGATTCGTACCCTCGGCGCAGAGCAGAACATGGTGATCGTATCTGAAGGTCTATCCGCCGGAGATATCATTGCCGTTGCCGGCGTAAGTTTCCTGGCTGATGGAATGAAGGTAAAGCTCATGCAACGTTAGGGTCTATAGGGTTAGAAATTGTGTCAGGTTTTTAAATTCGGAGTAGAAAATGAAAAGTATAACCGATTTTGCACTCAATAATTCTCGAACCGTTATCGTAATAATGCTTGTGATATTTTTTGGCGGCATTATTCTGTTTGGGAAAATTCCAAAACTGGAAGATCCGTACATTACCATTCGCGAAGCATTGGTCGTGGCAAAAAACCCCGGTATGCCTGTGGAGAAGGTCGAGCGTCTGATTACCCGTCCCATAGAAGAGAAAATAAGATCCATGGGTGAAGTGGATGATATCAAAAACTCCACCTCTAAAGTCGGTGAATGTATTCTCCATGTAACCATTAAAGACGAAGTGCCTTCAGAAGATCTTCCCATGGTCTGGAAACTGTTGCGCAATCGAATGAGCGATGTAGAAGCCAGCCTGCCTGAAGGCACCATCGGGCCCATGGTAGACGATACCTTCGGTGACACATCCATGGCAACCATTGCGCTCTGGAGCGATGGTTTTTCTATGGCGGAAATGCGTGAAACTGCCCGTGACATCCGGGAACGTCTCAACCTGATGGAGGGGATCCAGAAAATTGATCTAACCGGTGTTCAGGAAGAGCGCATTTATATCGAATTTTCAAACGCCAAAATGGCGCAACTCGGGATCGAGCCCGGAGTCATAGGAAACAGCTTAAAGCAGCAAAACATCATCCGTCCCGCCGGCAAGATAAATATTGACGGTGTGGAAAGCGTCTTGGAGACATTGGGCAGTTTCAGATCCATTGAGGAGATCGGTGATGTACTGATACCCGTTGCCGGCACCCAGGCCGCAATCCCGCTGCGCGATATTGCAACCATCAGGAAAGCATATGTGGAACCCATCCAGAATCCTGCTTATTACAATGGCCATCAAGCTATTGTTCTGAGCGTATTTCTGTTTAAGGGCGTGGATGCGGTAGAATTCGGCGAACGATTGAAGAAAAAAGTCAAGGAGATTGAACAGTCCCTTGCCTGGGGATACAAGCTTGATTTTGCCACCTTTCAGCCCGAACTCATCACCAAAGCCGTCAACGGAATGGTGAGCAATGTGGTACAGAGTGTGGGGATTGTCCTTGTGGTGGTGATGATTATGCTGGGGTTTAGAATCGGCTTGATTGTGGGATCATTCATTCCCCTTGTCATGCTTTTCGGGGTGGTAATGATGAGTGTGCTAAATATAGAAATGCAGCGCATTTCACTGGCCACGATGATTATTGCCCTGGGCATGTTTGTAGATAACGCTATTGTGGTGTCCGATGATATCAAGGTGAATCTGGAAAGCGGAATGGATCGCAAAGACGCGGTCATAAAATCAGGCAGATCTCTTTCCGTCCCCCTTTTGACCAGTACGCTCACAACCGTTTTTGCCTTTGGACCTATTATCCTTCAAATCGGGAGTACCGGAGATTATACCAAATCCCTGGGTCAGGTTATGATTATTCTGCTCATGGTCTCATGGTTCTTTTCCATGTTCTCCTCCACCAGCTTATGTTACTGGTTTATGAAGACCAAGCCTGCCGGCGGCACAGACAAAAAAGAAAAGATTGATCCTTACCAGGGTAAATTCTATCAGATTTACCGAAAAATTCTGGTATTCGGTCTGCGCAATCGGATGCTTGTGCTCGGTTTCGTGGGTGTTGCATTTGTATTAGCGGTATTCGGTTTTACAAAAATACCACGAATCCTATTTCCCAATGGAGACAGAAATCAGTATACGGTTAATCTCGATTTTCCTGCCGGAACCCATATCGAGGAGACCGATAGAAACGTTCGGGAATTTTGCGCCTGGCTGCAGGATAAAAAGGAGAACCCGGAAATCACCGGGGAAATTGCCTATGTGGGAAATGGCGGACCCCGATTTTTCCTTTCACTGGCGCCGACAGATCCTGATCCGAATAGTGCTTTTGTTATCGTAAATACACAAACAGGGGATCAGGTGGATAAACTTATCAAACGCACGCGGCGGCATCTTCTGGTTCATTTCCCCAATGTCCGTGGAAGGGTCAAGGCGATGTTTTTAGGGGCCTCCGAGCCCGGAATATTGGAGATCCGGCTCAGTGGTCCGAATATAGACGTATTGTGGGAACAGGCCGAACAATTGAAGGCGGGGCTCAGGAAAATCGCCGGCACCCTGGATATCAAGGATGATTGGAATAACCGGGTGATTTCAACCAAGGTTGAGGTCGACCAATACCGTGCCCGCCGTGCCGGGTTAACCTCGCAGGATGTGGCCGGCTCTCTGAGTGCCTTTATCGATGGTACCACGGTAACTGATTTTCACCTGGGTAACGTGGATATCCCCATTGTGGGGCGTGGTATCCAGGCGGAACGGGATTCCTCATCCAGCCTGGCAACACTTAACGTTTATTCACAGTCCAAAAAGACCAGCGTTCCCCTCAATCAGGTTGCCAATGTATACGGCATCGGAGAACTCAACCGTATCGTTCGCTACAACCAAGAGCGCACCATAAAAGTCAGCGCCAAGCACCAGGTGCTGAAGGCGGTTGAGCTATTTGACCAAATCAAACCGACACTCGACCGGCTGGAGTTTCCCAAAGATCACCATTGGAAAATGGGAGGTGAACTGGAAAACTCCGCCAAAGCAATGGGGAAACTGTCAAAACCTTTGTTTCCATGTTTTGCCGCTATTGTCATTTTGCTGGTATGGCAGTTCAACTCTATCCGGCGTGCCGCCATTATTATGCTGACCATGCCTCTGGTGCTGGTGGGTGCTGTGGTGGGCCTGATTG
>Ga0164318_10005939_pt1 | contig 11825 bp, 8 predicted proteins | sample GuaBasSedimGuay9_FD_113734 | JGI IMG/M metagenome (GOLD analysis project Ga0164318, IMG submission 113734) | Subseafloor sediment microbial communities from Guaymas Basin, Gulf of California, Mexico - Guay9, Core 4571-4, 0-3 cm | ecosystem: Environmental > Aquatic > Marine > Hydrothermal vents >... | reverse complement strand
TGCGGCCCTCCTTCAAACCTGCCGGTCAGCTTATTTATGAAAAGAAGAGCAAGTTCCTGCATGCAATGGCGGCAAAAGAGGGACGAACTGAGCTTACGGCAAAAGAAAACCAGGAACTCAAAGATTTAAAGGAATCGCTCGCAACAGAAAAAAAGAAACTGCTTTCCGGAGAAGAGGTCCTTGTTAACAATAGAGTGTATATTCTTGGAACAGATTCCCTCGGCAGGGATCTCCTTTCACGGATAATCTACGGAGGACAGGTTTCGATAATGATCGGTCTGATCGGAGCACTTGCTTCCATGTTTATCGGGGTTGTCCTTGGTGCATTATCCGGATACATCGGCGGACGGTTTGATACCCTGATGATGCGGTTTGTGGATATTATGTATTCACTCCCGTATATACTTCTGGTAATTATCTTTATGGCCATTTTCGGCAGGAACATAGCAAACCTGTTTTTTGCTCTTGCCATTGTCAGCTGGCTTACGGTGGCCAGGGTTGTCAGAGGGCAGGTTCTTTCGCTTAAGAACTCCGAGTTTATCGAAGCGGCAAGATCCAGCGGCGCTGGAACGGCACGGATTGTTTTTAAACATCTTATTCCCAATACTTCCGGAGTAATAATTGTTTATACAACATTGCGGGTTCCCGCTTTTATAATGCTGGAAGCGTTCCTCTCTTTTCTGGGCCTGGGAGTTCAGGCTCCCTTTGCTTCGTGGGGCGTTCTCATACAGGACGGGGTTTACGCCATGACAACCTATCCCTGGCTGCTGTGGTTTCCCGCTGCTGCAATGACCCTCTTTCTGTTTTCCATGAACTTTCTCGGTGACGGACTGCGGGATGCTCTGGATCCCCAGAGTAAGAACAAACTCTAATCCCTTTAAAGGAGCATGTACATATGAAGAAAGACATAATATTGAAAGTCGATAACTTGAGAACCTACTTCAACACCGATGATGGAGTGGTTAAAGCGGTTGACGGCGTATCCTTTGAATTGAGAAAAGGGGAAACACTGGGGATCGTTGGTGAGTCCGGTTCAGGTAAATCCGTTTCCAATCTTTCCGTAATGAATCTGATTCCTTCTCCTCCCGGGAAGATAATGGGAGGAACTGTCATTTTTGACGGGAGAAATGTTTTTGATTTAACCGAAGAAGAGCTGCGGAATATCCGGGGCGGCAAGATCGGGATGATATTTCAGGACCCCATGACCAGTTTAAATCCTTTTCTAAAAATATCGACACAAATGGTAGAAACTATTGTTCTTCATAAAAAGGTTTCCAAAGAGGATGCCAGAAAAAGAGCAATAGAGATGCTGGAAATGGTAGGAATACCAAAGGCGGAGAAAAGAGTGGATGACTACCCTCATCAGTTTTCCGGCGGTATGAGGCAGCGGGTTATGATAGCGATGGCCTTGAGTTGTGATCCTGAGATTCTTATTGCAGACGAACCCACTTCAGCTCTGGATGTAACCATTCAGGCTCAAATTCTGGAATTGATTCAGGACCTTTCGAAGAAACTCGGCACAGCGGTTATAATGATAACGCATGACCTTGGGGTTGTTGCCGGGATGTGTGATAACGTAAACGTTATGTACGCCGGCAAGGTAGTGGAGAAGGGTACCAACGATGAGATATTTGCCGATCCCAAGCATCCTTACACGCGGGGACTGATAAAGTCAGTACCCCGCCTGGATAAGCCGAAGCAGAAGAAGCTCTATTCCATCGAGGGACAGCCACCTAACGTCATTGATCTGCCTGAATGCTGCCCCTTCTTCCCCAGGTGTGAACATGCAATGGATAAGTGTAAAACTTCATATCCTCCTGCAGTGAAACTTGAAGGATCCAGAGAGGTAAGCTGCTGGTTATATGAGGAGAAAACAAGTGGAAAATAAGAATACACTATTGGAAGTTAAAGATTTAAAAATGCATTTCCCCATTGAAGAGGGTGTTATTATACGGAGAAAGGTAGGATACATACGAGCTGTTGACGGTATAGAATTTGAACTTGGTGAAGGTGAAACACTTGGTCTTGTAGGGGAATCCGGATGCGGGAAATCAACAACTGCCCGGTGTGTTGCTCAGTTGCATAAACCGACAACAGGAAGCGTTCTTCTTGAGGGACAAAATCTTTGTACTTCATCGAAAGTAGATCTCCTTAAAGCCAGGATGGATATGCAGATGGTTTTTCAGGACCCTTATGCATCCCTGAATCCCCGGATGACTGCCGGTAATATAATTGCTGAACCACTGCAGATCTTTAAGCAGCGGGGTGTTTTGAATATTGGCAGCAAGGAAATTGTTGAAAAAGTGGAAATGCTCATGGAAAAAGTAGGGTTGTCACGGTTTTTCAGGAACAGGTATCCCCATGAGTTTTCCGGCGGTCAGCGTCAGCGTATAGGAGTCGCACGGGCTCTCGCACTGGATCCAAAGATCATTTTGGCTGATGAGCCGGTCAGTGCGCTTGATGTATCAATACAGTCACAGATTCTGAATCTCCTGGCAGATTTCCAGAGGGAAATGAATCTGTCCTATCTGTTTATTGCCCATGATCTGGCGGTAATCCAGCACATAAGTGACCGGATTGCGGTAATGTATCTTGGGAAAATTATGGAAACTTCAGATTCAGAAGAGCTTTACAAGAATCCTCTCCATCCGTACACCGAAGCTCTTTTATCAGCTGTCCCGATCCCGGATCCCGAGATTGAAAGAGCAAGAAAGAGAATAATACTTACCGGTGATGTCCCTTCACCTGATACGGAACGGCATAGCTGTTATTTCTATGACAGATGCCCCAAAAAGATGGATAAGTGTGCAGAAGCTGTCCCCAGACTTGAAGATGTCGGCGGCGGCCACAAGGTTGCTTGTTTTCTGCATCATGACAGTACGGAATAGAAGGAAGAGAATTGATAAAAAAGAGCAGTTTAATTGAAAGCTGCTCTTTTTAGTTTGCCCAGCGAAGCGGGCAAACCCGATACATCCCTTTGTTTTCTGCAGAGTCCCGTTTACGTTACGTGCCGAGTTTTTTGTTGCAGAAAACGGCAATGTAAGCGGCATTGTCTTTTATTGTTTCACAGGTATGTTTCCCTGCTCCCCTCTCAATCTCCAAAGATGTACTGTTGGTCAATTCTACAGAAAAGGTGCAGAGTGGTTTTCCTTTATTATGGGAAACATTTGTATAGCGGAAACAGTGTATTTCATGAAAAGGAACAATCTTCCGGGTGTTAAAAATAGGGATAAGTTTCAATCCCCTGAGAGAGGTCATTGTGGAACTGCTTTTATCAAATTCCCATGTTTCCGTGTACAAGGCCCCTGCAAAGGATGCTAAGGCAAGCAGTATGGGAATCCATAACCGCGGTGAGGATTTGTCCGAATATATAATTCCAGCTGTAAACATTAAGCCAATGAGCAGGAAAAGCATCCGGTTCAGTAACGGAAGAGGAAGAGTCAGCAAGTTTTCTTTAATATACAGTTTCAGATTGTTAGTGAGCATTTGAATCTCCGGGGTTCCCTAAGGTACAAAAAGGTACGAAACCTTTTTCCCGTTTTTGTCTATGGCTTTTTTGGGATTATTGGGATCAATTATTTCTTTCCCGTCTGCAATAAAGGTATAGTACTGATTTCCGGAAGGGATCTTAATGGACAGTGAATATAATCCCGGTTCTCCCGGGTCTTCTTTCATCCTGAGCATGAAAGGGTCCCAGTTGTTGAAATTCCCTGCCAGAAAGACCGATTTCCCGCTATCGCCGCTGTATATGAACTGTACAGTCCTTCCCTGTTTAATTACCGGGGTCTCGGTGCTGTACTTTAAATAAGCAGGAATTTCAACCCTGGAAATAGTGAATCCGTCATTTGAAACAAAGGTCTGGGGGCTGTTTGGATCTGCGATCCACAAACCGTCTACAATAATTCTGTAATCTATACTAGCAATCCCTGCAGGAACATCGGCGACATAAATAAAGACATTTTTTCCATTCTTGAAGAATGGATAAACCACCCGGTAGTCTTCAAAACCGAATGAAATTCCCACCCTCCGGATGTAACGCTTTTTTGATGGAGCTGAATAGGAAAAAAGTACCTTTCTGCCGATAAATACCGGGGACTGTCCCTGCTCCGTATTGGTTATATGCATATGAATACTCACACTTTCGTTTGTTAGACCGGAAAGTCCGGAAAGAGCAAGAAAAGATAATAGTATGGTTAGTAAAACAATGTTATATTTTTTCATAGTTTCTTGTACCTTAATCGGTATAATATTTGCAGTACTTAAAGATATTTAAAATATTACTAAGAAAAGGATATACTGAATCCGAAGTAATAGAGAGGGAACTATGCCAACTCTTGAAGATATCAACAAAATAAAATCTCAGATTCTTGAAATAGGTCATGAACCGTCCATTCTCTCAGAACGGGGAGAGACTCCTGTGGATGTTGAACCCCCGGAATCAGGGATTCCGGAGGATTTGAATGAGCTTCTGGGAGATTCCCTGGAATCCTTCGATCTGGAGGATGATACAGACGTCACTAATGATTTTTTTATGGATGATTTGGAGGCACTCGAAGCAGACCTTGGTATGGGAGAGCAGGAAGAGAGCTCCGGGGAAAGTGAAGAGGTGGTGCCGTCAGAACCTGTAGAGGATACTGAAAACCTGGGGTTCCCTGAAGAGTCCCTGGAAGAGACTGATGATATGGCCCTCCCTGAGGGGGAATCTGAAGAAGAGTTTGATCTCGGCGGTCTGGAAGATGATTTTTCTTTTGAAAATGAGATATCCCCGGCTGAGGATTCCTCTCTGGAAGAAGGCCTTCCGGGGGAAGAGGATTTTTCCCTTGATGAATCCCTTGATGAATCGGCAGCTCCTGAACAGGAAACTGCTTCACAGCCCGGTGAGGAGATCGGCGAATTTGATCTCTCCATGGATGACGGTGAAAATCTCGATCTTGAAGAATTTGAAGTTGCCGACGAAGATATGGATCTTGATGATGAGTCCTTTGAAGTTGACGAGTTTGATCTCGGTGATCTTGGACAGGACTTCGGAGTACTCGAAGAACCAGAAGATTTAAGTTTTACCCCGCCCCCGGAATCACCCTTTGGCGGAACTGTTTCGCAGGCAGATACCGGCGAAGCAGTTCCTGGAGAAGAAGCTTTTGAGCTTTCAGATGAAGATTTTAAAAAGTTAACGGCCACCCTGAACACTCTTCCGAGGAATTTAAAACTAGTAATTGAAGAAGCAATAGGGGAAAAGAACCTTTCAGGGGATAAGCTGCAAAAGTTGACGGATGCTCTTGTTGCAGGAAAATCTCCTAAGGAAATAGCCTCCATAACCGGAAAAGTAACCGGCCGGAGAATAAAGATCCCCTCGGGATATGAAAAAAAATCGGGAATTCACTTCGAAGAGGAACGGAATACCTTTGAATACCGGTTTAAGCACGTAATTCTCCCCCTTGTACGGAGGATTATCATTGCAGGTGCAGTTGTTGCTGCATTGACCTTTGCCGGTTACAAGTTTGTCTATAATCCGATTTACAGTCTGATTCTGTACAACAAGGGATACAACGCTCTGGAAGAAAACAATTTTATCAGGGCAAACGAGTATTTTGACCGGGCGTCGGAAAAATCTGTGTTCAAGAAGCAGTTCTACCGGTATGCAGACGGGTATATTGAAAGGAAACAGTGGACCTATGCGGAAGATAAGTATGAGAGGCTTATAGAGCTTTATCCCTACGATAAAAAGGGTACTCTGGATTATGCCGCCATGGAATACCGGTATTTGTTTGACTACCGGAAGGCGTCAGACCTTTTGGAAAAGTTTATCGATGTTCCCGATAATGCAACAGATTTTGATGCCTTGCTCCTGTACGGGGATGTAAATCTGGACTGGGGCGGGGAAGATCCGGACCGGTATGAAGTTGCCAGACGGGCTTATGCCAGGTTAATGAAAAATTACGGAGCCACGAATACCCTCCTTATGCGGATGATGAAATATTTTATCAGAACAGATGACTATGAGCAGGTCGAGATTCTCAAAAACCGGTTTCAATCTGATAAAGAGCTTATTGTTGACCCTTATGTTTATGCCGAACTGGCGGAATATCAGATTAACAAAAACGATATCTCCGATGTAAAGGAGATACTGTTCAGGGCTAAAGAAGTGGATAGCTCCCTTCCGGAGATACACTATCAGCTATCAAGGTATTTCAGAAAAATAAATGACCCGGTGGAAGAGGACAAGGCGATAGCCCAGACACTGCATTATCTTGATGAAAAAGAGCCTCTTTCAATGAAGCAGAAAGAGATAAAGATTGATACTTACCGCCGTGCAGGTGAAAGAAGCTATGCAAAAAAGGAGTATCTCCAGGCTCAGGAATACTATGAGAAAGGAATCTCCTACCTGAATGAGTCACGAAAGCTCAGTGTTGTACAGTTCAGGGACAGTAAATACGGTAAACTGTACGCAGATCTCGGTGATATCTACTACTTCCAGGGGGGAGACATGAAACGTGCTCTGGTTATGTACAATACTGCGGAGAAAGAGGAATACCACTCTGATGATGTTTATTACAAGAAAGGGTTTATCTATTACAGATTCAGGGAATACAAGAAAGCCCTGCTGGATTTTTACAATGCAGCAGGAACATTTTCCACAAACACCAATCTTCTTCTCGCTACCTCTGATACCCTGTACCGCAGCAATGATCTTTTTCTTGCTGAGGGATATTACAATCACCTTCTGGATATTCTGGAGAACAGGCTGTATGCAGAGACTCCTCTGCAGCTTTCCTTTCGGGAGGATCACCGGAAACTGCTGCGGGATCTCATTGTTGCAACCAACAATATGGGCGTTGTACAGTACGGGTTGTATGAGAGAACAGGGGATCCCGAAAAATTTACCCAGGCGCTGGTGTGTTTTACCGAGGCTGGAGACTACTTTGACACCCTGACCAGAGACCCCGAGACAATGGAACGGACCCAAATGCGCAATCTGTCTTTCCTGAATCAGAAGAAACTACTGTATCCCCTGAAAGGATACTCCCTGGAGATATACGGGGATATTCAAAAAGATATGTACTATATGAGTTTCGATTAATCTTTCAGTTTGAACAATATTGTGATTTCCAGGGTCCCTTCTGTTTTTTTCCCGTCAATTGTTTTCGGAGAGAATGAGGTTTGCATTACCGTTTTTTCTGCTGTTTGATCCAGATCGTAATACCCGGATGTTTTTAAGATGGTACACGAGATTGGACGGCCTGCTTTATCTATGCAGACAGCCATCCTGACAGTTCCTTCAAAGCCCCTTTTCCTTGCCTTAAAGGGGTAATCCGGCTCTATCGGTGTTAATGGTGCAGGTTCTTTTATTACCGGAGAGGTATCAATGGTGTTGAATCTGAATTCTTCGGGTTTGATTACGGTGTTCGACTCTGCATGCTCATTATCTCCGGTGGCTTCTGTCTGGGGATTTGTGTTCTTTTCCGGTTGTGAATTCCGGGAAACTGCAGAGCTCTCTTTTTGTGTAACAACAGGCTTTTGAGTTGGCTTTTCGATTTTTTGCGAAACAGTCTTTTTTATTTCTTCTTTTTCCGGAACCGCTTTGCTGCGGCCGATTGAAAGTATGGTAATCTTCCGGGGAGCGGGCTTTGGGAAGGCTTCTTTTTCTTTGGGAAATGCCAGCCCTGCTCCCGTTAGAACAGCAGCATGGAGAAATAATGATCCCCATGCTGCAATAATCATTAGTTTGTTTTCTTCTAATAGGCCCACTTCAAACCGGCTTCAAATGTTCTGCCAGGCATGGGATACAGGGACTTCTGACTTGTCCAGGAGCCCCAGTAAGTCAGGGTAGGTGTTCTATCGTTCAGAAGATTCTTTCCTGCCGCATAAAGGTGGAAGTTATTGTTGATACGCCAGTCAACTCTTACGTTCCAGTCAAACCTTCCCGAAATGGTATCCTGTGCATTGCCATCATCAATATAGTATTCAGAAGAATATCTTCCATCGGTGATTACGGTAAATGATTTTACAGGAGATACAGAAACTTTTGCGTAGATTGTGTGTGCAGGAACCCTGGGGATTATCTTTTCTGTATCGGTAAACTCGGCATGATCGTAGGAATATCCGGCGGAGAAACCGATAATGCCTTTTGAATAGGATGATTCCAGGGCCGCTCCGTAGTGGGTTGTTGAACCCATGTTTTCATTCTGCCAGGTTCCCGAGTTGTACATTATCTCATCTTCCATATTTATAAGATACGGAGCTGCGGATATGCTGAATGGTCCTGAGCCGTACCGGACTGCGAGAGTGTAACTGTCGCCGGTTTCAGGATTGAGATCCATATTGACTGTAACGGGTCCGGAATAATAGGATGCCTGTTCATCAAGAAAGGGATACCGGAAAACCTTTCCGTATCTGAAACTTGCATCAATATTGGGAGAGACAATGTATACGATCCCTGCATCGTAGACAAGGGCGTTATGGGTGACTTCCGGGTCAGAGTCGAGATCTGAGTAGTTGTATCTTAGTCCGCCGTCAAAGATGAACCGGTCACTATAGTTTGCCTTTGCTCTTGCCCAGAAAGCTGAATCATTTCTTGTAAGTTCGTTCTCAACAGTCTTTGTAGTTTGTTCTGCATCGCTGTACTTAGAGATTGAAAGATTGTGCTGCCTGAAGTCGATTCCTCCTGATGCGGTAATCTCGGTTGAATCTCCGGCAAAAAAGCTGCCGTCTGCCTGCAGCCCTGCGGATAGAGTGCCAATAAGTGTGTCAGAGAAAGAACTCCATGATGTCATGTCCGAGCTGTAATCCTCTACCGAATATGCGAGCGGCATAAAAACATTAATAGAACCAACTGAAAAAGCTGCAGAACCTGTTACCCCGTAGCTGTCGGAACTTCCTTCATCATACTGGTTAACCGCCTGGTCGGGATCGTCATTGTACTGTGCTTTGGTCAGTCCTCCAGGGAGCTGATATTCACTTGTTGAGTAGTTGAGTTTGAGTTTTGTTTTTACTCTTTTCAGGTCGTAAAAGGTATCAATGTTTGCGCTGATAACAGAGGAATCGGATCTGTCTCTGGCTGGGTTTTTGTCCGATCTGTTAATTCCAAGTGCAATACCGGCAGTTTTGCTGCCACAGGATGCCGAAATGGATTGAGTGTTTGTAAGAGTGCTTGTAATACTCGTGGATACGGATGCAGAGATCCCTTCGGGCTGTTTGGTGATTATGTTTATAACACCCGCAATCGCCTGGTCGCCGTACAGAGACGACATTGCCCCCTTTACAATCTCGATTCTGTTAACACTTGAAAGGACAATAGTGTTTAGGTCAAAGGCTGCCATGTCAGGTCTGTTCACCGGCTTTCCATTTACCAGGATCAGAGTTCTTCCAAAGCTTCCGTCTCCAAATCCCCCCATGCTGACTGACTGTTTTGCGGGTGATGTTTCTCTAATGGATATGTCCGGAATGGTTTTTAAGACGTCCAGCACGGTTGTTTCTTTCGAAATTTCCTCTTTGGGAATTACCCTGACGTATGCCGGAGTTGTTTTTGAATCTTCTTCGATTCTGGATGCAGTTACAACAACTTTTACATCTGCAAAAATGGATACCGACAAGAATGCCAGTATCATGGAAATGATACGACGTTTCATAAACGTACCTCCACAGTGATTTTTTAAGTTTGCCGAGTATACTGGCTTACGGCTCTAAATATTCCCGCCTTCCCGTTAAGTGGCAAAGGGAATATCCGTCACCGGATACAGTTGGTAGAGGACAGCTGCGGATTCTTACCGCATTCCTCGGCAATACTTTATTAAAAAAACAGCCTAATTCCTTTTCTGATTTCTGTCAACCTTAGAACATCCAGCCGAACTTGTCTTCAACCTTTCCGTACTGGATTCCCTTAAGGGTTTTTAACAGTGATCTTGAAAGATCCCCCATCTTTCCGTTGTTGAATACAGCGGTTGTACCGTCCTTTGTAATAGACTCAATGTATCCTACTCCGGCTGCCGTACCGGTAACAAAACACTCTGCTGCTTCACTCATTGCTTCATCTATGGTGATTCGGCGTTCTTCAGTTACCACTCCCATATCCTGAGCCAGAGTAAGAACACTCTTACGGGTAATCCCGGGAAGGATGGTATCGGAAAGTTCGGGGGTTACCAGTTTCCCGTTTTTAAGCAGAAAGAAAATGTTGCAGGAAGAACCTTCTTCCACATACTTTTTTTCTTCTGCATCCAGGAAAATAACTTCCATGTACCCTTCTGCTTCAGCCTTTTTCTTTTCAAGGATAGGTACCACATAGTTGGAATCACTCTTTATCCAGCCGGTACCCCCCTTGAACGCCCTGATTTTATCGGTAACCCTTGCTTTCGTATTCCCGGGTCTGAAATAAGCACCTACGGGAGTTGCAATAAATACAACCCAGGGTTCGTGGCTTAATCCCAGGCCTATTCCCGGTTCAGAGTAGGTAAAGGGCCTAAAATAGATTGACTCTCCTGAGAGGAAATCATCCTTCTCCCAGCCGGCATCATAAACAGGTCTGAAACCCAGATCGCTGTTCTTTTTCAACATCTCCAATGCCGCATTGATAAAAATATCTTCCGGGAAAGGAGGCATCCCGAGCCCTTTCATGGAGCGTGCAAGACGTACGGCGTTTTCGTCGGGTCTGAAAAGTTTTACGTTCCCGTCTGCCTGGGGATACGCCTTCATCCCTTCAAAACACCCCATCCCGTACTGGGTTGTATAGTTAACAAGAGGCAGTTCAGGGAAAGAATTCCGTGCTTCAAGCAGTTTATCCCGTTCTTCTTCACGTAGAGCTGCTTCCTCTTCCGGGGTTTTATGAGGTTTAAGCGTGAAATTTTCATTCCACTTCCCGTCTGTATACTTTGCTGTATACGTCCAGGGATATATTGCCAACGAAAAACCTTTAGCCATGACTTTCTCCTGTAATTTTATTTTTATGTGGTTTCAGTTTAAAACAGTACTTTCAGGTGGTCAACAGGGGGGAATCTGGAAATAATTAAAAAAAACGGGTATAGTATGAATATGGTAGACAATATATTTATTTTGGCCGGGGGTGCAGGTACACGGCTCTGGCCGGCATCAAACCGGAATACCCCAAAACAATTTTTAAAAATCAAGGACGGGAAATCACTCCTGCAGTTGACTATTGAAAGAGCGATGTTCCTTGAACCATCCGGGGAAGTATACATAATTACCCTGAAAGAACAGATGGATGCAGTTATTGAGGAGTGTCTCAAGCTGGATGAGGGAAAAGAGAAGATAGTTATACTCCCCGAGCCGCAGCCGAGAAATACGGCACCGGCCATAGCTGCAGCAGCAGGTTATCTGAGGGACAGAGGCCGGGGCGGAGAAAGTACGCTGGTTATGCCGGCAGATCACCTGATAACGCCTGCTGAGGCTTTTAAAGCAGATGCAGAAAAGGGGACGGAGCTTGCAGAAAAGGGGTTTCTCGTCACCTTCGGCATTATTCCTGTGTATCCTGCCACCGGTTATGGGTATATAGAGGCGGGTAAAGCTGCAGGCGATGGTTTTCTGGTAAAAAGATTTCGTGAAAAGCCGGATGCGGAAACAGCGGCAGAGTTTCTCGAGCAGGGCGGCTTTTACTGGAACTCAGGGATGTTTCTCTTTAGTCCGGATGTATTCTGGGGAGAGCTGGAGAAATCTTCCCCTGGTATTGCAACGGTATTTGAGGGGATCGGGACGAAAGATTCATTCAGGATTGAGAAAGGGATCGGTACAATTTTAAACACCCCGGAACTTGCAAAAATCTATGCCGCGTCTCCTAAAGATTCAATAGATTATGCGGTTATGGAAAAGAGCAGGAG
>Ga0164318_10005938_pt1 | contig 11826 bp, 8 predicted proteins | sample GuaBasSedimGuay9_FD_113734 | JGI IMG/M metagenome (GOLD analysis project Ga0164318, IMG submission 113734) | Subseafloor sediment microbial communities from Guaymas Basin, Gulf of California, Mexico - Guay9, Core 4571-4, 0-3 cm | ecosystem: Environmental > Aquatic > Marine > Hydrothermal vents >... | reverse complement strand
CAACGATGTTACGGCTAATCCTTATACTTGGTCAGGTGGAAGTGCCAACACTACTTACGACTGGTATGTACGTAGCGATTGTGACCAGGATAATTCGGGTACTAGTGCATGGGTTGGTCCAAGTACCTTTACTACTACCGCCACACCTACAACCATACCTTTTACTCAAGATTTTGAAGGAAATAGTTTCGGTACACATATCTCACCCCTCTCAGGTGATCAGTCAGATATTTTTATAAATACTGCTTCTGCCAATGCAGGTACCTATGGAGTACAAATGGAAGGTAAAACTTCAACTGGTTGGTCAGGAGGGGCCACAAGCACAACCGAAACTCAGGCATGGAACGATAATGCATCACACATATCGTCCATGAATATAGTTGTTGATGCCACAGCCGCAACAGCAGTTTTACTAAGCTTTGACCTTAAACAAACCTATAGTTACGGAGTAAATTATTCCTGGTTTAGAATTGTTGTTAACGGTACTCAAATAGGAAGCAGTTACAATCCTTCTTCACAAAATGGCGATGCTTTTCAAACACTTATGATAGATTTGAATGCTTACGCAGGAACAACTTTTACGTTGTCTCTTCAACATAGTGGAAAATACAATAACGCAAATGGCTCAGGAACACCGGGCGGAGATAATGCATATGTTGATAATATTAGTATTACGGCTCCATCGTGCCCCATACCCAGTACTCAGGTTGAAACGAATGTTACCGCAACATCCGTTGACTTAGGGTGGACTACAGGAGGTTCTTCTGACTGGGAAATAGAATATGGTGAACTAGGCTTTTCACAAGGTTCCGGAACAACTATTTTTACAAGTTCAAATCCACAAAACGTTACAGGTTTAACAGGTGGAACTACCTACAGTTGGTACGTGAGAGATATTTGTGGTGCTGGTGACACCAGTGACTGGATTGGCCCCCATTCCTTTACTACAGATTGTCCTGCAAAAGTTACCACATTCCCTTATACAACCGACTTTGAAAATGCAGGAAGTATTGCAAATTGTTGGACAAACGACCCAACTGATGCCGGTGGTGATTGGGAATTTACACAATCAAACAGTAGAGGATCATCTTCCGATCACACCTCAGGGAGCGGATATTATGCACTGTTAAATGACTTTAGTGTAACAACTAGTAATAGTCCATTTAATTTATTAACTCCAATATTTGATCTTTCCACTCATAATAAATGGTATAAAGTTAGCTACTGGGCATGGATTGGCCCTGACGGCGCATCAAACCCTATATACTTTGAAGTTTCCTTAGATGGTGGTACCACATGGGAAACACTTTACACCCATGACCATTCAACTACCGGAAGTTGGTTTAATGTATCCATTGATTTGGGCTTTAAAAAGTCTGACAACGTAGTATTCAGATTTAAAGGCGTATCTGTTTGGGGTTACAATACAGATAATTCTGGTATCGACGATTTCACCATTGAAGAGACTCAGGCGCCTCCTGTTCCGCTTTCGGATTGGGCAATTTATATTGGAATCTTTTTCATTCTGTTGTTTATGGTAGTCGCATATAAAAGAAGACTTGCCTAACCTGATTTTTTGAATTTGTTAAAAAAAGGCTGTCCTTATGGGCAGTCTTTTTTTTACTTTTGCAAAAATTGGTTATTTTATGGTTTTTCCTAACAGTAATTCATCCTCAAGAAAAAAAATCCTTATACCGGTTTTCCTTTTCTCGCTGTTAATATCAGCACTAAACCTTTGTGCCCAAATTACAACCAATAAAAACAAGTTAATCCACTTTTCCGATACACGCAAAGCACTGGAAAAAGTGAGAAAGCAAAAAGCATTCTATGGCGCATCGATAGAAGGATACACGTTGCGAAAAGAGCACGCAGGGGTTACCATCGAGCTGCAATTTATCGATGATAGGGGATTTCCTCAATACTATGTTACCAATAATGCAAACTCTGCTAAAACAATCTCAACTAATAAAGTGTATGCCGGAGGAGGTGCAGGATTATCGTTAGACGGTTCGGACATTACGGTTCACGAATGGGATGCCGGCAGTGTACGAACTACGCATCAGGAATTTGGCTCACGGGTACATAATAACGATGCCACCGGTATCCACTACCATTCTACCCATGTGGCGGGCACTATCATTGCCTCCGGCGTAACTGCTTCTGCTAAAGGCATGGCGCCTGCTGCTTCGCTGGAATCGCACGACTGGAACTATGATGGGTCGGAGATGGCTATGGAAGCCGCCAACGGCATGTTGGTAAGCAACCACTCTTATGGTTTTTTAAGAGGATGGAACGGCTCTACCTGGTGGGGAGACACAACAGTAAGTAACGATGAAGATTATAAATTTGGTTTTTATGATGAAACTTCTCAGGTATGGGATGGTATTGCTTATGACGCTCCCTATTACTTAATCGTGAAATCAGCCGGGAACGACCGAAACGATACAGGCACAGGTCACCCACCCGACGGCCCTTATGATTGCATCGACCAGCTAGGCATATCGAAAAACATCTTAACAGTAGGAGCGGTTAACGACATCACCACGGGCTACACAAAACCATCCGATGTAGTTATGACAAGTTTTAGCTCGTGGGGACCTGCTGACGATGGACGAATTAAACCAGACATCGTTGCCAACGGATACAGCCTCTATTCTACCTCTTCAGCAGGAGATACTTCGTATATGGATTTAAGCGGAACCTCCATGTCGGCTCCCTCCGTAACCGGCTCTATTGCCCTATTAATACAACAATACGAGAATACTTTTGGCTCAGGAAGCAAAATGAGATCGGCAACTACAAAAGCCCTTATCATCAATACTGCTGACGAAGCAGGATCTTACAACGGGCCTGACTATTCCTTTGGCTGGGGATTAATGAACACCGAAAAAGCAGCTCTTAAAATAGCAGAAGATGACACCACAGACGTAATATATGAAGGTATGTTAGACAATTACGACAGTTGTATAAGATATGTTACGGTAAACGACACAGCCCCGCTTCGGTTTACTTTAGTATGGACCGATCCTGTTGGCCACATCCCTCCTATTTCTGTTGACCCGGCCGATACTATTTTAGTTAACGACCTGAACCTTGTTGTTACAGATACCAACACAAATACCCTTTATTACCCCTGGAAACTCGATAAGGATAACCCTTCCGATTCAGCAGTAAAAGGTGAAAATCATGTGGATAATGTGGAACAGGTTGACATCTCAAAAGCTGACTCAGGTCATGTTTATCAGGTTAAAATCACTCATTCAGGTACGCTGCTCGATGGCAGGCAGGCCTTTTCGTTGGTCATGGATGGTGGATTTATAAATCATCTTTCACCTGTTTCTGATTTTTACGCATCCATACTATCACCTCGAGTTGATCAGCAAATTAGTTTTTTTGATGCATCATCAAACATCCCGACCTCCTGGAGCTGGACATTCTCTCCTTCAACTGTCACTTATGTTAACGGAACTTCTTCAATCTCTCAAAACCCCCAGGTTCAGTTTGCAGATACAGGAAATTATCAGGTTTCGTTAATCACTCAAAACAGCTATGGCTCTGATACAATTGTAAAAACAGGCTATATCACTGTAGGAAACGAGCCAACCGGTTATTGCAGAGCTTTTTCACACAATTCTTGGGGGCACATTAGCCGTGTACAGCTGGCCAAAATTGATAACACATCAGGGGCAACCAATGCAGGTAATGCTGACCCCGATGACGAATATTATGAAGACTGGACAAGCAAGTCAACAAAAGTAATCAGGGGAAGAAACTTGCAACTGGTTATTACCAATAGCGTTACTGACCCAACCTATACTCCTTACATGGATGTTTTTGCCTGGGTTGACTGGAACCGTGACGGAGACTTTTGGGATAATAATGAAGAGATGGTTGTCGATAATAATAATGGCGGTGGAGGAGGATTTATTTTTGCTGTTCCCGATTCTGCTGTACTTGGAAAAACACGGATGCGCATCCGAACCCATTACTATGATGATTTCAGCACCTATCCGTGTGGCAATACCGATTATGGTGAAGTTGAAGATTATACGCTGGAAGTGATAGATTCTGTTACAGCCACCTGGACAGGCAGTTCAGATACTGTATGGAACAACACCTCTAACTGGAATACAACATCGGTACCGGACTATACTACGGATGTGATTATTTCTGCCTCGGCAACCTATTTTCCTTATGTTCCTGCTTCCGATACCGTAGAGTGTTTCTCTCTAAAACTCGAAACTGGGGCAAAAATAACCGTGGAAGGAACCCTTAAATTATATGGATGGTAAAATAAACTGACAGCTATTTAAGCGAAAAAACAGTCTCCTTCTTACCTACCTCCATCTTTATCACATCCATTATCACTAAATCGGAAAGAATATTTTCGGCGGTATGCTTGCTGATTCCGGCAAAATTTCTGAACTCATTGACAGTAATGGTCGAATACTCCCTAAGATAGTCAAGAAGCCAACTATAATCGCCATCAATCGAAATACTAATGTTTTCAAGTGAATAATATTTCGCCCAGACCTTCATCTGGACACCTGAGGCCAGCAGGTTTTCATCCCGAAGCCGAAAAAAGGCTTTATACCTACCATCTTTATCCGGCGCCTTATGGGGCTTTTTGTCGCTGGATAAGATATCAACCTCCAATACCTTTTTCCCTTTTACTACCCACTCCTTGCTCAATGAGCTTTTCAACAGGATGGCGTTTCATAAGTTAAATAAACTCAATGCTATCTTGCGCCATAGTTTTTTCACAATAATGGCACTTTAACTTCATGCGGCCATGATGGTCGGTAATAACCTTAAATTTTGTTTCCACATCCTGATTATTGGTAACACATTTAGGGTTAAAACAGCGGACTATTTTCTCAATATTCTCCGGTATCTCAACCTTAGCTTTGTTTACAACCTCATAATCTTTTATCTCAATAAGCGTGGCGGAAGGAGCTGCCAGCGAAATTTTGTTAATTTCATCCTTTTCAAAATACTTATCGCTTATCTTGATAATCCCTTTGGTTCCAAACTTTTTACTCTCAAGATGATTACCAATATAAATCTGGCTTTCGCTGTTTTCAAGCCTCAAAATTTTTATGACCTGAAACGTATTTTCAGCAGGAATATGATCAATAACCGTCCCGTTTCGAAGGGCCGACACGTTTAACTCTTTTCTTTTTTTATTCATAACTATGGTCATTTACTGTTTTAAACCTAAAATTGCGGCAATCAAAGCCTGGCGAACATATACCCCGTTTTTTGCCTGTTGGAAGTAGTATGCTTTCGGGTTATCGTCAACATCTTCATTTATTTCGTTAACACGTGGCAACGGATGTAATATTTTCATGTTATCCTTTGAGCCTTCCAGCATTGAATTATTAAGGATATAAGCATTTTTAACTTTCTCATACTCCAGGGGATCCGGAAAACGCTCTCCCTGAACACGAGTCATGTAAATGATATCGGCAATGGGGATAATGTCGTTCAAATCGGTGTACTGATGATACTCCAATCCGGCGTTTTTAATAAAAGTTTTTACCGCGCCGGGCAACTTTAACGAGTCGGGCGAAACTAAATGAAAAGTGGCATTAAACAGGCTTAAAGCTTGTACCAGCGAATGCACTGTACGCCCGTATTTTAAGTCGCCCACAAGGGCAATATTTATATTTTCCAATGTGCCCTGCGTCTTCATGATGGAATAAAGGTCGAGTAGGCATTGTGTTGGATGCTGGTTAGCACCATCACCCGCGTTGATAATGGGTACCGGCGATACCTCACTGGCATAGCGGGCACTTCCATCCAAAGGGTTACGCATCACGATAAGGTCGGAGTAATTACTTACCGTGAGAATGGTATCTTTTAAAGATTCCCCCTTTTTTACGCTGGAAGTGTCGGCGCTGGCAAACCCCACGATGCTCCCGCCGAGATACTGAACAGCACTTTCAAAGCTAAGCCTCGTACGGGTTGAAGGCTCAAAGAACAGCGAAGCAATCACATGTTGCGTTAAAATTTGTTGCCGCTGATCCCTCTCAAATTCTTCGGCTATTTCAAGAACTCTCAGAATCTCTTCTTTACTGTAATCGGTGATGGAAATCAGACTACGATTTTTAAGATTAATCATAATTTATTAATTTGATGAGGATTATTACACACAAAAAAAAGACGACTACCAAATAACGGAAGTCGTCCAATAATAAATTTATCAGTTTCTGCACCAGATGCAGAGCATATTACGATTTTTTGCCTGAATTGAATTATTTGCTTCATTTCAGAATACAAAATTAAACATAAAAACAGCATCATCTTATTAATTAACCCGATTGTTAATAAGTTGGTTATATTGTTAATTATTTGCTCGATAACCGGTGTATTTGAAATATAGTCATCACTCATCCAAAGGTTAGTTAACGCGGCCATGTCCGACCCTTCATTCATAACTCTTTGAAATTCAATGGCAGTTAGATTAAGCTCGTTTTGAATTTCCTTTACAGTTTTTCTTAGTTCTGTACCAACACGATATGGAAAAAGAGGAAGTTGCCATAAGAATTTCAAAACATAAATACTTTACGAACAGAATGGTGTGAGTGAAATTAGTGGTGCGTAGAAATCTAATAATTACCAATAATCAAAAATATTGGCATTTATTTGATTTAACACTTCCACATTGTTGTCTGGTGTAGGTTGCCATTCTATTAATTCCAGTCTTGGTTTGGAATAGTTTTCAAGTACTTCCTGGTATTCGGGTATGCGTTCTAAAATGGCTGCTGAAACAGGGAAAATCAGGTTTTTTTTATTAAAACCTTTTTTTGCCAGCACATGATGAATCAGGTAGCGGTGAATCCGTCCGTTACCATCCACGAAGGGGTGGATGAGTACAAAACCAAAGGCAATGATTGTGGCTGCCAAAACAGGATCAAAATCCGACCTTTGCAGCTTGTCGTTTGTTTCAATCAGTACATCAATTAATGTTTCTATATCCTGCCATCGGGCCGAAATATGATCGGGTATCGGTGTTCCGTGTACCCTGTCGTGTTCGCCAACAAATCCACCTTGCTCTCTCCATCCATACTTAATAAATCTTGGTTTTTCAATAACAAGGGTTTGTAATCGCAGTAATTCTTTTTTTGATAAATGATTTCGACCTGCTTGTCCGATGGTACTGTCCCATCTTTGCAGGCGGTTTTGCGGTGGGTTTTCTCCTTCGATGGCATAAGATGCTTTTGAGTCTTTCACGAGCAAAAAGGCAGCGGCACGCATCAGCACATCCCTGCGGATGGGCGTTAGGGCTTTTTCTGCTTGTAGATCCAGCCGGGAGGCAATCAGAGTTTCCAGCTTTTCTGTTTTACAAGGTATTTCATAATCACCCACGCAGTTAACTTTAAACAACTTCAATATGAATTATCAAATGTATGAAAAATAATGATAGCTCATGAAATATAATTACTATTATCTATATTCTGTGAATAATAATTACCATTGTTTTGAGTAAGTTTTGTGTTTGGATTAAAACAATTAAGCAAGTGTATTCTGATTCCTTAAAAAATAAGGAATATATACCATCCGGATTCAAGCAGCTAGATAAAATAACTCGGGGTTTTAAAAGAAAGGAAGTAACTATAATTGGTGGGCGACCTGCAACTGGTAAAACATCTTTTGGTGTATCTTTTTGTAGTAATATTTTAACATAGATTTTGAGTATTTATCTGGGATAAAAGTATCTATAAACAAATAAAGCAGAAAAATTTCTTTACTGGGGGTTTAAAATAGAAGAAATTAATGAAAAACTAAAAATGCAAATTGAGAAAGTTCTTGAATTACATCCTGAATATCAAAAGAATGAAGATAATTATTTATGGAATGAGTTTTTTTGAAAAAGATGAAGATAAAATATGTTTAACGGATTTTTCTCATAAAGCAACGTTTAATTTAATTAGAGCGGAGTATTAAAAAGAAATCATTCAGAAAATGAAGAAATAAACGAAATTTATGGACTATTTTAGCAACATAAATTTATACCGACAAAAACAGAATTAAAATATGACAAGTACAAACCAAAGAGCTGAATTACAAAGCCAAATCTGGAAAATTGCTAACGATGTGCGTGGCTCGGTTGACGGGTGGGATTTCAAACAGTTTGTGTTAGGAACACTTTTTTATCGCTTTATAAGTGAAAACTTCACCAACTATATCGAAGGTGGTGACGATAGCGTTAACTACGCAAACCTGCCCGACGATGTTATCACTTCCGAAATAAAAGATGACGCCATAAAAACGAAAGGATATTTTATCTATCCAAGCCAGCTTTTTGTGAATATTGCAAAAAACGCCAATACCAACCCTAATCTTAATACCGATCTAGCGGCAATTTTCTCAGCTATCGAAAGCTCTGCCAACGGTTATCCTTCAGAAGATGATATAAAAGGATTGTTTGCCGATTTTGACACTACGAGTAATCGGTTAGGTAATACCGTTGAAAGTAAAAACAAACGTCTTGCCGCTGTTTTAAAAGGTGTAGCAGGTTTGAACCTGGGTGATTTTGAAGATAATCGTATCGACTTGTTTGGCGATGCCTATGAATTCCTTATTTCCAATTACGCTGCCAATGCGGGTAAATCGGGAGGTGAGTTTTTCACCCCTCAACACGTATCTAAGCTTATTGCGCAACTCGCCATGCATAAGCAGGATGCGGTAAATAAAATTTATGACCCGGCAGCCGGTTCCGGTTCTCTTCTGTTACAGGCAAAAAAACACTTCGACAACCATATTATCGAAGAAGGTTTCTTTGGTCAGGAGATAAACCATACTACATATAACCTTGCCCGTATGAATATGTTTTTGCACAACATCAACTACGACAAGTTTAAAATTGTTCTTGGCGATACACTAATAGATCCTCAGTTGGGAGATGAGAAACCTTTTGATGCCATTGTTTCCAATCCGCCCTATTCAATAAAATGGATTGGCAACGATGACCCGACACTTATCAACGACGACCGTTTTGCGCCTGCCGGTGTTCTTGCGCCCAAATCAAAAGCCGACTTTGCCTTTATACTGCATTCGCTTAGTTACCTTTCGAGCAAAGGAAGGGCAGCCATTGTTTGCTTTCCCGGTATCTTTTATCGTGGAGGAGCCGAACAGAAGATCCGAAAATACCTTGTAGATAACAACTTTGTAGAGACCATTATCTCTTTGGCTCCAAACCTGTTCTTTGGTACATCCATAGCTGTAAATATACTCGTGCTCTCAAAACATAAAACTGATAATAAAACACAGTTTATTGATGCAAGCGGCGAAGATTTCTATAAGAAAGAAACCAACAACAATGTGCTTACAAACGACCATATTGATAAGATTATGGAGATGTTCGACAGCAAAGAAGATGTTGAACACGTAGCAAAATCGATAGACAACAGCAAGATTGAGGAAAACGATTATAACCTCTCTGTAAGTTCCTATGTTGAACCTAAAGACACCCGTGAGAAGATTAATATTGTTGAGCTGAATAAAGAGATTTCAAAAACTGTAGAGAAGATAAATTCTCTTCGTGCCGATATTGATGTAATTGTAAAAGAGATTGAACAATGAACGAAGAACAAAAAGGAAATATAATTATATATCAATCCGGAGACGGGATTAACAAAATAGATGTTCGACTCGAAGATGAAACAGTGTGGCTCTCACAACAACAGATGGCAGAGCTTTATCAATCGTCTAGAACAAATGTGGTAGAGCATATTAAAAACATCTATAATGAAGGTGAGTTAGATAAAAATTCAACCTGTCGGAAATTCCGACAGGTTCGATTAGAAGGAAATCGTAAAGTACAACGAGAGATACCATTTTACAATCTCGATATGATTATTTCTTTGGGATACAGAATAAAATCGAGCGTTGCTACAAAATTCCGTATCTGGGCTACCGAACGCTTAAAAGAATACATCATAAAAGGTTTTACTATGGACGATGAGCGTCTTAAAAACCTTGGTGGTGGCAATTATTGGAAAGAGTTACTTGACCGTATTCGTGAAATTCGCTCTAGCGAGAAGGTAATGTATCGTCAGGTGTTAGATTTGTATGCTACAGCTACCGACTACGACCCTAAGAGCAATGATAGCATCTTATTCTTCAAGATAGTTCAAAACAAGTTGCACTATGCAGCTCACGGACATACAGCTAGCGAGGTAATCTATTTACGTGTAGATAGCGATAAACCATTTGCCGGTTTAACCAACTTTAAAGGAAGCGAGCCCACACAAGCCGAAGCAATGATTGCTAAAAACTATTTAGAAGAAAAAGAGCTAAAAGTGCTTAACAACCTTGTAGCCGCTTATTTCGATTTGGCAGAACTTAATGCCATTGAAGAAAAAGAAATGAGAATGGCAGATTTTGTACGCGAATTGGACGGTATTCTTTCATCTACAGGACGTAAAATACTTGATGATGCCGGTAAAATCTCTAACAAGCAAGCCAAAGAAAAGGCAACAATAGAATATAAAAAGTATAAAGCTAAAACCTTAAGCTCTGTAGAAAAAGACTATTTAGAGAGCATCTCGGCTATAGAGAAAAAAGCTAAAAAAGGAAGCCGTAAACGATAACAGATGAATACTAATATGCAAAATATAAAATCCATAAAAGAATTATTAGAGGGCGTTAAGGTTGAGTGGAAGACTTTGGGGGAAGTTGCTGACTATGAACAACCAACTAAATATCTTGTAAAATCAAAAAAATATAATGATGATTTCCCAATTCCGGTTTTAACTGCAGGTAAAACTTTTATTCTTGGTTATACTGATGAAACTAATGGTATTTATAAAGCATCAGAAAACCCTGTTATAATCTTTGATGATTTCACAACAGCTAATAAGTGGGCCGATTTTGATTTTAAGGCTAAATCATCTGCAATGAAGATGATTACGTCTAAAGATGAATCTATAGCTCTATTAAAGTACATTTACTATTGGTTAAATACAATTCCAAGTGGATTAGTTGATGGAGACCATAAGCGACAATGGATTAGTAATTTTTCAAATAAGAAAATCCCCATCCCGCCACTCGAAATTCAAAAAGAGATAGTTCGTATCTTAGATACTTTTACAGCTCTTACAGCAGAGCTTACAGCAGAGCTTACAGCAGAGCTTACAGCTCGTAAAAGCCAGTATAGCTACTATTGTGAACAATTGTTGAGTTTTGAAGATGGTGAAGTTGAGTGGAAGCCTTTGAAGGAAGTAGTGGTATTTCGCCGAGGTACGGCGATTACAAAAAAACAGACAACATCAGGAGATATTCCTGTTGTTGCAAATGGACCGCTTCCAACCTACTTCCATGGAGAAAAAAATAGAGAAGGTGAAACAATTGTCATCGCCAGATCTGGAGCGTATGCTGGGTATGTAAGTTTTTGGAATCAACCAATATTTTTAACTGATGCTTTCAGCATTCATCCCGACCCCACAATTCTAAAGCCTAAGTTCGTTTACTACTTTCTTCAAAACAAACAGCAATATGTTCATGCAATGAAGAAAGGTGCTGGTGTTCCTCATGTTCGTGTTAAGGAATTTGAGTTATTTGAGATCCCTATTCCACCCCTCAAAGCTCAAGAAAAAATAGTCTCCATCCTAGATAAATTTGACACCCTCACCACATCTATAAGCGAAGGTATTCCTAAAGAGATAGAGCTACGAAAAAAGCAGTTTGAATATTACCGTGATATGCTTTTACAGTTTAAAATGGACAATTGACAATGGACAATTAACAATGGACAATTAACAATGGACAATTAACAATGGACAATTAACAATGGACAATTAACAATGGACAATTAACAAT